>Ga0116227_10011258_pt1 | contig 15110 bp, 9 predicted proteins | sample S1TSphgellanicum_FD_89693 | JGI IMG/M metagenome (GOLD analysis project Ga0116227, IMG submission 89693) | Host-associated microbial communities from peat moss isolated from Minnesota, USA - S1T2_Fb - Sphagnum magellanicum MG | ecosystem: Host-associated > Plants > Peat moss > Unclassified... | reverse complement strand
GAGATGTATGTTTATATTTGTTTTTGTTTTTTGTTTTAAAAATAAAATAAAAAAAAAATATAATATGTTTTTTTTTTTTTTTTTCTTCCACCCATCAACAAAAAAATAAAAAATAGTGGGGGGGGGGGGGGGGGGGGGACAAAATGTGAAGTTGAACTCGGTTACCACCTCATCCAAGGCCCTTTATTTTGAGAATGTTCCCAGCCTCAGGATTTACCCAACATTTTTTTTCCTCAAAGTAGCCTGGAAAGTTGTTAGGGCATGGTAATGTGTTCGTAGCCTATCCAGGGTCCACTCTCAAGAGAGGCGCTTTGCACATGGTTTACATGAGTGTTCATTGGACCTTGTATAAGTCTCATGGGTGTTATGTTTGTACGCGTTTAGTTAATTCCTCTTGTTGGCTGTCCTAGTCTTTGTCTTGGTTCTCTTCAGCTGGTTCTCTCAGCAATTCGATTTGGGCTTCTCTTTCGTAATGGCCTTGCTTTGGTGGCTTATCCATTAAGCTAGTATACTCTATAATGAATCTAAACACAATAGCCTTGCCTTGGTGGGCAGGGCCAAAAATATGATCTAACTGCTGCTCAGTGTTTCTGATTGGTCGATCATAATGATTGGTCCAGGTGGTTTGGTATTAGTTGTCCCCCACCTATTTGCTGTCCCAGTTTCAGTTTTATAGGTGGGGTTGCAAAACCATCCATAACTTAAACCTGGATGTGAAAAATAATTTTGCAGGATCACATCCTGCAGATGCTAGAACTCAGATGGCTTAATAAATTGGGGTAATGTGAGGAACTAAATCCAACATTGAAATATACTGAAATACAAACGGAACGGAAACTTACAACTCTCGCATAAAAACAAGTCCCTTTTGGACTACAGCTTGAAATTGAGATTGACAAAATCATTAGACATCAAAGTAATCCGTAAATTTCTCTCCCCCGCCTGTTTGACGCTCAGGTTGGTCCCCACATTGGGTTCCATGCCAGTTGTTTCCATAGATATATTCTTGCCGACCCCTCCGGTAGTTACCACTCAAACTCTCATCACCCATGAATTTCTTTTCTCCACACCCATGTCATGCTCGGGATTTCTTTGGTCTTTGAATTGATGTAAACCTTTGTTCCTTTTCTTCTTGTTCAACCATATTAATCAACACGCGGAAAGCAATGCCTATAGAACATGTAAAATTTTGAAATCAAAATTCAACATAATGCCCAAAAAATTCTAATCTTCAAGCAATTTCGCAATTCATATTTCAAAGTGATTTTGCTTGATGGCATTTTTTTCCACCATCCGTACAAAATAGTGCTACCCCAAAATTTCTAAAAACAACAATCATATGGACCCCAACAAAGTAATAATAAAGTAGGGATTCGTTGCACATTTTCGGGCACGACCACAATAAACCCCAAAAGGATCTTTTGGCACCTTGGGCAACTTCCAATGGGTTTCTTAGCATTGTGGTGTTGGACTATCTAATTTGAGCAAATTTTCTTTGGGCTTCAAATTTGTAATTCTTGTTTTCACAAGTATTAGAATCTTGGATTGACTAGGCTTACAACATGCCCTCCAAAGTGAACACTTAAAAAACAACAATCCGTGTTTGGGTTGACTTGGAACGAGCTTTAAATAGTGTTCATGTTCGCACTTCATACATTTTCAACAAAAAGAAGACCAATACATGTGTTGGAAAATGCATATGTAAAGAATTGAAAAAAAAAAAAACATCCAATTTGAAGCAAAAGGTTACCAAAATTGAAGTATCTTCTAAAGTCAATCAAGGGAGGGTTTCTTCTAAGCATTTCCTTGTGAGAAATTGACTTGCCTATTGTCGTTTACTAGGACAATAAAGGTATATACTATTGGTAAAAAGTAAAATACCCTTTCCAAGGTGTGGTTGAAGGTTAATAATAGACTAGAGTGTAAGGTTATGGTGTGGTTGAAGATTATAATGTACAAGGTTAGGGCAACAATTGCCATGTGTGTTTAAGGGGAAGGTTTGGTGTTTCATGTGTCAAAAAGCATAAATAAAAGGGAAATGGAACAATTTGTCATATCATCTCCAATGTTCATACTACAATTTTATTTCACTTTGAAACTTGCCTTGCCAAATATGGTAATACTTGTGAAGATCAGGCTAATGAACTAGAGTGAACAAATGATAGTATTGCAACAAAGTAGACAACATCAACTCTTTGATTAGACGTGTACATGTCTAAGATTGCACTCTTTAGTAGTGTCTCCACATCCACTTTCTAAAATTGAAGTGGATATTGGCTCATCCTAGACCTAATATAGATTTGCTTAAGAGTGATAAGTTATAACCATTATACCATAGCTTGAAATTAGGTATTTGAAAAATTATTTCATTTCTTGTAATCGTGAGTTGATGTTTAAGCATTAAGATTAATTCATGAAAACCCCAATTTGTGCATTACAACTTACACTCATGTTTTTAAAAAATTACATCCCCATGATTTCACTTTAATAATTAAAAATATAATTAATAATGTACAAAAGGTAAAGAAGAAGGAAATAAATAATCAATTAGTCCATGGAAGATGGGGCCCAAGGAGGTCAATGCTTTGAAAAACCATGAAGAAATGCAAGACCCATGGGAAGAATAATAATAATAATAATAATAATAATAATAAGTTGTTATGCTCCAAGTACATCTTGTAGCAATAAAAATATCAAGTGCAAAGTCATATTGAGTCAAGTATATAGTATGAGCTGAAAATGGTCTACACTTAAATGTTTAAAGAAGGATCCAAATGGAAGATGAAGTGGCAAAAGCTATAACAACCCAAAGTAATATGAACACATTGGGAGTGTGATTGGAAACCATTGGGCACCTGGTGGGAACAAATTGGGAACATGGTGAGAACACCCAAAAACCCAAAAAGCCTACTACCCTTGCCCTGTTCCCCCAAAGAGAGGAAAAATAATGGGTGGGTGCATTTGGTCAGCAACAAATTTGGCTATGTTCATAGCTTTGAACCTCTGGATTGCATTGCTCTTTGTTAAGAGTTATCATAAAGTCATCCTGTCTTTGGGCCCTAGTTTGAGCCTGGAAGCCTAATTCATACCCATCTTTGGTACACTCCCAACAACATTGAAGAAAGGGGGGGTGGAGAGGGGTGAGGACATGCTATTGGAGGTGGCATTGGAGCTATAATGCCCATGATTGAAGCTATACTTATGAACATGACAAAATTGCCCCAGTTTAGCAAAGTTGAACACATAGGTATCCAGTTTCTTTGATGGACAATCCATGCCAACTTGAGGTCCAATAGCACATAATTTTTATAGTAAAGTTGTGATTTGGGTGTGATAAAAATGTGCAAAAGAAACTTGAATCCATAACTCATAGTTGAACAAATAGAGATTGTGAGGGGACAATTTAACTACATTTGTGACCAAGCCATTTTACTAACCAGAAATCCAGTGTTGTTGAATTTTGGAATCATACACAAAATTTGGCAAACCTTACATTGGTGACCAAGCCATTTTACCAGCCATATGCAAAATCTAGCAAACCCAGAGAAAACAATTTGTAGACAATCAATGAGGAGAGTCACCAACATGTTCATCAAATTAAGGTGTCAAAATACATGAGGGCCGTTGCCATGATATTGTTTTCGTTTTAATTATAGTTACACTTCATATCATTGTTTTTTCTAAAGTGGCAAATTTTTCACAAAATTTTGGGATGAGCAAAGGTTGGGTGAAGGCCATGGTTGTGTTTAGGTCATTCAATTAAGGGTAATTTGCTTGGATTTGATAGTGGTAACAAGGGAGAGGTTAGGAACCCAATCAATGTCGAGGATCCATCATGGGCTTTGGCTTGTCTGATAACATGGATATATTTGTTACAAAAATGTGATATTGGATCATGTCAAGTTTTTACTACAAGAGATTTTTTTATGTTTTTTTTTTCTTTTTTGGGAACCTTGGTCTAATGTGAATAAGGTTTTAGTTTATTTGATGGTTGGAACCCAATTTTGTGGGAATAGAGTTTCAGCTATTTTGTGAGTTTGAGTGTTTTATTCTCAAGATGTGGCTTTGGAATCTCATTTTTTTGTGTCACAAAATATATTCATTTGCAAACTGTATGAATCCAAGTTCAAAGCACAAACAAGATCCGTGTGCATGTTTTTTCATGTGTGATTTGGTTAGTTTTCATAATTCACAATGGCCAAAATGAGCTCACAAGACCCAAACTTGATGTTACTTATTAAAAATGATCAAACTATCTTTTTGCCAAAAATATTAATTTTCATATAATGGGAATTTTGATTCTATGTTTTTGCAACTTATTGTGAAATATGTTGGTCATTGGTCCAACACATCACTAGTCATGTGTTAACCATTGTTGAATATATATTCATTTTTGAAAATGTGCAAGTTTTTTTCGTTTCATATGAAAAATGATTAAAATTTTAAAATCATATTACAAATATGTTAATTACTTCATGGTTCAATTTCTTTTATTGTAAACCACAACTTATTTTGTACCTCCTTTACATTGTACCACATTTACGTGTGGTAAGAAATTCTTGAAATTCTTACATGCTAAAAATTCAAACTTATTAATGAAAAATTCAAATTACACATTTGAAAAATAATTAGTATTATTCTTGTGTGGTTTATAATTTCCTATCAACCAAATTTTGTTAATTATCAACAAGTTTGTATCAAAAAAGTCAAAAGGCCTTTTACAAAATGGATAGTAGTGGGTGAATGCAAGCTATAATGGCTCACTTTTGGTGTCACAAAGGCAATTTTTACAATGTGCTTTGTGTTTAAGTGCTTATATTGAATAATTTAACCTTAAAATACATTAAATGATGACTCATTTTAGACTAACAACTTGATTACGAAAACATTTGCACAATTGTTTTATGAAAATAACGCATTCATTATCAATAGTGAACTTTTAAAATAAAAAACATGGATTGGTTAATTGATTAGATTGTTAAAAAATTCAAAAATTCATGGGTGAAAACACATTAAGGGTGAACCACTTTTTTTCAAAAAAGGTGATGTATAACAAGTATTATAGTACGCAATAAAGTAAAATATTGATGACATCCTTTGGCTAACCTAGACACAAACGAAAAACTTTAGAATTTGCACAACAATATTTTGGACTTCAAAATTAATTCTAAATCAAAATTAATTTTGATCCAATGGTTAGATGAGAAGGATTGAATAAAATCAATGTACACATAATATATAACTTATAGTTTTTCAACGGGCACAAGGCCTCATGTTTGTGATTCATGAAACATTACCAAACAAAAGGAAATTGAAACAATAATGCAATGCCCATCTATAAAATTTCCTTCTCTTTGATATGGCAATGATTTTTTCCTAAAAGGAAGATATTATTACACATTTTTTTCCTAAAAACTTTTTTTTTACTAAAAAAATGAAAAAAATACATTTTTTGAATGGAATTTCATCCAAAATTTTAAATTTTTAAATTGTTCTAGATTCAATTGATGTATATAATTATCATGCACCATTAAAAAAATTCACCCAAAACTTCCATCAACAACCCTACTTTTTGAATACATATTCAAAATTTCAAACTTTGTGATGGGTATATTTTGGTCACAAATATATTCCAATACATCCAAAATTTTCAATGTTTTTTGGCATTTTCAAAATAATTGATTAGATTAAGTCTAAAGTTAAACAAATAAAAATAATCCAAGATGTGATGTTCATACGTTACCAAAAATTTTAATTACATAAAGATTATACTTGTGACTACAATTTTTGGGGGGCTAAGTGTGCTTTCACCCTCATATTGAATTTCATTACAAATTGTTTATAAGGATTTAAAAAAGGTTGAAAAATGAAATGATAAAGTTAAGTGTGAAATCTTTTTTTAAAAAAACCTGAACCAAATGGTAATTATGAACTTTTGAAAGGTCAAATTTGGACCTTATTTTAGAAAGTTATTTTGAAATTAACTTTTTTATGTTTGTCTAAATTTCTATGCCCAATAGATATATAATTGAAATATTTAAGTGGGGCTTTATTTTATGGACTTTACGGGTTCTTCTTTTAGGATTTCCAAAGTGATTTCACCATACTAGCTAACAAAAAGAAATTCAATATGAGTTTTCACCTAGTTTTTAAAGGTTCCATAAGTGAGTGAAATTGTAACATTCAAAGATTACACTAATGAAATCTTAAAATTTAAAACCATATCCATATGGATAATATATAAAAACATGTTAGGGAGTCCCACATCTACCTAAGATGAGCCACTATAGCTTGCATTCACCCTATTTAATGCAACAATTAGTCAATTTTAAAAGTCCGTAACTAAAACCAAATCCCAAAATTGGATCAAATATTTTTTTGGTTTGAATATTTTCACACTCAAATTAGTCATTTAGCATAATTTGGAATGATTGACATAACTTTAAAACGTCAAAATTATATAATTTCACATTTACTATACTTTGCAATTGATTGTGTCTAATGCCTTTTTTGGCTCTTATAAGCTTGTTTTGACTTTGTTGCCCATGATGGGGTCCAAAGCTTTCCTTCAAAATGGTGGCTTAGTTGTCATCACTTTTTACTTTTGCCCACTCCATTGCCACCTTCAATTGCCATTTATGTGGATTTCATCACCACGTTCATTCCAAGCATAGATATTAGTTGCCATTGCATAATCCAATGATTTTGTGTTTATATTAAGCATTGAATAGTTGCAAGTTATAATTTTTTGTGTTTGTTACTAGGATCAAAAATGCTACAACCAGATCATAAATTGATTTTTTCATTTATGCCACTTGTTTGATTTCAACTTTTGAGCTTCAAAATTCAACCTCCAAGACTTGGATACACATTCAATTCATATCTTGTTAGGTCACCAATTGTATGCTTGAAGTTGCTATGTTTCAATTGCAATAATTTTTATGACCATGTTTGAAGTTTGTACAACCTTGTAGGTTTGAAAACTTGCATTTGCTAGTTGTTGGTTGTTTTGAGTTATTTTCTGCATTAACATGAGTTCAAAAATGTTACTTTAGGGCTTTATGTTTGTTTATCTACCAATGATAAAATACAAAGACACGCTTGCAAACTACACATTGACTATGGAACACATAAAAGATTGCAAAAGATTAATGCAGAAAGCCACTCTAATATCAAAATATGTATTTTTTCCCATCCCAGACAATGACTTTACGTTGTAGGCCTTCTGCTTCTTGGCGGTAGTAGCATTATGCGTTTTTATAGTTTTATCTCATCTCTACAGCCTCCATTTCAATTGTTAGGGTGCAAAAACCATATTATAACGAAGAAGTTCAAAATAACCTCCAACTTATTTAGCTACCAAGCTGCGGGTAGTTCATAAAGGTTATATTGAGTAGATTCAATGTGTTATGCCTTTTTGTAAAGTACTTAAACCTATTTTAATTATTTTAATTCTATAGAATATAGGTTTAGTAGGATTCGAACCTATAATATCACCATTATGAGCAATGCATTTGAACCAATTAAACTATAAGCCCTTCATTTGATATGCTAATAAACATATTAAATCAAGCAAAATTTGTTGCGTTCGTAAACTATAGGAGGCTGGAAATCCAACGAAAAGGGGGGCTAGGAGAGCTAGGGAGTTATTTATTTATTTATTTATTTGCTTACTTCTTAGTTCAAAAGAAGGAAACAAGTGGTTAGTGGCATAAAACCACATAAAAGCAATTTATGTGGCAAAGAGAAAAAATATATAAACTTACGGCCTATGACCTTCATTAGTTTGATTTGATCTTTGCGTCTTATTTTCTGCACCTTTTTATTTCTCTAACCTTGGCCTCATCACCAATTAGAAAGCACACAAGGTATGCATTATCGAAATTATTCATGACAAGAAATCAAGCAATTCAAAAATAAAGAAAAATCTATTTTGTGTCTTGTTTCTTCCCTCCTCAATGAGCCTTTAGAACTCTACTATTAAAGTAGTTGCAAAGGTTAAATACTCCCTTTCTTTGTTAGTTTTTAATGTGTATGCTCTTGGTGGCAAGTGAAAGGCTCAAACATACGAATCATTCAGCCCTGAAGTGCTCATTTTATTTGGAAAATAAAAAATAAAGATTTTTTGGGCACAACCCTCTACCCATGAAAGGCAAAGAATGCAACTCTCTTTGCTTTACAAATAAGGTGCAACAAAAATGTATTTATTTCCCCCAAAATACCAACACCAACAATATATATATATATATATATATATATATAATGCCATCATTAGGGCAAACAAAGTAATAGCTTTTGTTAAAGCAAAACTTAAAATGGCATAACCAAATAATTGTTTAGCCAATGATGGATTTCGTGCAACAGAATGAGGTTAGATAGGGGTTATTTTTGTGTTGCCCTTCAAAGCAATCTAAAGGTACCCATAATACGCAATTCCTCCCCCCCCCCACTGGAACCGTACGTGATAGTTACCCATCATATGGCTCTTTTTTTTCCATATCTTACGTAATTTTCCTATTTTTCCAAAATATTTGCGTTACATTTGGGTCAAAAGTTGAACTTGGGTCATTGTAGATTTTACATGATGTCTGTAGTATAGTTTTTTTTGTTTGCAATTTAGTGCCAAATGTATTATAACGCCTAGACTAATGATTTTATGTCACCTTAGCTTTGTATGCTCACATATCCCCTATTGTCTAAACCTCTCTGAATTGAGTGCATTTCTATATTACCATTTGTGCAAACAAACACAACACACCTACAATTTACTAAATGTTAACCGTATTAATGTTTAACATAGGATGTTATTGATTGCATCTTGTCAAATGTCAGTAAAGAACCTTTTTTCCCATGCGAGCCGAGCTATAATTGGGGAATTTGGAAAGCAATTATTTTGTTCTTTATGTTTAGGGCTTACGGCCCCTTAGTATATTCGATAATCACCTCTTTGGTACTACATCGCTGCTTACCTACTAGTGTGAATAGTGTTGACCATCTCACTTAATAGTCTACTAAACGTCAAACCTTATGAAAAGTATCATAATAGTGATAATAGTTGAGAAGTCCATAGGCTAGAAACATAAAATATGACATAATTGTTTTATCCAAGGAACCGAACATTAAAGTAAGTGTGGTGGGACTTTGGTAGGTAGGAATATCCTTTTCTTTTGTAGTTTTTATGTTATCATTTTCATTGAAGTTAAGATCTACATGGGTAACACTCTATAGCTTCCTGCCATTTTTGTTTTTATTTTCACAATTTTTATTTCTTTTTTTTGGCTCATCAACTCATTGTCTAAGTACTTTTCTAAAAGCCTTGTCAGATGTTTATGGGCTTACAAGATTTCTTTTGGAATTTCCATCCAAGAATATATGTTTAGAAAGACCTCTTTGGACAAGAGGCACTAAACTGATTACATGGTTTCACTTTTTTCGACTCCTCTAAAGACAAAAGACTTAGTGACCTTTTGTGTTTTTGTGAACATGACTTGTTTTGCTACTTTTGAAGACGAAAGGTCTTGTTTAATCTTCTTAAGAGCCCATGTCCATGTAAGAAAATTTAGGTCCTTCAATTGATTGTTCCAACCTTTTTTTCGCATTTTTGCCCATTTTAAAGGCAAGATGGCGCCTTTTTATTTTTTTAAAGAAACAAGCCATCTACTTGCCAGGACCCCAGCTATTTTCATCTCGAAAAATAAAACCAATCTACTAGCCATGTGCACAAAACTAGGCTAATTTTTAGGTTTAAATTTGATTTTGAGAACTGTGCAATCCTATTTAAGAACTTTTCGACAAAATTTCTTGAGCCCGCAATGATATTTATGTATTAATGACCATCAATGTATTTGCCATAGTTTTAACATTACGTCAAAACCGTTTCAAATAACAAATTTAGGTGCTTTAGCCAAAACCAATCCTATTTTAACTATTACCTTGTCTATTACTATGTTTTCATATGTAGGAATACCCCGTTAACCGGATTTTGTAGCAAATACATCTACCTACAAGAAACACATTTGGCTTTTGTCTTGGTAGCTTTATTACTCACCATTTTCCTAAAAGGACGTTTATTCACGTATTTTTTTTAGATCAACTTAGCAAATTAAAACATACAAGCCTTGGGGCAATACAATTTATCAAGTTGATTAAGCGTATTGATGACGATATAGAAACACAGGAAAAGGAAATCAAGATTTGGCGTGAAAAATGTTATGGATATCATGATCGATTACCATCAATACACAAAATTGATCAATTACTTCAAGTCAACAATTGGATGGCCTCCAAACATAGGTATTTCCATAGACCATTTTTGCAGCTATGTGTGTTCCCTTGAATTATCTGCTTATGCTATACTTTTTTATTTAAAGAAGCAAATTCAATTTCATCCTATTGTTAACATAGTTTCCAATTTGATGGCATAAGGTGTAGCTGAAAGATGTATGATGAGGAAAGCAAAGGGAGAGGGAGACAACTTAGAGAACAAAATGTGTTTTCTTCTTTCGAATAAAAACATTTGTTTAAAAAGAAAAAGCTTAACCCATACGGCCAAGATTGGGCAAGGCTTTTATGTCGAAGCCTTATAGGGTTGTACTCGCTTTATTTGCCAAACAAATGAATGGGCTTTGCTAGAAAAAATAAACCTAACTTTTTTCTAAACATCCAAATGACTTATTTGGTTTGGCTCTTATTTAAAAAGATTTATTTTGGAGGGACAGAGATGTGGAGCACAAAAGAGCTTTTTATTTTGCGCATGGCGCTCTTGAGCTTTACCCGGGCACTAACGTCTTCACACCAAAGGGCTTTTTATTGGTTGTGCAAAGAGGCTTCGTTTTGAAACCCATCAAGAGTATGGCATGATATTACCTTGTAATTGCATAATAAAGAGCAGGAAGTTGATTTGTCAACCTTGGTCTACATTGGATTTCGATGCTCCCTTGATTTCAAAAGATGTTGAATGGAAGGGGATGAACAACCTGTGGTCACCAACTTATGCCAGTTAGGCTTAGAGGACACTAAACAAGTTGGGCGGGTTGACAAGGATGACAACTACAAGGATGATAATCTTGGTGACAAAGACATACATTCAGGGATGGATGGAAAACCTCCTACAGAAAAGGCTACAAGTGTCTATTTTTTCTCTAGTGAGGAATGCAATTCCGGCTTTTTCTTGGGAAAAAAAAATTAAAAAAAAACTTTTTTTAATGTTGCTTGCCCGACGAAAGAAAGCAATCTTACATGTGGACCTAATGGGAAGTATAAGAACCTAATGGAGATAATATCAGACTTAAATATACTAATTGCGGCTTACAATAAGCTAAAGTCAAATCTGGGTAATATAATAGGGATGGGACCTGATAATGAAAACACTAGAAGGTATTAGCGCGTAGTTATTCTATAAAGCTCAAGACAGTTGGGGATCTTATGTGTTTTAATTGGTTAGACGGATGATTATAGCAAAACTAGACAGAGGTAGAACAAAAAAAATCTATATTCTTTTTCTTTTTCTTTTTTGTTACACGTCAAAGAACGCATAGGGAAACCAAAAGACCAAATTGTATGGGAGGCAATGCGTATGCTTTTCGATAAATTTTATGAGCCGCTCTTTTCCAAGTCCTTACATAGATTTCGTCTATCATAAGGATACCATACGACACTTGAGACGATTAATCATTTCCAAAATTTGACATTAAAAAGTGTTATGGCATGATCGACCAGCAATGCCTAGTTTTCATCTTTCTGGAAGAAATCCATGATCATTTATTGATTTGATATTAGAACTGTTCAAGGTAAAGGCCATCATAGGTGGCAAGTATATATATTTTTGTGTGTTGACTGAATAGGATTCTTACCTGAGGTGGAAATCCTACAAAATAACGTCCACCCCTACTTTGTAACATTTACCTAGACAAGCCAAACCTAAAAATAAGAAAGATCCAACCTTCAACACCTTCCAAACCAAATGAAAACCAAACTTAGAGTACAAGAAAACTATCATTATATTGGAAGCAGAAAGACGGGCTTATTGCGGGAACAAAGCAACGTTGGTGAGATTAAGAACCTAGAAAGCTAAAGAAGTCCAAGAAAGGGCGCAACAAAAAAATCTTTTTTTTGTTGTGCCCTCAACCTTCATGGGTAGAGAGCTAGCACCCTGCAACCTTTTTTTTTTTGCTTTTCAGCCTCGATTTTTCATTGGCTTTCTTGTTTGGCCCCTACTACTTTAAATCTATGATGACATGGGCTTGTTGAAGGTGCGGTACGTTATGTGGAAAAAATTCCACTCAAAGAGACTTTGTTTTGGGCCATGGCAGCTAGTGTTCCTAAGATCATAGAAGCAATGCTACAAAAAAATAATTGTTGTTGCCATGTTGGATCATAGAAACTATAAATAAAAATGCATACCATATTGGCAAGAATAGATATTTTAGGTGCAATAGAAAAAAATGTTGTAACTAGAGTAGGTGAACCCTCGTATACATCAAGTGCCCACATATGGAAAGGAACTTATGCGATCTTAAATAAAAAACCTACAACAATAAATAAAATACCCATAAAGATACACTAGATTGAGCATTGAACAAAGTTATTTTATATCCAGTGAAAATCTTAGTTAATTCCTCAAAGTTAGTAACTCCAAAAAATCCATAAATCGTAAAACAACCAAATAATAAAATTCCAAAAGAAAATGCACCTAAAATAAAATATTTTAAGCCGACTTCTGTGGAAAATTCAAAGTTTCTTTTTAATGCTGCAATTACATAAAAACATAAACTTTGAAGCTCGATAGCTAAATACATGGCAATTAGATCATGTCAAAAATCATTAAAAACATATTACGAGTAGAGAGTAAAATTAAGACAATAGATTCAAAAGCATTCAAACTCCCTTCTTTGAAGTAATCTAAACACATAACTATAGTGTTAATCGTACTTAGTAATAAAAAGATTTGGCAAAAATATGTAAAATTGTCTATTATTAAATTGTTATAAAATAAATTAGCAATGGTTAGGGGTACACCAGTAGTGAGCAACATGATGGTTATTAGATACCGATAGAGTTTTTATCCTCCCCCTCAGTCAGAACCACATGTGCAAGTTTCCTTGCATGTGGTTCATCCATGATGATTTTTTCGAGTTTACAAACCAAGACCCCCTAAGACCAGGCCTGCATAAGCGAAACATAAAACTGATTATGTTCAGAGTTGGTGTCATGCCATATTGTCTTTTACTTTGAAAGGGTTTATTAATTATGTTTGTAGGTAGATTAATTCAATTTGCTATTTTGCCCAACTGTTACCTCAGTCTTTCACCTAGGGTTGTTATATCAATGTAACAAGTCTTATTAAATTCATTTTTCCCACCCAGTTGGCCTAGCCAGCCTTTAATGGCATTATTCCAAATCGCTTATTTGATTTTGTTATACTTTCCAAGTGCAGCACGCATTTGCATGTTTTAAGTACAGCACATTATCACCTACCTCCCTTTCTCATAAGCTTTTCACTCTAAAGGGCATCGTCATATGATTGATATTTATTGCCCAATGTACTTCTCAAAGTACATTATGGAAGGATTTGTCCCTCGTCAATTTTTGGCCAAAGCTTTGGTCTCCAAGGAATCTTCAAAAGTATTTTCATCATAACAATATTTTTTTCTTTTTGGCTACGCCCCACTTTTCTTAATGGTCTTTATATAATCTATTTGGGTGATCCCTAGTTTGCACGTTTGGTCGTTTGCTTGTTGTTTTGTTACGTGTACGACTCTTCTTATTTGTTATAATTACATCCGAAGGGTTGCTCGCACATGAGTAGCATTCAAGCCCATGCGCCTTTTGGCCCCGCCTTTCTATAAGGAGGAGGAAAGTTACCTTATCCTTATGCGTATAATTCTCCTTGCGGCGAAATGCAGATAATACCCATGTTATGGTTCCTTGGAGTTCGATCCCACATAAGGTTAGGGAGTCCACCCAAGCAATTGCTTTCAACCTTCATTTTCCCAAACACGCCCTCCTAGGCGCACAACACTAAATAAACCGAGCCAATTCACATTATGCACTAATAATGGATAATCATATTTTTTAAAAGTACTAAGTACAACTCCATAAATAAGCAAAATGATGGTTGCATTAATAAGAAAGATCTTTGGGAAAGGCGCTAAAAAATCATGTTCAAACATTTCTTCCACTAGTAGAAATTAGCCAAAATGTAACCACTCCATTTACGACTACATGCGACTTGTAATCGTTTGCGACTAGATTTGGAAATACTTGCAATTACACGACCAACTTTCAACTATTTTGGTGATTTTCTTAATTATGATGCAACTATTAAAAATTTCATCCTATTGGTTGCATCAATTTTACATTTATTTTCATCCATTAATAGGTTGGTACGTCCCATTAGTTGCAATAGTCACCAAATTAGTTGCATCCTAAAGGTATTTTACAATGACATAGAGGTGTATTTTAATGTATGTACTAAAATTTTATATATATATATATAATATGCATACGTATGTATATTGTTCATATAATGAATCTCAAAATTAATATTTGAACTTTGAATTTTTTTATTCAAATCTGAAAATTGATATTTCAATTCAGAAAATTATTAATTGATTAAAAAATAAACATTTTGATTTTGAATATTTTTATATGAATATGAAAATTTATATTTCAGCTCTGAAAATTTTGCATTTAAATTTTGCATAATCATTTGATTCAAACCTGAAATTTAAATTCCAAATTATTATTTTTTATTTTCAAAATTAAAACTTCAAGTCTGAAAATTAATACATGAGTCTAAAAATGGACATTTCAATTTTGAATATTTTTATTTGAATCTAAAAACTGACATTTCAATTCTGAAAATTGTTATTTAAATTCAAAAAACTTATTTGATCTAAAAATTGATATTTGAATTCTAAATTATCATTTCAGTTTCAAAAACTTTATTGAGTCTAAAAATCGACAACTTAATTTTAATTTTTTAAATTTGAACTTGAAATTTGATATTTGAATTTTGAAGTTTTTAATTTAAATTTTAAGAAATTATTTACTTGAAAATTGAAATTTTAATTCCAGATTATTATTTTGGATTCTCAAAATTAATATTT
>Ga0116227_10011255_pt1 | contig 15113 bp, 15 predicted proteins | sample S1TSphgellanicum_FD_89693 | JGI IMG/M metagenome (GOLD analysis project Ga0116227, IMG submission 89693) | Host-associated microbial communities from peat moss isolated from Minnesota, USA - S1T2_Fb - Sphagnum magellanicum MG | ecosystem: Host-associated > Plants > Peat moss > Unclassified... | reverse complement strand
TTTTTTTTGTTGTTTTTTTTTCTTTGTTTTTGTTTTTAATTGTTTTATATAAATAAAAAAAAAGATTGGTTTTTTTTTTTTTTTTTTTTTCCCCTGATTTTTTAATAGACATGGGTGATAGAAATTAAAATATTCTTCATTTTGACTGTGTGTGGTGGCTGGGGTGGGTGTGGCCCTTTGCCTGTGATGTTTTCTGTTACTTCTTTGCATTCTTGGATTCTGTCCATTTGCTTTCCAATTTTTTTTCTTAAAAATTCATTTCTTTTCAATTTTAGTTGCAAGGGATTCTTTGAGAGCTGTTTGATGGTCTGCTGACCAAGCAAGCATTGTCGTATGAGGTTTTGATCAAAGAAGTGTGTGCAATACTCTGCACTTCCAAGTGCACTGATGAGGGTGATCCCAATTACAAGTAGGTAGCAGGGGGTTAACCAGGGTTTCTTTTTCCAATTTTGTGATGTAGCCAAGGTGGCTATCATCTGGAAAGTGATTTAGCCAAATTTGGCCACATGTACTAAGATGAAAGTAGGAAAAAATAAAAACCTTTATATATTTTTTGCTACCTACTGGAACTAATAATGAAAATCTGGCAATGGATAGATTTTTTTTTTTCCAAAATCTGGCAAATTTGGTCCATTTTTTTCATGGAAAATCCTTCCTATGGGTTGAAATCATATTTTTCAGCTAAGGATTAGGTGAAAATTCGTCAGTAAAAGAAACCCTGGGGTTAACTTTGGAATCTCATTCATGAGTTGGCTCAAGAGTTTGAGCTATAGTGTCAACTTCCCATCTCCAAAGTTCTTCACATTCACATTCTCCAAATTGCAAGTTTCATTCTTATTGAAGACATCTTTTCTTGAGACTAGGTTTCCATTACTCATTGCAATTACATGTGCTCACAATCACACCACAATCACCTCAAAGCTCTACCCATCAAGCATTGACCAAATGCAGGAGTCGTGATATGTGTGAAAGCTTTGACTCATCACAAACGATCATTGATCTTTAATTTTCAAGGGAATGTGCTGTCAAAGTTCCTACCATTGATTACCTACATATTTTCAACAGAGTTGTAACTCTCCGATGAAAAGCACATGTCCATGAGGCAACAAAACAATGGCCATATGTTAGTGGCTTTCCAAAAGACAAGCACAATGTGTGTAACTGTGATCACATCAGCCTAATGAAAAGAGACCTTTAGAGAACCACATTTTGGCCTGAAATTGTTTTAAACCGATCGCTAACTTTGTCATTGTGAGTGCTGCCATACTAAGATGCATGCATCAATTTCATATACGAGTCTTGTTCTTTTGATTAGTGAAACTTCAGATTCAATCTTGGGCAGCACCTAGCCACTCTCACATGAGCTCAATTTGGTTTTTCTATCACATCATTCCCTACTTGATTTTGGCTGAAACTACTACCGAGACTTAGGAGTGCATAAGCTTTGAATCCAGTCCCTAGTTTTGTAGACTCATTTGTCGATGAGTAAATTGGGTCAGATCTTTAACTAAGCTTTCAAATATTTATAAAACAGCACAGAAAGTGCTTATAAGGGTTAAAGATATCCTATCTGATTCTAGTTTTAGCTCATCTCATTCTGAAGTGGATAATTCTATTATCCAAAGTGGGAGTTTGTTTGTTCCCAGGTCTATTTCATTCCAAAGTCCCAGTTTTGCTGGTAATTATTACAAGCATACTCCTTAAGAGTCCAAAGGCTCGAACATATTGTTGCCCCCACAATTTCACCTTTCATTTTGGGGGCATGCAAAGCAATTATTATAGTGTTTACTATTACTACTATTATTTTCCTTTGTGGAAAGGAAGCCATTACAATTTACATGACAAGAAACAATTTACACAAGATCTATTAATTAAACCCCATGCAAAAGAGGAAAAAAAAAACTACTTTTGACCCTAGCTTGCAAAGTTGGCATTATTGAATGAAACCTTCTTTTTCTACAATGGGTACAACAACATCCTTTTCCAAATAGTGGGTTTTGTACGTCATCTTCACACCAATGGTTATGCACCCTCTCAATTCAATTTGAAACACCACCGTGCTCATCCCACTTCTCAAATGCCCAATGCATCCAACCTCTGAAACAACCCATGTATCAAAACTTCTTCTGAAGCTGGTTCGCATATGGCACTTGTGAAATGCGTTGTCAATTGTCATAAGGCAACTTGTGTGGACTTCACTATTTTCTGGGAATGCCAATGGCACATGGCCATCAATCAAGTCTCCTGTTGCTTTGCACATGTCATCACAATTTCTTTTTTGTTTGGAAGTCTGCAAAATCAGGTTTTGTCTTGTCCATCATCCGAAATCAAAATAATAGGTAGCAAAATTTGTGTTTCTGACAGGGTTAGATTGCACATGGCATTGTTGTTAAATGCATCCAAATCTCTCCCACCAGGAACAAGAACAACAACAACAAAAACAAGACTCTCAACCTGAATGAATTTCATAAAGTGGCAGCCATTTTGTATTTTGTCCCCTCCTAACAATCCATTTGCTGCAAGAAGCAAAGCAGAAAAATAATAACATATCCCACCAGAAAAAAAACTCAAGTCTGAGCACTCTACCATTCTCATAGATTGAATGCAACCAGTTTTGCAGCTATTGTCTCCAAGGACAGACTCTTGCAATGAACACAACTTGCAGAAGAAACATTAGTACCTAGCTAGTATTCTTCTTACTTAACCCAAGTTGCTCAGGAATGTTCCTTGGACGAGACTGAAGACGTCACAACTCCTCCTCCTGATTCCATAACACACCTTGCAAACCTGTTGCAATGCATTTCAAAGTATTGTATCTGATCTCAATTAGTGTATTACTTTTTCCTGTTGCAATGCATTTCAAAGTATTTTATCTAATCTGAATTAGAGTTCTTTTTCTTTTTTTCCCTGACAAATTTTCATCACTTGAGGACACACAAAAACCAGTGCAACTTATCGTACAAAGGGGTAATAGTGACACAAAAATTGTGCCAAAGTTGCCCGAGGAATTTCTTTTCTGAAATTGTCATATTTGAACAAAAGGTTCCAGCATGTTGCCAAAACATAGCAGGACTTCAAACTTTTTTTTCTGTTTTCCTCTCTGACATGTACCCAAATTTGGCTAGTGTGATTACATCACAAAGTTGAATAAATAAAATCAACTTTACAATGGCTGGGTGGGTTCAGATAGGAGTTTCATCAAAATGAAACTCCTATCTGAACCCAGACAAGAGTGATAATGGTAAAGCATATATGTTACTACTAGTGCCAATGAATTATTTACTGACAAAACTTGGTCTGCAAGCTCTGCAAGAACATGATATGCATAAATCTCTGCAATAAAATAAAAGGCTCCCTTCAGTCCACCACCAACAAACACTTTGACCTGTTCCAAGTGATCACTTTTTGAAGTTGATAACTGGTCTTCCACTGGAGTTCCATTTTAACCCCAAAGAGTATAAGCCCCCTTTCTTCTTCTTTTTTTAAACCTAAGCATAAGCCCTCTTTGCAACCCTGATTCTAACTCTTAGTGTGCAGTGTTACTTAGAGATCTGGTTACAAAGTCAACTGTTGGGTATGGGGAAATACCCATCAGTGGTATATTTATGGGATTACAAATTCAATTGATGGGTTATGGGGTCCTTATTTTCCCAAACAAAAAGACAGTGTCAAAGATTTTTTAAAATCATAAATAAAAAACCATTATAAAGGCTAGGATCATTTTCACCCATTCATTATATTGTAATGTTTTCCATCCATGGTGGAGATGCCTGAAGAAATGAGGGCCAAGTCATACTAAGGGAAAAGCACCTTAAACCATGCCTTACTAAAGCCTCCTTAAACCATTCCAATATGTTAATGAAAATGTGATTGCAGTAACTCTCTGTTTAAAATCTTTTTTAAAACGATTTCAAATTACAATCCAAACTGTTTCCCCCCCAAAAAAAAAAAATCTATAAAACAAATGGAAGAAATCCTTGCAATGAAAAAAATACCTGTTTCAAATACTTTCAATCTCGCCCATTCCATGCTCTATTTTGGGCACATGTGCCCTTGGTTTCCTCTCTTTGACTATATTAACTTGGGTTGAGTTTTAAATCCTCGTATCTTAAAGGAAAATTTGAGTAATTAAAAAATGAAAAGTCAGATTTGCTCTATATGCTTATTCTGTTGGTCTTGGGTGCTTCTACCTTTCAGGCAGTTGCACCATACCATAATATCACCATAGTATCATGGCAAATTGAACATTTCAGTAGTCCAACATTATTTTATTTTGAAGATTCCACATAAAAAATTAGACTATTCCATAACATTCAAATAGGTTCTTTATTTTCCCTTCACAAAAAAGTTTTCTTTGAATCGATTCTCTTTTGAAAATTTCAACATTTCTGAAAATAATGCAATTAGTGTTAAAAGCTGTCAAATGTGCCACGGCAGTCGGTAAGTAAAAGGTGATTGGTGAACAAGGGTTCTCTCAATTAAGAAGTTATTGGCATCAGTTTCTTTACAAATTTGGCCCATAAATGTTTTAGCCCTTGTCAGACAGCAATTGACAACCTATTTTCACTTTGATCTGGATATCACTTAGATGGGTTGCTTTGCATTTGAGACATCTGAATTGGGTAGGCTAGTCAAAAAAGAAGTTGGCTCAATAATCATCAGGGCTAGAGAATTTAAAGACCTCCTGACAAAATTCCTTGTCATAACATAATTAAAACCAGCTAAACTAATTAATACACATGATGGACCAAAGTTGGATCCCACTAATAGTGGAAAATCAGTTGCAAAAAAAGTGTGTAAGATAGGAAGAGGTTATTATAACAACTGTCAGAGCAAAAGACGTAGTTGGCTCACCATGTGCTTATGTCTCCTCCTTTGTTTGCCCTCTCCTGACAGAAACGAGTACTTATCTGATTTGTGAAGCAGCAAGCAAAGCCCATGAAGTCCACACATTCTAGTCTCATGACAAAAGAGTTGGAAACTGGCATGTGCCAACAACTCTCATCTGGAGTTTCTGTTATTTTTCACCATCCATGTTTTTGTCAACAGAGCATGACAGATTTGTAAGGGGGTAGGCGGGGTTTTTGAGAGGCAGATGAAAGAGGCTTTGTCTGCAGGTATATATGTATGCCAGGCATCATGTTCCTTCCCATAAAATGGTTGCCAATTTTTGTTGTGGAGCCCATTTTTTCTTTTGTTGTTTTGTCTATCAGCTGAGATGAGTTCCTTCTGTCGTCATCATGATTTGAGAAATGAGCTTGTGGGTTGAAAGTTGAAATCCACCAGAGTTGTCAGGTTATGTGTGTTTTTTTGGCCAGGATATGAACATGCATAATTGCTGGAAAATGGATAGCATCAGATCCCCCAACACATACAACTTGTGTTGGGGATTTTCAAAATCTGACATTGTACATTCACCCAGGGCCAATGGGGCAACCCAAATTTTTTAAACTGGCATATCCATAATCAGCTGTCCATATCTGGAGTCAGTTTGTTTTTGAAAACCTGCAATCCATATCCAGAGAAAAGTAATATAATGTATAACCTTATTGACCAGTAGAAAGACTATAAAACACCCACACTTACAGAACTGAAGAACCATTGGCCTTTTTTTTGAAGACAAAATGCCTGCACATGCATCATTTTTACTTCTTTTTCCCATGATACCCGACAGGTATCCGGCGGGTATCACAGGATACGTTCATAAACAAGCGGCTCTGCCGTGAGAGGCTCTGTCTTTTATTTTTGAAATAAAATAAAATAAAATAAAGATGACATTAGATGAATAGAGATAATATTGGTCTAAGATGATATGTGTTTTGTATGATCACTATAATATTTCAATTATTAACTTTAAAATTAAAAAAATACCAATTCTAGCCAAATTTTTTCTTCTCAAATTTGTGAAGTAGCTGGGTTAGTGATCTCCCACAATAGGACTTAGCGAAATTTGGCCAAGAGCTGAAAGAGGGAAGTAAAAAATTTTGGGTTCTCTTTATAAAATGGCAACTTGTTGGAGCCTATTGTGTAAATATGGTGATCTTAGACCTTTTTGTCCTCACGATGTGGCAGTGCTTGGGATTCAAATTCTATTGGTGTTTTTGTACTTTTTATATTTTTGTCACATTTTGTTACATGCCTGCTGCAAGTGCATATTTTGGCAGATCTCTTTTCATCTTTCCCATATTTTTCCATCTCTTTCCATCTTTCCCATATGACTATGCCATGAGATGTTTTGTCCTTTATAAAAATCAAAAATAAAAATACATTAGATGAATTGAGATAATATTGATTTATTACTATAAATTGGAATTGTGTCTGTGAATGCTATATAAATTGGTTTGTGAATATCTGGTCAATATGCTTTTAAAACAGTTGATTTGCATTCATACCTTGGCACATTTGACCATATATGGTCTAATTGTGATCCAGCTTTTGTTGTGATATTTTTAAATTGGGATTTTAATTCAAATTTATTCACAAAGTCTATTAATTGTTGGTTATTGTTCTTATGATTGCTATCATCTAAAATGTCAATATTAAAATCTTTTAAGACAATGAATGGGCAATCATTTGGGGACTTTTGAATCAACACTTATAATGTGTTGAGGAACATGGAAATCAAAGAACAATGATTTTTATAAACACATATGGGTGCAGTTATGCTAATAGGAGTCAAAAGTAGTCGTAACCACTACTTAATTCTATGTTTTTTACACCAAATTTGTTTTAAGAGAATTTCTAACTTAAAAATAAGTTAACTTTTTTACACATTATCAAATCTAAAATTTTATTTTGTAAATGTCCAAAATATGAAATTATTTCATTAACATTTGACCTTCAAAAATAGTGTAAAAGGACCTACAACCAGTGTTTTAAAGTTGTAAATGGACTTGGAAAACTTTGAAAATGACATATTCTTAACAAATTTTTAACACAAACCTTAACAAAATAATACAAAGATTTTTTTTTTAAAATTTAAAGATTGTTTTGAAAACTTTTTTTGAGACTATTCCAAAATTATTCCCCAAAAAGCAATCACCCAAGGGGGCAACAATGGCTCTTATTAACCCATTTTTACCCATATTATATGAATTGTTCTTTGAGTTCTTAGGTTAAAATGTAGCTTATATATATTCGGATCCATTACATGTTGTTATGTAGTAAGAATGTAAGAGCATTTGTGCGTTGTACATCATTATCAAACCATGACCATCATAAATTGAAATGTATGAATATTTTAATATATTTATGAAATTTTACACATCATTTGATGATTGTATACTAGTTTCCAAAATGCATAGAACATGTGACACTTGTAGGTTGTGGTCATGATTTATATCTTGGTAATGTTGTCGTAAAGAATTTGTATTAAGAGCTTGTATAATAACATGTGAATGATAAAAGTTTTTCAATCGAGGAACAAAAGTTGTCCAATTTGCAAAAGTATAATCATTCTTTTGTTTGAATGCGAGAAAGAATAATGTATGATAATCCATGTTTTTTTATTTGAGAACAATATCCAAATTATGGTTTTGTCATGATAAGATGATGTTTTGAACACACTATCAACTCCATTAACAAGGCCATCGTATGTTGCATAATTTCCAGCATACAATTCAACTACCATATTTTGTTTGATGTGAATTGTAATACGTAAGCCTACAGTTTTACTTGGGTCATCTGGAAGTTTATATGGTGATGGACATGAATGATGATGAATGTCTATAGCCTCAAAATTTATTGTTGGGCCATACGTTTTGTTAAACACAAATTTATTATGTTTTCACACTATAATATTTGTATAAAATAAATGTGGTGTAATTAAAATATTTGGTATTTGCCAACAACAATTTGAATTGATATATTGAATTTATTCTCAAAATTGTGTGCATGTATGAAATTTGTTTAAAGTTTTTATAAATTGTGTATCCGTTTGTCACATAACTAAAGTTAATTCATAACATTTAATATTTTTTTCCCAAAATTTTGGTGCTAATGCATTTACAATGTCATTAAAGCAAGAAAAAACCCAACAATCTTTAACAAGAGGTGTTTGATAAAAGTCACCTAACATGATGACATCTAGACCATTGAAGAATTCATTTTGAATATGTTTTATTGCCTTTAATCGATGGTTTATAACATAAAACGTTCTTGCATTTACAATAGATATTTCATCTATTATAACTAGTTGTAATTGTTCATATCAACATGTGTGTCTATTTAAAAATTTTGTTGATAAATTTGATAGATTTGTTAATGATTGTTGAACATGCATGTTCAATGTTAATGTATTATTTGACCATCAATATTGAATGTAGCTTTACTTGTAAATGCCATAAGTAATGTTTTATTTTTGTTAAGTTTAATGATAGGTCTTTATTATATAGTCATAATAAACCTTGAATTATTAGTTTTAAAGTAAAAATTTTACCAGTTCCAGCACCTCCTATAAAAAAATATGTATTGGAATATTATGATACATTTGTTTTCTATACATGATATCATCAAATATTAATCTTTGTTCTTTGTTTAATTGTCTAAGCATATTCCAATATTCTAATTCATTCATTATCATAGAATTTGATGATATTTTGAAACCATCATCTTCAAAATTTTGTGTTTTATGATCTAATGTATTACATGATTGAATGATGAAATCATATTTTTCAATATTTATTGTATTTTTTATAGGGATTAAAAAACATGTGTCACCAATGTCATCATCAATGTTATCATTCCATATGTTTTGTAGATGTGAAAAGTTCAATTTTAAATTCATAACATGATATTCTTCATTTGTATGTTTGTTTTGCATGTTATAATTGTATTTGGATCTAATTATGGATATATTTTCTTTTATTTCACAATATGCATCATGTTAGGTAACATGTGTTCCTAATAATGATTTCTCGTAATTTTAAACTAGTGAATATAAAAGAAGTTGTTATCTTAACCAATTTTTTATATCTTTATATTTATTATAATTCACAAATCTAGTGACTTTTTGTTTGCGACATTTTGATAGTTTTTTGATTATCATGTTTTATTAGGAGGAAAATTCTCCTAATGATAAATATTCATATTTTTTCAATTTAAATATTTGTCAATAATTTATGCACACAATATGTCAGTAGAATTGGATTCTAATTGATTTAGTAAGGATCGTGGTTTTAATAAAAAAAAAGCATGTTCTTGGTATGAAAAAGTATTGATAAATTTAAATGTTCATGATGAATGTATAAAGGAATTGAAAAAACTAAATAAACAGCTAGTTGGATAGACATTTGTTGAACATTAAAAACACATTACCTAATTTTTGGATTCTAATGTTGGCACCAATTTGATCTAAAAATGCATTTTTCTATTATTGAATGCAATTCTAAGGTTATATATTTATCAATTTTAGTCATGTATGATGTACAATATGATGTAGCTACATATAATCTAAAATAAATTGAATATCCATATTTGCAAACCATAAAGAATAGCATGTATGCTAAATGCATTGGTTTTAATATTTGACGATGTTTGTTTAAGAAAAATTTGTGGTTTCATTAATTTTCTCCCCGAATCTAATATGTATGCTTGGTGGATGCCCATAAAATAATGTTGAAAAATTCAATTCTTCCAAATGATTATCTCTAAACAAACCTAAAGGATGAAAATCTTGACTTGGAGGAATAGAGTATATAACGTTTTCATAATCATTAATTTTTTAAGCATTTAAAAAGTTATTTATCATGGAATCTGTTGGTGCACAAGTAACACGGTCTTCATTTTCAAGATTAGAACCATCACATGATAATATATTTTGGTCATTTGTTTGATTATACAAGGTTGTATGCATAGAAAACAAATTGCTCCATTGAGTGTATATGGTAACATTTAAATTTGAGTATAATAGTGTTGAAATTAAATCCTTTAGTGCCAACATGACTAAATTAAGATGCACATTTCCAAACATGTAAGGTGATTTGTATTCAAGTCATCCCTTTAAAAATACACCTATTGTTGCTTCATCATATGGTAAATGTGGTAACATTAATTGTATTTGATTAATATTTGTTAGGACATTAATAACAATACCTTTCATTTTATATTGACCATAACATGAAATTTATATATTTGAGCCAAATCTAAATGTGGAGAAATAAGATGTTCTTCTAAATGTGTTAATTTTGCTATCAATGATATCATTTTATTTCTTGATATATTATATGGAACTTAATATTGGGGTCTTTTGCCTTTATTGATGTTATTTAAACAATTTGAGCATATATGTGTTATTATTTTATGGTTTATCATATTCAATTTCTAAAAATGTGCAAATTTTTTGTGCAAATCTATTTGTAACAATTTTAAATTGTTTCAAAAAACATAATTTTCACAACAAAAACATGGTGTTATTGGAACATCTTGAATTTTTTGCCTATATGTATTAACATGTTTTGATTCACATGTGTCTTCTTTTGAATTTTTTTTTTTTTTAGTTGTGTATTTCTTTGATATTTTTAAAGTTGCATCCATTTTGGGTTGCCAATCCAATTTTTGTATTTGGAATACAAACTTGTGGGCTTTTATTATTTGTGTACTTTAGATGAGAAATGATTTGGGATTTTGTCCCTTGATGTGTGGAAATTTATGTAATGAAATCATATCTTTTATAGAAAAAATTACATGAAAATGAGATTTTGTTATTTTTGAAATAGTTTCATCATAAGGGGTCCAATCAAAAATGAATCTTTTTCTTTTGTGTGATTTTTTTGTGATTTACAATTAGATAATTCTTTGATTATTTGAATATTTTCAATTATTCGTGCCTTTTCAACTATTGGAACATTTTCACCTATTGGCATCCCATTAATCATTGGAACATTTTCAATTATCGAGACATTCTCAACCATTGGAATATTTTCAGTCATTGATATATTTTCAACTATTGTTAGATCTTTAATTATGAAACGATCATTTTTAGTTATTGGTAATATTGGATGTTATTGGGCATGGACATTGGAATTCCAAAACTAACAAAATTTTCATTTACTTGTTTCTTTTCCTGCATTTATTGAATATAATTATGTACTTGAGTTTTAGTAACATTGGTATTAAATGATGAATTAAATACTTGGACAATGTATTCTAAAGGTGCATTTGAATAAGTTTCCAAAAGTTTTATCAAAACACAATTTGAATCATCATTCCAATTAAAACATTTTTTTTGGGCAAGTGTTTGCATTTCTTGTTTCATTGGTCTTGAGAGCATTGGGTTATCATCCAAATTTATAAATGATTTAGAATTTTGTGTCTCAAATTGAAATTGAGTATTTTTAACATCACATGTATATGCAATTGGTTCAAAATGTTGATTACTATAAGCAATATGTAAAAGGTCTATTTGGTAATCTAATCCACACTTACACATAATTCTATTTGAATCTTTATTCCAAACATAGACTGGTTGTTGTAAATATTTAGCTATCCAAAAAATTGATGTAAAATCTTCCTATAAGGCACCTACTATTGCACTTTGGTACATTATTTCAATGTATTGATGTTCATTGGAAACTTGACCATTATGTAAATCATATGAAAAACTTGGGTTCAATTCCCTAAGACAACATTCTTGTGTTTTTTGTGTATTTGATGCCAACATTCTTTTAAATATTGCATAATATCTTGTCTTATTTGGAGGGCTATTAATGAATACTTTAATAAGTAAGATATGGGATCAAATAGATAGTTATGAACACCATAACTATATGATGAATTTTTAAAAAATTACATGAATATAAAACATCATTAAATGACAAAGGCGTATTATACTACATATTATCCATTTTTACACTATGTATGGTTAGATATATGGGTTAGTGGTAGGTTGGCTAGCTAGTTGATTGGATGGATAGATGGGTGGATGGATTGGAAGGATGGTTAAATGGCTAGATGGTTGGAAAGATGTAAGGCTAGATATATGGCTAGTTGGATGGTAGGATGTATGGAAGGATGTATGGATGGCTGGATGGCTTGATGAGTGGGTGTATGGGTGGAAGGGTGAATAGATGCTTAAATGGATGGATGGATGGATGTTTGGATAGCTAGATAGCAAGATTGATGGATGGATGTTTGAATGACTAGATGGATGGCTCGATGGATTAAATGGTAGATGCTTAAATGAATGGGTGGATGGATAGAAGGCTAAAAATGGATGGATGGATGAATGAATGTACAGATTGGTTAAATGGCTAGATGGATATATAGATGTTTGAATGGATGGATGAAAAGCTAAATGGTCCAATGGATATATGCCTAGATGAATGGGTGGATGGATCAAAGGGTGGAAGGGTGGAAGGATGGAAGGTTGGATGAATGGGTGGATGGATTGATAGTTGGATGGATGGATGACCATGAAACAAAAAAAAATGTTTCAAAGCATGTGACCTCCTTGCAAAACCCTAACCCTAACATGAAATCATGATTTTGTAATTTTTGTAATTTTGGATTTTTAGAAATATTGTGTAAATGTTGTGATATGGGAATTTTGCAAACATTGGAATTTTGTAGATATGGAAATTTCATGTAAATCCAAAATGTATATGAAATGTACAATGCATGTGAAAAACCAAAACTTAGATATCTAAATTATAAGTAAATAAAAACTTAAGTATTAGAATTATAAAAAAACAAAAACTCAACTTAATTCTAGAGAAGAAAAAAATTTGTTGTGCAAATTTTAGAAAAATGAAAGTTCAACTAGTGGAATGTTTTGGAAATCAAAATTAAGCTCTTCGCAAAATATCAAAACTTTGTTATCTTTGGGTTAGGTTTTTGGCCACCAAATTCAAGCTTCCATTTTATGTTACAAACATGAAAATATGATGAAGATTGAAGAGGAACACAAAGAGAAGAGGCCACAACCTTAGGATGTACAAAACAATCAACAATTGAACTAATAGATGATCCAAGTTGAAGAACCATTTCTTCAATGTGTTCCTCAAAACCCACAAGTTGAAAAGTAGGAGATAAAAGGAATTTGGCCCGTAATTTGGTTTTGATAAGGAGCTAAACCTGTTTTGGACGTGGCAAAATAAGAAAATTAATTTCTAACATACACACCCTAGCTTATATTTGTTTGCCTTCCATGGTAAGAATGATGGGATTTCTAGTTGTTGCAGTTGAGGTGCATAAATACCAACCTTCTTTATGGTTGTCTTCTTATGACAAACACTACAATTGACATCATTATTTGTTGTGGAAACAACAATGTCTAGGGCATGACATTTCGCATATAGTTTTTCGAAGAGGAGGGGTTGTTGGATTCAACGTGGACAATACTCCAACAACTTGAAAAAAAGGTCAAATTCATTAACCAAACAAATAAATTGTAAACTAAAATTAATACAATCTACAAATGGGATGGAGGAAAATAGTGAGATTGTACCTCTTTCACAAGAGGTTGGTTGCCCATCAATTTGGTGTGTAGCTTAAGCAACCGTGTTCCAACCTTTTCATCAATGATTCTAGAAAATATAATGTAGGGTTGTGCTCATAAGAATTGATCACCATTGTTGTTACATTTGCATTCTTCACCAAAGCCATAGCACATTGATTGGCATTTTTTTATCTCTACCAATGGGTCATACTTAGTCCTAAACAAACTCCCGAAAACAAGGACATCTTGATCAAATTCACCTTCACCATCGATAACCATAAGTTGCCTTTCATGGTTATTTTTTCCACCACCTTTAACTATTATGACAATGACAACAATGGTGCGATTGGAAAATCTAGACTGTAAGGACCTATATTTAAATTCTTATAGGGAATTTGTATGAAAAAATAAAAGAATTAACTCAGGTTGAAATGCTAGAATGGTTGACACAACAGTGGTAGATTCTATCGTAACAAAAATAGGCATGTATCCTTTTTCGAACCCCCTTTGTGACTTGGCCTCAACTTTGAAATTCTCTATTCTGACATAAAACCATTTTTGGAACAATTGTTCATGCACATGATTGTGAGGGCATTTCACCCTTAGGGTGATTTTGGTCAAACTTGTTGCATCAAGGGGTTCATAATAGAGATAGGTGTAGCTTAAATCATCTATGAGTTTTTTGGCTATTTAGTCATAAGTCCCATATCGGTTCATGACTTTACCTTCAAAAGCCACATCCCAAACACCACAATCTATATCATTTATACTAACAATGCGCTTCCTTTTTTGGACAACAATAGTAGACAATGACACCCTTTTTTAGACAACAATGGCATATGATGACATTATAAATAATAATCTAACAAGAAATTTTTACCTCAAGTGGTTGCAAGCCCAATGAGCTCCCAAGGGTGGTCAAAGCAAAAGGACCAAACAGAAGGTCACAAGGTGGAAAGCAAACAAAATGCTCTAAAGAAAACACACCAAGAAAAGAAAAAAAACATTAAAGGAGGAAAAAAACAAAAGAAAGTTTGAATCATCTAGTGGTAGCTAGGGCATGGAGCAAAAGAGGATGGAAAAAAGAAGACAAGAAAAGACCTTAGTAGGTTAGATGCTAGAGTGGTTATGTCAAAGATGACATAAATTGATTGCATGGAAGCAAGTTTTTTTATTTTATTTTTCTTTAAGGACCAAATTGGTAGATTTGGAAAAATTTCAAACTTGATTAAGTCCTAGGGTTCAAAATTAAAAATTAAAAATTAAAAAATCCTCTTGTAGGGAATTATCACAACTTTTTAGGTGGAAAAAAATCATATTTTTCCGATAATCCTAAATTTAGTTATGAATTTCAAAACATCATTTTGTGAAGTTGAAGATTTGTTCCTTCACATCTACCATTGTCCTAGATTTTAGGAATGATTTTCAAGAATCTTGAGCATCTTCAACTACCCTTTTCTGAATTTTTTTATTTCAAAATGTTTTAAAAATAAAATATGGAATAAAATAACCCTTATTTTTTCCCCATCAAGGTTTTTTTTTTTTTTTTTTTTTAATTTTTGAAGGGTTGCAAAATTATATAAAATTTTTTTTTTTTTTTTTTTTTTATTAAACTGCCTTAGCAGGATTTGTTTATTAAATATTAAAATTCATTTCAGAGGAGGTCTATGTATATATA
>Ga0116227_10011254_pt1 | contig 15113 bp, 12 predicted proteins | sample S1TSphgellanicum_FD_89693 | JGI IMG/M metagenome (GOLD analysis project Ga0116227, IMG submission 89693) | Host-associated microbial communities from peat moss isolated from Minnesota, USA - S1T2_Fb - Sphagnum magellanicum MG | ecosystem: Host-associated > Plants > Peat moss > Unclassified... | reverse complement strand
GATTATATGTTATTTTTTTTTATATTTTTTCTTTTTTTTTTTTTTTAAAAATTTCCAAAACTATTTAAAATTTTTAAAAATCTAAAATCAAAAAATCCAAAAAAAAAAAAAAAAAAACCCATTTTTCCCATTTCTGAAAAACAAAATCACCAATTGGCGAAAATTCACTCAAAAACACTTCTAGCAGCTGCACATATGGTTTATTTGTTCCCAATCCTTTTTTAATGAGCTGAATTGTTAAATTCAATTGCCAAAATCTGAGTGGTTACTTCTAGGGTTTTCTTTCAATTTTGTGATATGAAAAATTGGCTAAATTTTCCCAAAAATTGGAAAAATTTCATCAAATTTACAATAGAAAACACACAATTTTCCAAAAAAATTGGTAAAAGAAAAGACCATTTTTTTCCCCCAAAACATCAATGGTTACAATATACTATTGTCATGCATCAAACTCCGAAGTTACTTAGCTATCTTTGGGTTGTAGGAAAGGTATGCAACATGGATGAATGAATAAAGATGTGTGTCCAAAGTATACTTCATCATCATCATCCGATCAAGCAAAGAGAGTTCATAATTTGTACCATGGAACCATATAGTTTAGGTCATATCACAAATCAAAACATGAAATAAGATGATTTGTTTGGTGAAAAACTTTTGCTTAAAAAATTTGGAGTACAACACCCATTATGTAAATTAACCTCTCTTTGTATATTGTAAGTGAAGCTTGCTTGAAAACATGACACTAGTGACTATCTCACATGCCAACCATTGAAATCCGGGGTTTTTTTGTTTTTGTTTTTGTTTTTTCCAATTTTTATGATATTGAAATTTTGGGAAATTTTCCAAAAATTTAGCAAATGTAGTCAAATCTTACAATAGCTTGAAAACATGACACTTGTGACTATTTCAAATGTCAACCATTGAAAGCAGGAGTTTTTTCTTTTATCAATTTTATAATATTGAAAATTTGGGAATATTTTTTCCAAAAATTCAGCAAATGTAGTCAAATTTGACAATAGAACGACAACAAAAGTTTTGTGATCTTTCCCAATTGTTTTGGTTGAAAAACCAACATAATTTGTGGGAGAAACCGCCGCTAAAATTTGATTGGAACGTACTAAAAATTGGATCCATAATCTCGTGGTGAAGGGTTAGACTAATATTGCACTACAAAAGCATTAGTTCTCTACAATCAAAACACGAATTAATTTGTAAGCTGAAAACCATGTTCTAACTTAGTGTGGCCTGACTAGTGTGGCCTGTGCCATTGACCCAAGTGTGAACTTGTCCTCAACTGATTTTTCCTTCCAAAACTTGGTTTTTAAAAATTCATTTGAATTTTCAACTGTAGAAATCACTTTAAAATCACTTCTCCCACATTCTGAATCCAAATCTTACCAAATAAATTCCATTAAATCCTGCTCATTAAGATCTTTCAAACAATTCCAAATCTTCCAATCCCTCCCAAATTTTCAGCTATGATTTGATTTAATTTAATTTAATTTTCTGTGAAGAAATCATTCAATATTTAAGAACTTTTGCAGCACAAGTCCAAACATCATGGAACCAAGCCCATGCAACCCTCCCCTGCGAGGGCTTTTCAAAGACAGCAAGAACACAATCTGAAGCATCCGGTTTGGTGGATTTCATAGCACCAAAGATCCATGGTTTTGTTTTGTAGATTTGGTTCATGAAAGAACTAACGGTGAACTGGTGGTTTTATGGCTAGTTATTTGATTTTTCAAATTTTTGAAAATTGTGATTATATGTAACAAAACTGGGTCTTTGATTTTTTTGAGAATCAAGGTTATGGTAAATCACAGCCAGAAAAATTCCGATTCTACAAACAGCTCAAAAACAAAATGAAATCATAACCTTAAAATGATATGCATATTCACCACTTAGTTTATTGCTATAAATACATTGTAACCCAGAAGTATGTCTAGCAGCTAATTTTTTTTTGGGTTTGTGATGTGAATGGAGATGTACTCGGTCATTGTCTAAATGTTAAAAACTTATCTGCTACTTTTTGTCTTTTATTATTCATAGGAGTGTGCTGTAACTTGTGAGTGCTTCTTGAGTCATGGCTTTCATTTTATGAAGGAATGATAATTTTTGGGATTGATGTGATGTTGTTTTGTTTCTCTTGTCTGCGGATGTCGATGATGCCAACAATGGAGCAAAGCTGGATAGAAGATAAAAAAGCAATGTTCAGTAGAAGCTAAGCACTTGTCTTTTTATTTTTTTGCTTTGTTAATCCAGAAAATTGAGGTTGTTTTAGTTATGTGTTGTTGTTTCACTCGTGGGAAGAATGCCCACGTTTGTATCTTGGTAGTTCTGTGCATCTTTTGCCAAGAATTCTGTTGCACAAGAGAATTGGTGGACATGATATTAGATGCAATAGAATCAGTAGAAGCATTCAATGGAATTGATGAAAGGTTGTAGGGGATCAATAGAGGTGATCTGTTTTGTGGTTTCATTTCATTTAGTTTTAGTATACCTTATTCTTGTTGGGAATTGATGTATATGAGGAGGGTTTGAGTACGTATTCATTCATATGGGAAGGAGCTCCAACACTTTTGATTTTAATTTTTGAAAAACCCTATAACTGGTGTATAACCAACAATTTTCAACTGGTTAGTTGAAAACCTACTCTTATGCATAACTCATGGTTATCACCCAATTTTTTGATAACCTACTCAGCACTCCAAAAGACTGATACTGGTAACTTGTGTGATCTCCCCACCCCCCAAAAAAAACTCAAAAAAGAACCTAACCCATGGTTATTAAAAAGGCAATAAATAACCAACCAACAACACTGGAACCTACCTCCAATGGGTATCAGGGTGGTTCCACCTTTGGTATATAATTAATCTCATATAAACCCTCCTACTTCGAATTCACAATAGGTACCTAAATAACCAATATGGTGGGTAAGAATTGTAAGTAAGTAGGTAGGAAAGTATAGAGGATTGTTATGTAGGTGGGTAAGTAAGTTATGCATTTCGTGGATACTAGGTAAGAGGGTTAAGCAAATTGGTGGTTATCTCTAGATACTAACAAATACACATGGATGATACTTATAGACTGCACTAAATTCATTCCTATGCCCCCAAAAACAATCATTCATGTCTACAATCAAATGTCGGGATGGCACAAAATGTTGAGGTACCAAGTGAAATGTTTTTGCAACAATTCCCAAGTGTATTATACTACCTTTACCATTCATGCATTTTCTTGTCTATTTTTTTAATTTAATTTTTCCATTTTTTCACTCCAGCACTAACAATACGAATTTCCTGGAATTCCAGCACTTTCAAAGACCTGCTCATGTAAAACTGAAATAAGTGAAATGACCATGCACACTAGGTATCAAGTTGGTAACAAAATTTGTAGAACTTCCAGCATTATGGGCATCTAATTTTGAAAATTAATTTGACATTTACTGAAAATAATTTAATTTCTGCCAGAATGATAAAGGTATTATGATACTCATTGCAACATAGATACCAATACCAGCTATCACAATTCTTCAACCGGCTGCCATGCTTAGTCAGAGTTCTTCATCTCTTCCACACATACCATCCACACATACCAGCTAGTGCACCTCCATTGCTTAGTCCGAGTTCTTCATCTCTTCCACACATACCAGCTAGTGCACCTCCATCACTAGCTGATTTGTCGCAGAGGATGCCCTTTTAGCATTATGTCTTTCACTTCATTATTATTGTTTTGACTGTCTTGGTTTTCCTTTCATGTGTTTACATTTGCTTCAACATGCCTTATACTTTTTGTGGATGGATTTCCATCCTTGTTTATATATATATATATATATACACAAAGCTTTCCCCTTGAAATTGTAAGTAGAATGGGCACTTACAATTTAAGCAATATGGCTCTTTCTATTTGTTTATAAAATTATAAATGCCCATAGTTTTTTTACATACCTGCTCTCTTTATATACCCACTCTCTTTATATACCTCCTCTCTTTTGGGTGAATTTTTGCATTGAGGTAAGAATTATTTTTGGAGAAACTTGGACGTTTCTAATTTTTTTAATGCAATTTTGACTACAAATAAAAAAAATTTATAAAAATTTTCATACCCTTTTCAACCTTGAAAAGAAATAAAATAAAATAAAAAATCCTCTACAAGTGAGTTTTTTGGTTTAAGAGATTATAATTATTTTACTACACACACCTTATTAAACAACCATTCTTGCTAGCCAAGGCTGCCGACACTAATCTGGCACCACATACTTTTGCATAAACCCTGGCAACAGAGGAAAAAGTAAAGTGCTGCTGGATTCATTGTACAGAAGCATCAATTTGACACATATCCATAACAAATTCTTGCATGCCGCAAAAGTTGTACCATTTGGTGGTAGAATCATGACATTTCACCAACTCTCTGAGGAAAAAGGTCCAGGGGTCCCAAACTTCCCCAATAACCGGAGAAGAGCAAGCAAGGTTAATTAGAGGGTAATTATGGTGCATTCACACTTGATGTTAAATCAGTGTTAAATGAAAATCTAGGTGGCATCCTAGGTGGCACCCAATGTTAAATGGGGCAATAACTTAATGTTAAGTGTGAATGTTAGCTTAACCTAAAATGTTTCATGGTAAGTTGGTGTAAGTTCTAAATGACTAGCATGGTGTTAGGGAACTCAACACTAAAGTCCCTAATACCAAGTGTGAATGCACCTTTAAATAGTGCACATAGCAAACTTTTGTCAATTATATTACAGTGTTGTTCTCGTATGTAGGCCTTGCACATAGTATGGACACTGGTAGCAAAGACTCTACCAGTCTGGTACGAGCTACCGATTGTAGCTTAGGATGAGTTTGGGCTTATGAAGGTTATTTTTGCAATAATCACTTCTTTTTAAAGTGATTCTTTTTAAATAAATTAATGAGATTAATTAAATTATTTTTAATGACACAAAATCTCACATAACACCCCAAAAAAATATGAAACTTTCTACTGATGCAACACAAAAAAATTGAAGACAAAACACTGATTGGTGTGATTTAGAATTGTGAACCCAAAACTAAACTTTGATGCCCGGAACATGCCCAATGCTAGTTAGTGCCCATTTGAGCCTCTCTCAGAACTTAGCACATAGAACAAGATGAAGAGCTCTAGAAGTTTACCCAGCTTACTCTGCTTTTTAACATGAACAAAACAAGGGGTGCATCACCCACACTGTGGCCTTGCCATTTACATTAAAAAAGTATCTTAAGGCAAAAGAAAAATTATGGAAACTCAAATATTTAACCATGAAAAAATATAATCTTCAAAAAAATCCTCCCAAAAAAACCAAAATCCTCCCAAAAAAACCAAAATCCTTCAAGATATTAGAACTCTAGAACTAATCTCAAGTTTCAACACAAGCCAAAATATCATCTTTCAAAAATCCTCATATCAAAATAGACCTATTGTTACCTAGGGGCCAAAATCCCTTAAGCTACTATACTCTATAACGAATCTAAACACAATATCTGTTGCCTACGAAGGCAAGGCCAACAAAATGGCATAATCATTCACCACAGATGTTAATCTGTGCATATGATGGATGGCCATGTTCCATACAGATTGCATGCATTTAGATGAGAAGTTATAGATCCCAGTAAGGGAAGTTTTTTAGTTTGAAGTTTGAACCTGCCATGAAGGCCAGAGTCATCACCCAATGAGCTGCTTGTTTGGAAGGTATATTGAAAATCTCAGAAGGTCCAAAAGATAGGAACCCAAATGCTCAACATTCACTATTACTACACAGTTTTGAGGAACCTCATGAAATGTTTAATGGTCCGAACCGATTGAGAAATTGTTCTTGATTTCTGGTATGATGCAACTGAGAGGTAGGTATGAAATTACAAACACTAAAAACATTGAGGTAGAGATCTAAACTACCCAAGAATGGTATCGGGTTGTGAAGATAGACAATTGTCTTGATTGAACCTGGAAAATTGTTAAGAAGTTTGGGACCGAATGAGTGTACAACAGACGTCATCCCATGGTGAGTAACAATTGGTTTTGAGGACTCTACATGGTGCAAGAGATGAAGAAGACCTTGAAGGATAAGAAGACACACGCAATACGTTCTGGGCTCCTAGACACTTGTGCTCATTACCACATTCTAGAGAAACTTGCTTGCATGCTGGATCCACATGCAAATCTCCAGAGGAATTCAACAGGGTTTAAGGAATTGGAAGTGCTTCGAGTCAAAGGATATATGTTGACAATTTGTGGTTTGTGCCTTAGGGTTTGGAGGGTGGTGTGAATGATGATGATCATCATCATCATCAATTCTATGGGGCTTGGCGATGCACTTGTTGAGCAAATTGTTCGTAGAGATGGGTGCAAACTCAAATGTGCAAAACTTACATGCCAGATTTTGTGGGTTCAAGAGATTTCATTAATACATGCAGAACAACATAATTGCTTTAGGAAAGAAACCCATGATCCACAATGTGACCACATGTTGCTTATAACACAATATTGGGTTTTGGATCATGACATTCAAGCCTGAGTGAGTATGTTTTAGGCAGCCATCTCTTCCAACAAGTTCTTTTTCCTTCTTCCTGAATTGTAAAAACAACAACAAGCCAAGATGAAGCTCTACCTTCTTCTTTCCTGAATTCCAACAACAACAAGAACCCAAGATGAAGCTCTACCTTCTTCTTTCCTGAATTGCAACAACAACAACAACCCAAGATGAAGCTCTACCTTCTTTCCTGAATTGCAACAACAACAACAACCCAAGAAGAAGCTCTACCTTCTTCTTTCCTGAATTGCAACAACAACAACAACCCAAGAAGAAGCTCTACCTTCTTCTTCATGAATTGCAACAACAACCCAATAAGAAGAAGCTCTACCAGACTATGCAAGAAGTAAGTATGACAAAGTTTGGTCATCTTCTTCAGCCTCTTCTTCCCAAGAACATTACTGAATCAAAAAAATAAAAATAAAAATCTTGGAAAAAGTGGGAAACAGTCTAGAGAAAAACCTCTAGGTACTATTCTTCTCTGGTACCTAGTTGTTGCTCCAAGATTTGGTCTTTAATAAGTTCTGATGAGTCTGTTTTTTTTTGTTGTGGAATCTTTGAAGTGCAATCAATAGGTGAGTAGGCACTATTGCTGAAGATCCAACTTTTGTCAATTTGCTTGCAACTTTTGTGATTCCAATCCGCCATTCTCATCGGCACACAAGGAAAAAAAGAAAAGGATTTCGTCCGCTTTCTTCAATCTTGTGCTCCCAGAGAGACAGGGATCGTGAAACTATTGCAGCAAACTCGATTAGTGTTTTTGGAGAAAAGAATTTCCTCTTGTACTCCGAGAGAGAGAGAGAGAGAGAGAGAGAGAGATCGTGAAACTATTGCAACAGAAGAGTCGATCATCGCTTTGGAGAAAACAACTGTGGATTGCAACGAAGTGGATCGTTTTGTTGGAGAAAAAGGAAACTTTTCTATCATCTTTTTACTGTTTTTCTGAACCATTTGTTGCGCTTTTGAAGAGTGTGTGCTGCTTTTGTTTTGTTCAATCATTGTTGTTGTTGTTGGTGGTGTTGCAGTTTGGAGAGCGGCAATCATTATTGTTGCGCAAGGCTCTCAAGCTGTAAGTGTGTAAGCACATCGCCTTACGGCCGCCGTCGTGGAGCAGATGTCGATCGCTAGGAAGGTTTTCGAGGCCACGATGATGAGTTCTTCGCGCGTCTTGCCTGCTGCTACCGCTGCAACTTACAACAACTCCTGTGCAATCCCTGTTGTTGCTGTGTCTTCAAAGCTCCAGACACATCCTCGTTGTCGTCGTCGTTGTTCTCATGCTGCTGCAGCAGCTTCAAGGAGCTCCGGTGGTTTGAGCTCCTCCAGTTCTCTCATTTGCAATAAAGCTTTGAGATTGAACCAACAGTCATCTGTGATTTCTAGAGCTGGAGCAACTCCGATCTGTGCCATGGCGAGCGATGCGGCTGCGGGTGTCTCCACCATCGCTGTAGGCGACAAGCTTCCGGAAGCGGAGCTCTCCTACTTCAACGAGGAAGGCGACGTTCAGATCGCCAAAGTCTCGGAGCTTACCAAGGGGAAGAAAGTGGTCCTGTTTGCAGTTCCGGGAGCTTTCACTCCCACATGCTCAACCAAGCATGTGCCAGGGTTCGTGGAGAAAGCGGAGGAGCTGCGAGAAGCGGGAGTGCAGGTCTTGGCTTGTGTCTCGATCAACGATGCGTATGTGATGCGGGCGTGGGGGGAGAGCATCGGCGTCAGCGGCAAGGTCTTGTTGCTCTCCGATGGCTTGGGCCGGTTCACGAAAGCTCTGGGCGTCACCACGGACATGAGCGCCAAGCCGACGCAGCTGGGGATCCGATCTCGTCGATACTCTTTGCTGGCCGAAGATGGAGTCGTCAAGATTCTGAATCTGGAGGAAGGCGGAAGCTTTACTATCAGTGGCGCTGATGAAATCTTGAAGAGCTTGAAGGGTGCTCCTGTTGTCTGAAGCAACCATCGCGACAAACCTGTTTTTTCTCCTGTTGCTCTTCTACCGTATCACGTTCTCTGCGATCTTGTTGCTTTCTTCTCGAGAAGAGGTTCTTCTGTTCTCTTCTGTTCCTCTTCTATCTCTTCTCGTTTTCTGCAATTCTTGCTTTCCTTTTGGAGACTCTGTTGTGTTCCTCTTCGATCCCTTCATGTTTTCTGCAATTGTTGCTTTCTTTGTGGAGAAGATGTTCTGTTATCTTTCTGTTCCTCTTCTATGCCTCCATGTTTTCTGCAGTTGTTTGCTTTCTTCTTGAGAATGTGTTCTGTTTTCTTCTTCTGTTCCTCTTCTATCCGTTCCTGTTTTCTGCAATCCTTGCTTTATTCTTGAGAATGTGTTCTGTTTCTCTACCATCCCTTTGAGGTTTTCTGCAGTTCTTGCTTTCTTCTTGAGAATATATATTCTGTTTCTTCTTTTGTTTCTCTTCTATCCCTTGATGTTTTCTGCACTTCAGCCAGGTTTGTCATGTTAGTAGCAAAATCTGCAAGAGGTCTTAGAATCTGAGCTTTGTCTGAAGTTGTCAAGAGATTGTTACAAAAAATTTCCTGACTAAAAAGAAAGGCGGTCATGGAGAGCAGGAATCAAGAGACTGAGAGAGATCTTCAAGATGACAGCAAAGGTTTGACATCAGTTTTGAAAATTTTGGAAGTTCACAGCACATTTGAAAGGAGAAGATGATACTTAGAAACTGTCTATCTGCAAATTTGTGATTGGCACAGGGGGATAATCCATGTTTGAGAAATCTTTGCTTCTTTCTCAAGCAAACCTAAAATAATAATGAAATGAAGCTTATGCTCACGAGCTTGTGTTGCAGCTTGAATACTGTAAGATACTCCTGTGTTTCTTGATGAGCTATTGAGATCATCACTGAGTCTTCCTGTTGCTTCTGGAAATGGAACCGAAACCCAGGATGCAGATTTGGGTATAAAGACTGTTGGCTCAAGTTTTTGTGCGCAGGTTGTTGTATACTTATCTACAACTGCTGTTGTGAGATGATGAAGTCTTGATCAGGAGTCATGGGAGCTAACAGTCGATGCTATTCATGATGAAGGTGACTGATCACCCCTGAGTCTGTGATCTACCCCTCTTAGTTTGCGATCCATCTCTGAGTCTGTGGGTGATGGGCTGCAGGCTCCCACAACCACCACTTGTGCCTCCTGCACTCCATAACTGACATCCATGTGTAGTTAGTTTGTTGTTTTGTCCCCTTTCAAAAGCTTTGCTTGCTGCAGCTGTAATTTCAGGACCCATCATCTGTGTGGGCTTCTTTGAAGTGGTGAGACTCATGTTGCATGTTGTGTCCTATTGCTATGAATAGAAACTGCATGCATTCGGGATACTTCTTTGGGTGTGTGTGTGACAAAATATTTGCCAAGTTGTTGCAGCAGCCTCACATACATGCAAGCCCTAGTGTGCTGAAATCGTTCATGATTGTATTGCAAACCCATACACAATGAGGTATTCTTTGCAGGAGGTCTGGTTTTGTTGTGAGGAACATCAAACAGCACAGCTGCTCACTCTTGCACAAGGTGCTTGATTGAACTCTGAATTCCTGACTGCCCTTTTCTGCAATGTTGCAGCTGAATAGTTGAACAATTCATAACCACGCTTCAAACTTATTTGTTGCAATGCAACTATTGTTTTAGACTAACTCCCATGTTTTTGTATGCTTCTCAAAGAGAACAATCATCATCCTTGGCTATGCCAATCAATCAAATGCATAACCAGATGACTGATCACAAAATGAGTGCTTTTACTTCTGTACTACCCCCAAATGCTTTTGGGAGTACCTAGTACTTTATCCACATTCCTAAGAACCTGACCAGATTTTTGTAGTATATCTGGAGATGTTCTTACAAAGTGTATTATGGCAGCCCGTGCTTTATGAAAATGGAAAGCCTGCCTCTCTTTTTGTTAAGCCTGGTTGACATTTTTCCCCCCCCTGGTAATGCCAAGTGGTGGGTACCCTCCGGGTATCGCAGAAAAAGGATATAATATATGAAGTGGTGCTCAATTTCTATGCTGTGTAATACCCACGGATGCGAGCTTTACAGAAATGTGGGACTCCCCCAGGTCCTATATTGGGGTCCCTTATTTCTGTAAAGCACCCAATCTAGGGGCTTTTACCCTACACAAAATTATTATCATCCTTTATTGATACTATTGATACTTCAACAACATTGATTTTGCCACTTTTTCATTCTTGTTAAAATGCAAAATGTGATGCATTATGGCCATGGCATTGATGTGCGCCATCTAGCATGTCCAATAGGTCACACAACCATCTTGTCCTTGGAAGAATTATGTAGCAACTTACTAATCACAATCTTTTATAGGAGGAGATTATGTTCATAAGATGACTAATTATGCTTATTATGAAAAAAATTCATGTGCATTTTTTTTTAAATTCACCTGGCAAAGGCAACAAAATTCATCCAAAATCATGAACTTTGAAAATTAAAGTGAACCAAAGTTACAATATTTCAAAAGAGAATGTTTGTATATGCCACCCATAGTCATGGGGAAATTGTACCAAGTTTAAATGGCTTCAATTTTTTTTAAGGTTTCGTAAATGTTCCTAAAACAAAAATTTACATAATTCTACTAGTCTAATAATCTTTGGCAGATCTACAAAGAAACTTTATACTTTGTTAATGTCAACTATTGTTAGACGTATAGTGTGTAATTTGAAAATTTGCTAAAATTGTGGCCAATTTGTGCATTTGTAATTATATTCCCATTGTTACTTGCCTTTAGCACATCATGATTAGAATGAATGTCAATGAGGTCTACACAAGTGAGATTCTCTTCACCTTCTAGCATGGTGATCTCTTTGAATATAGTTGGATCACCCTCTTTTCTTGGGACCTTTGATGCTTGAACCATTTGAGTTGATTGGATCATGGCACTTGATGTTGTAATAAAAGAAATTGGACTTGTCAAATGCTTTACTAACAATGACAAGAACAATTCAATTGCAAGATTGAAAACTAGTTCCAACAACCTCAAACCCCTAAAGAGCAAAAAACAATTGTTTAAAACTAACAAATCAACTATTGAAACAAAATTTGGTTTAATTTCAAAACAAGCAATCATTTGACATACCATTTGGAGTCTTGTTAAATGTTCACTTTCAAACTACAAAGCAATTTCCCACAAAATATCCCCACAAATCCCTTTGGCAAAACATATAATATTTTGCAAATCTCATTCTTGAATCCCCTCCATGTGTTTGTTGTATCTCATATAAGCTTTTCTTGATTTGTGTCCAATTAATTGCATCCCACCTTTCACATGTGCTCCTACAATGAAACAATAATAACATAAACTACATGAATAAACATAGAAAACATACAAACAAGAATTGATAAATTGATAAATTACATTTAATGTTTTTAGTGGATACAATTGGTCATCCACCTTCTAAACTTGTTAGAAAAATGTTGCAAGCATCCCATTATGAGCCTATAGTCTTTTTCATACAAATATTCAATCTTGTCATTTATATTCATTTTCGTAAAAATCCACCAATCATCAAAACAATGATTTACCCAACCATCAACTTGTGTAGACTTTCTAAAACCTCCAAAATTAACTTATTCCCTTTAAGTAAGGTTACTATGTCAAAAATGAAAAAGAACATTAGAATTCACTACATGTTTATTGTTAAAGGTCAAATTTTCAAAACCAAGGCTTGGAATATAGGAGTTGAGCTACCAATTTCAAAAGTATTGACAAGTCAAGGTTATTTTAGAAATTCAAGAAGGGAAGTCATCATCATTGAAGGCTACAACTAAAGGAAACCCAACACCTTTAGTCTACTTTTCAAGAAAACCTTGGCTAATGGGAAAGCTTTGGTAAGCTATGTAGTAACCTCAATGACAATGGATGTTGACAAAGAAAGAGGAATATGAAAAACTTTATAAAATTTTGATGGAATGTTGCAAGATGGAACAATGTTAGTCAAACTACTAAGAACAACATGGTTAACATCAACTTGCCAATTAGCATATTTAGGTTGAAAATTTTCATGAATAACACATTGCAATGGTGATGCATACAACTATTTAAATCTTTCAAAATTATGATATGATGTTTCAAAAGACAAATCTTTTGATGCTTCACAAAAAAATTAGATTTTGCAAACAAAATTAACAATTAAAGCATGAAATATTCTTCATCATTCATGAAATCATCAACCAAAGAAAGATACAAACCAAAAAACATCGAGACCAAAACACAAAAGCTACAATGTTTTCCAAATTATCCTACAAAATAGAAAAACTTGATTCATTAGAAACTTAAATATGACAAAGATACGTAAAATAAACAAAAACCAAAGATAAAGAACAACAAAATTGATCAAGAATAAATTTGAAACGTCTTACCAATGTCACAAAACTTGATACAATGATAAAAAATTACATGTCAAAAAATATTGATTATTATGAATGCCAACATGGCCAAACATCACCATTGCCAACCCAACTTGATGTTCAATCATAATTCACTTGTAGTTCACTCATACTTCACTTATGATTAAAAAGGTTCTCAAAAAGTTTCTTTAAATGGTGGGGTGAAAATCCTTTTAAGGTGTACCACACATGATGAAAAAGGCCTAGTCCTTATTGTAGTCTTTTTTTACCCTATATTTTGATCCCCATAAAAAATAATGAATAAAAAATTATTAAAAAATTCAATAGGGTTATATTTTAAACCATTATAATTCTAGATTCCATCATAATCATCCATGAATGTGTTTTTACATGGTAAAAAAAATTAGGTAAAAAAGACTGAACATGGTGATATTGTGATAAGATTTTGGTACACATTAAAGAATTTGGACCCAATGAGCATATGGAAGTTTCCTTGAATTAAGTTATCAAAAAAATATAAATAGAAGTAGGACCCACCATTAGCTTTAGTTTATTCAACATCAATTTAACGTATGATCTTGCACCATATATTCATTTCATTTCATATTCAAGTTTTCATATGTTGTCAAAATAACATTTCGTTTGAATTTTTGTTTTGCATACTTTGTATTTTTGTTTTTGATTCTCATGTTTTGTGTTTATAATTAAATTTAATCTAGTTGTTGTCATAGTTTGTATTGGTTTTTGTGTACCTTCAAAATCTTTTTGTCTTTGTAGTTTTTGTGTACATCATAGTTTAAATAGACTCCCATTAAGCCTATGTATATTCTTGTCATCAACAGTAGCCATTTAACTTTGAAATCAATCAAAAGTTAGGATTCCTAAGAAGTGAGTACACAAATTACCCCTCTTCTTAAAATGTAATAGTTTTTAAAAAAGAAGTGAATTACCCACTTCTTGAAATAATGATTGAGGTTGTGGATTACTCACCTCTTGTCAACATTACAATTGATGTGTTTTTATAATTATGTCTAGATAAAAATAAAAATAAAATTGTTTCCATGGAAAAAGTATTTTTTATTCTTATATTTGTGCAAACGGGAAATTAATCACACCATGAATCTATTACTCATATTCAAAATACTCAAACATCAACATCATTGAGTTGTGTTTTTACAACACCACCACCCTAAACAAAAGAACCATGAATTAATCTTTTTTAACAAGTTTGAGGGAACATGTTCAAAGTTTTGTGGTTTCTTCAATCAAGTGCACTTGGTCATTCAATTTCACCTTCATAATTATCCAAATGTCATAATCCAATTTCAATTCATTGGCATGTTTTTGGGCACAACTTTAATGTGGTTTTCACCTTTGTTAAAGTGTTAATTTCCACTTTTGAACAACTTTGAAGCATGCAATGAAAATTCAATACCATTTTTAAAGATTCAAATAAAGACCATACATCGAGAAGCAAGTTGCTTTCATTTCACCAAAGATCACACTCAACTATTGTGTGTGCATCTAAGTTTAGGCAATTGGTGTCTAACATTTCATGGGATGAAGTAACAATCATGAGTTAATTTCAGTTTGATTTACATAATAATGTGAAAAAATTGTTGTTTATCATGCTAGATCTTACAACATTAAGCCAATTCATTGCACAATTGTTCAATGTGACAATAGGTTTTTTGAATGTCACCATGAAAAATGTTGGGAACCATACCATTACAAAGGAATTTCTTGGCTTCCATGCCTTCCCAACTAGTGGCATTTACACCAAAAGATGTTCCCATGCAAATTGATAATACATGATTCAAAGTATTCTTGAAATAGAAAAACAACACCCATGTGCACAAAAAAATAGTTTGTATTGTGAATGACTAAGTCACATAACTAACAATTGTGCAAAGAAACTAAGCAAAATCACCACACAACACATTCCATTTCCTTCACCACCCCACATATTGGAAAATTAGGAAATGATGTCAAATTTGAATAGGAACCTTAAGACTAAACCTTGATGTATCATGCATTTAAAGTGGTCTTAACTTATATTTAGACCTAATACCTTGTTTATTATTGCCAATCATAATCAAATGTAACAAGTCCATGATAATGAAGATTGGTGCACTTGCATGTTTCATTAACAAGGAGTTGGTGCGACAACATAAGTTGACTTTAGTGAAGAGGACCACATTGGTATTAG
>Ga0116227_10011252_pt1 | contig 15114 bp, 14 predicted proteins | sample S1TSphgellanicum_FD_89693 | JGI IMG/M metagenome (GOLD analysis project Ga0116227, IMG submission 89693) | Host-associated microbial communities from peat moss isolated from Minnesota, USA - S1T2_Fb - Sphagnum magellanicum MG | ecosystem: Host-associated > Plants > Peat moss > Unclassified... | reverse complement strand
GTTCTATTAATTTTTATGTTGTCCCTTGAAAGAAGTTCACCTAACCCTTCACTTGGTAGTCTTTATTCTTTTTTGAATTTTTTTTTTTTTTTTTGTTTTTGTTTTGTTTTTTTGGGTCTGCACAGCCAACACCCCAAACAACGGCACTCAAAACCCCAACTCATTTTGAGAAGCTATTAACTTCATGAGTTTCTGCCATTTGGAGAAAGTATTAACTTCAGGAGTAGGTGATAGTTTCTCCCATGAACTTCATTGATCTGAAGTCCAAGAAAGCTACATTGCAACAGATGACTAGAAACCCTACCTCGCAATGATGGACACGATCTCTCGCAAGAGAGACAGACCATCCATCATCTACTGTCGTCCAGAATCTATCATTAAAACAAAGATCAACCGGGGGGGCCTGGGGAACCGCATCGACAAAGGTGAACGGGGCAGAGAAGAGGAAGAAGAGACATTACAATTCAACCGCGAGCGCAGAGAGTGATGGCAGAGCAGCCGCGGGTGTAAGGTGTTACGGGACCATCGGCAGAATAGCAATTGTTAGTATAGTAAGACCTTCCGGAGCCTGCCGGGCATGGAATCCGATCGGCTGACAATGAGCCATAGCTGATGTAGAAAGGCGAGTTCGCCAGCATCCTCCGCATCACCGGAGACTCCATCTCACCATTCCGATCCTTCCCGCTCAGCAGCAGCAGCTCCGGGACCATGGAGGTGGACGAAGACGAGTCCACTGCACGTACAGTCCGACCACACAGCACAAAAACACTAACTACCACAACCAAGCTCCACAGCAGACTCAAGTGCAGCTTTCCAGACAGACCCATTTTCAAAACCAAATTAAAAAGGAAAAAAAAAACACAGAAGCGATGACCAAACAAAAGCAATAAAGAAGCAGTAAAGATCAACAATAGAGCTTTCAAAGCGATAATGCCCAAGCAGACGACGGCAATCACAAACACATATACAAGTTGATCTGCGCGAGAGCTGCAAACAACAAACAACCAAAAAAATGCACACTGTGCACTCACTCTTCCACCCACTAGTAGACTGTCGCCAACAACGGACTTGTGGGCTGCAAAATAATATGATAATTGCAAGGACTGTGCACCAAACTTCTGAACTGAAACAAGGGTAAATCGGCACCAGTTGGTTCAAAAAAGTGATGTCTGTTTGTCCCAACCTATACCTCTTCCAAGCCTAAGAGCATCCCCGGCGTCAGTATGGGACCCTGGACATTAAAACTGGATGAAGAAAAGTCGAAACATGGCGATTTCACTCAGCAAAATGGTTTTGGCCCAGCATTTTCGCACCATTTGCTCAGGCTGGTGAAATGCACAGCACAATTATGAACCTTCCAGACAAGACTGCAATCAATATGATCTGACTGCTGCTCTCTATGTCCGATTGGTCCACGTGGTTTGTTATCAGTAGTCTCTCCCACCTATTTGCAGTCTCGGTTTTATGTATATGAGTGGGGTTGTAAAGAAGTAAATAACTAAACTTGGATTTGAGTAAATATTTTGCATACTGGTGGGGATACTCTAATTATCTCACTCTTTTCCATTACCCACTTACATGATATGAAAAAGACAAATTAACATATGCCTTTTCAGCTAGTTCACCTTCTTGAAGCAGGTTCTACTGTCAATCTGCGACCGCAAGGTCCTTTAGGCATCCTTGGGTGTCTATGTTAAAAGAAAAAGTGGAAAACTTGAGAGGAGGGAGATTTTGCCTCTCAGTTTGGAACCTTGCATTACACTCCTCTATATAATGAAAACAGTGGTATCCATGTGTCTGAATTATTTGAACCTCCTTACAAACCTACTCCTCTACATACCTACCTGTTTGTTCTCTTGAAAAAGATATATTTGGTGTGTTTTAAGGCACACCTGACTGACTACTCATTGTAATTTTCAGAAAATTGCTCTATTTACCAAACTTATTGACCAGAGTAAACCAACAGCCACCAGTACAACATCCATTGGAAAAGCCTGTTATGACTCAGTTGTGTATGAAAAATCCAGCTGAGTTGATGCTGGGTTTCACTTTGATAAAGTATATTATAGTAAACAATATGTCTGGCAAGCATGTAGGTAGTAGGACAATAAGTGGTTACAAACTATCCTGTGAAGAACAGGTCCTGCATGTAAAGTAGGTAGGACAGTAGGTTGCTACAACATCCATTGGAAGTCTGTTATTACTCACTGGTTCTGAATGAAAAATGAACTTAGTTGATATTGGGCTTCACCTTTGTAAATATACCTTTAAACAATATCTCCTGCAGGTAAGACAATTGATAGGTACAAGCTAAGTAGGTGCATTGTAGATGGTTGGTACCTAGCAAGGGCTAGTGAATTGTTAGTAGCTAGGTAGTGAAAACAGAAGCTGAACTACCCCACCATCGTTAACTAGGGAACTGGAATGCAATGGAAATTTGCTTCCTGGTAACCCATCATCCATCGCTCATAGTGTGCAGGTGGCTGTTGGTTCATTATTGAGGTAGATGACATCACATAATTTTGCGTAGTACTTTACAGTGTCAGTCTGTAAGAAGAAAAACTTAATGATTTTTGTTTCAGTACCCTGCACTCAGCCTACCAAGTAGTAAGAATAAGAGCCCATGATGGGGTACTTCAAATCATGGAAGAGTCTTAACATGATAGACCCTTCTCCTCTACCTAACCAATGTCCTTTTTTATGACCTCTCATCACAACAGAGGATGAAAATCCAAAGTCTTGACTCTCAATTTGAAACAAACAAATGAGGGAGAAATTTTCCTTTAGTGTTTGAGGGCCATTAATGTTTTAGGCCCATACCCACATCCTAAGTGCCGCATCTCATGTAACATAGGGTTTTCTGTAGTGTATGCACATTCATCGAGGCTCACTCCCTCCCAATTTTCTTTCTTCTCTTCATGCCCAAAAGAGCCCAGCACATGGCAGTCCCATGGCTTTATTGGGCTACTAGTAGCCTCAAGCTTTCTTCATCAATAACCTTATACCTTGGACTTGCATTGAGCATGGGCATTATCTTCCACATTGGATATAATATATATTACCATGCAACATCTTAATATCTTATCATGTAACAAGGTTCAATGTTGTATTGGGCAATTGACATGGGCATGTGCTTACTAAATGGCAACATGCAACATTGATGCCCATAGTCTAAGCTCAAAAGTTGATGTGTATCATCTACAATACATATATGCAAACCTAGGGAAAGAGGAATTAGGTTTCAAGTCTCAAGTTCAACCTTGATAAAGTTATTTTTGGCCATTGGAATATGTTCATTTCATGTTGACATTGATAATCTGAAAATTGTTTCAGGATATGACAAAAGTACAGCCAAATTTTACAATAATATGTGCACATTTTGTGTGGAGATTGGAGACTCTATTTAAAACATCTTCCAGGGTGGAAGAATACACTTGATGAACCACATGATTAATGTGAAGAGGTGCATTATTTGACTGAAGTAAGGAGCAGCAAGTTAAGGGGTAAACCCTATTATCACTAACTAATGCAAATATCTACAACTACCCAATTTCATTCTTGATAGCAAACACCCTCTTGGATGATAACATCATCTTTTACAATAGATATGTTGTCAAACACCTTTTTTTTGGGGGGCAACAGGGGTGTCAAGAAGCATGCTGAGGGATGACACTGATGTCAGGAAGGACAAGGGGTGCATCAGGAGGGATGTCATAAAAGGAAAAATAAAATAATCTTTTTATTTGGGCACTGGGAAGCATGTTGAGGGAGATTTGAATATATATATTTGGAGCAATGGGAAGCATGGTGGGGGACTCAAGAAGGATGCTAGGGAACACTGAGAAGGCCATCATGCACATTAAGAAGAGGTAAGTTCAAACTAGTGTTGGGAAGTTCTCACTTTTTTTCAAGAACCATTGGTTTTGGTTCTTTATGCTTCTATGTGAGAACCAGGTCAGTTCTTGATTTTTTTAAAATAGGGGGGTTACAAGAACCGTTTTGAGTATCCAAATTTTTCCAAGGTAAAAAATCCAGTTCTCAAGCTTAGCGATTCTCAGCAATTTGAGAACAACCGGTTTTCTTGGCTGGCTCTCACAAGCCAGATCTTTAAAAATTTCGACAAAAGAATAGACTTTAAATATATTTTCAGCAGTTTATAAATCCACAATTTCATCTTTTTCAAAAGCTCCTTCAAATTATTTTAATTCCTTTTCTAGGTCTACATCTATCCTAATAAGTTCTAAAAGGTTTGAAGGGTATTTACAGCCAACTCTATAATCATTGGCCCAATTTTTGTTCCTAAAAAATAAAATTTTTAATTATAAATGACATCTTCTCAAATTAGTGAGGATTCCAACCAAGGAAAAGATCCTTTCAATCTATATTTGGGAACAATCCTTGAAATCTGAGAAGCAAACAACCCACCTATGGGAAACATGGTTTCATGTTTCTCCCACCATTGAAAGGGACATTTGATCTCTTTCTCATCTGCCATCTAATGCCGGAAAACCAAGAGTTCTATTTTAACAAGCTTTTTTGCTGACTCAATATTCCCTTTCGTCATTTGAAAAATATCCAAACTATTGTAATCATCCACTCTTTGGTTAACAAAACCATTATTAGATTCTATTGCTGGATGCAAGTAATAATAACATTTCATGAATATAAGATATAATGACATTATATCATATTGTTCAACAATTGTCATTCCTTAATCAGAATCGATGAAAAATAAAATTAAGTGAAGATTTTTAAATCTTGGGTCCAACATTAAAGCTAACATATTATGTGCTTTTCTTTCATCAAATTTATTTAAGAAAGAAAGAAAATTATCTAAAACTTCACAAACCTCTTTTCTAATGTTGCAAGCTAAACAAATTAACTTAGGTGTCACACTAGAATCCTCTTCCATTATGGTAAAAAAGATGGTGCATTTTTTGGTTCTTCTTTCAATTTCAAGTTCATGGAAATGGCATAATGAAGGGCATCACTTAACAACCAATGTCATAGGTTGGTTTAGACACAGACAATTACAACAAGGGGGAAACAATCAACAACAATTTTAAAAATATGCCATGTCAAAGGGGGTGGAATTCTAATTGTCATCCTCATTGAACTTTACTTGTTATAGCAAATATGTATAACATCCTTGGACTCGAGAGTCTTTTGAAAAAGGAATGATACTACTAGCAAACCTACCCAAAAAAAAAACAAATGATCATTATTTACATTGTACCAAGTTTTAAGAAAAGTAATAATAAACAATGAAATTTTAAGCTATGATGAAACCTTGTTTTAATTAGAGTATTCAATTTTCTTTGAGGAAGATTCAAATTTGCATAAGCCTTATTCCATTTTTTTTGCCCTTCCCTGAATTTTTCAGCCAAGTTATGGATTTCTATAGGTCAAATTGGGTAGTTTTGACATATACATATTTCAAACCTTTACAAAAAATTTCATTAATTGAAACATACTGATAAGCTTTAGAGAATGTATGGCCAAAATAACTACTTTAAAAACTTTCTATAAAATTTAAAACATCACAACTTAAAATAAAATTTAAAGTTGCATGAGTCATAATATTTAAATTAGATCCTTCATCTTTAACATAAGCAATGATTTTTTTTCCCAAGTCATACTTGCGTAACAATTCAATTAAGTCTTTGGCTGATACATGCCTAGAGATATTAGATGCTTCAAAAAGCCTAATTGCAATATGTTTTGGCTATTAATCAGCCCCCAAAATTTTAATAACAAGGAAAAAAATGTCATAAGCCCTTTTTGACATCCACAAATAAAAACTTGTTATAGAATAACAATCTGCCAAAGCAATAAGACATATAATTGTTTAGTTTTTTTCACCAACTTAAGCAAAATTTCTTTTGAAAATTGTTTTTTTAAAGGCAAAACAACACTTGGACACAAATGTAAATTAAATCTTTTTAACCATTAACTTTCAACAAGATGCATTGGCAAATGATTTTTAACAATTAAAAAAACTAAACCTTCCAAAAACTACTTCTATTGCACATCATCTTTTTTATAAAAATGTTTGGCAATAAAAACATTAGAAATAATAGTTCTATTTTCATGAAATCTATTTTTTGTAGGTTCTTTCTCATTAGTTTTTAAAAACAAATTGTTTACTTTATTTTAAATTTCTTTTGCAATCATACAATGGTTTACATAAACATGGTTTTTTAATGTAGTAATTCCATTTGCACTACTATACAATATCAAACCTTTCCTTGTTTGTGTTTTGGCATTTGTTATTAAAATTGGATTGACATAAAAAAAATACACCTGATCAATTGAGAACACTTAACATCCATTAACCTATTTGTCATTTACACAATAATGACCAACATAATGCATTTTTACCATCCTCTCCATTTTTTCTTTAGATGAATCTTTTTTGAAATTTTCCTTCATTTTTTTTTTCCCTTCATCTACATCAATATTTTCTTCTATTTGTAGACTTGGCTGAATTTCATACTCTTCTTCCGTTCTCTCCTCTTCCATTACAACATCATTTAAATAAATTTCATCATTATTATTCATTCTATTTTTATTCTGGGATGACTCTTCCATTATCAGTTGTAAGTTGAAATTTTGCTAGATGAGTGGCACAAAAAACCAAACGAAAATATGCAAACCTTTAGGCTACCAACAAGAAAATTTATAAAAACATTTACAATTTACAAGATCATATACAAAGGGCATTTACAAAAATGAAATGCAAAGTAAGGTTAAAATGCAAATTAAAAGGTAGATGAGTTAAAAGAAACAATAACCTTGCAAACAAAAAATAAAAAAAAATAAAATCAGAAATTCTTTTTTAAAAAAAAAAAAACTAAGCTAAACAAAGCTAATACATTAAAAAAAACAAGCAAAAGCAAAACAAAACAACATAACTTTTGAATAAAAACATGTTTAAAATAATTACCTCATTTTCCTAAGATGACACCTTGTGCTCCAAACTTTGATAGCTATTTCAAACATGTCTTTAATTTCATAATTCATTTAGGACTAGGACTTTGTGGAGAGGAGCCTAATGTGGTATTGAAAAGGCACACAACCCTAGTGAAGTAGTGAGTTAAGATATTATGTGTAGGATAATGCCAAGGAACAACACATTGCCAAAAACAAGCACCCACTTTGAGGGTGTTGTTACCTTGCATAAAGGCTCATGAGATTTTCTTTCATTTTCCCTTGTGATAAATGTAGTGGATATCCACTGGGTACAGTGGGGAAAAATGAGAAAAAAAGAGTGAGGATTTGAAAAGTGAAATGCTTGCGAGGAGTGGTCATTTTACTTTTTGAAACATCCACCAGGAATGGACATTTTGCTTTCCAAAATGCTCATCAAGAGCAAGCATTTTGCTTTTCAAAATGTCTGCCTTTTATGAATGAAAAATTCCACTCTATTACACTACCTCCAAAATCTAGTAGAAATTTTCTTGTATGTCTTTAGTGTACAACATTTTCAAACAAGTTGTTGATCACTTCTACAACGACCTTCTAAAGTCACCTATCGTCTCATATTTATTGTGTCATTGCCATTTGCAACTTCCTTGACATATTAATGCCTTCTTACCATCACCCTATTCTTTGTCATCAACATTGCTATAAGTGCATTCTTAATAAAAATGTCATTCTTAATACTTACACCATTGTTATACCCAATCTAATTGGTGGACCTTTTCTCTTAATTCTATTCTCTTTCAAATTAATCTGCATACATTACATGGTTTTCCGTCCAATTTGTCATATTTTATATTTCATCCATTCAGTTATTTCTAATTCCTTTTCATTCATATTCACCTTTTACATTTATTATCATGGCATCATGTCGTATACACATGTGTGACATTCAATTGTTAAGTGTTAATTGTGTCACTAACACATGGACCACATATGCAAATGTTTCAATTTTTCTTTGGAATTTTGATTAATATCCAAGAGGTTCAAACCAATGGAGGTGTATCAAAAATTGAGTCATTTGTGTCATTTTTTGGGGTACTCTTTTCCTAATTTTATTTCATTGTACATGTGAACACAAAATGAATGATATTGATGGTTCTAGACATATGATGGCATAAAATTTTATATTTAAAAATATCTAACACTTTTTAAATCACTAAGATTGATGAGAAACAAAATATGAGTATCATTCAAAGGGTATCCTTTTAGACTTGCAATAATTCAAAAAATTCCCATAATATCGAATCTTCTAAAGTTCATCCATAAAATAATTTTTAAGGTTTCAAGATAACATAAAAACTCATGGTGGGGTTTATGACCATCTAAAAACCCCAAATGTTCACACACTTTTGTCAAACTTTTTCTAGCTTTAGGATGTCCATAATGGTGAAATCGCTCAAAGTTCAAATAGGTGTCAAAATGTAATGAAGTAGCCTTATTTGAAAGATATTAAACTACACAACAAAACAATCAATTATCTTAAGTAAGTAAAAAAATCAACTAGTGATTAAACAAACTAAAGAAGGGCTACAAGAGGTCTTTGAATACAACAAGATTTTCATTTAGTGTTAAATATTACTACTACCATATTTACGATGGATATGGATTAAAAATTGATGGATTTTTAAAGGTGGTCCATTGAAAATAGAAATAATGCTTGAAAAGGGAAATAATGTCTTGAAATTGCAAAAAGCAATTGTTGGGTGGTGCTTCAAGAAACATAATCCTTAATGGGCTTTTGTTATATGAAATAAATGTGACAATCAGGGATAGACAATGCTCCAATATTATCTTCATGTTTGTCATTTTGCAACAAACTCCATATGCCAAAATCTCCATAAAGGATACATTTTCTTTTGACACAATTTCATGTGATTTGCAACAAAAGAAACTAATTATTGTTTCTCCTTTCATTTTCCATCCTTTTGTTTATGAAATTTATGAATTGTTCTGGTTGGTGTTCCCACAATCATTTGACGTGCCCAAAGGGCTAATTCACATCTGTAATGACATATCAGAGATTTCCCAGTGTATTGGGACGGTGCCTTAAATCCGTAAGATTCCTTCTTGACGTGGGAGGTTATCAAGTTCCACAGGTGGTCCTAAGGGCCTGCCATTTTTTCTTCATGCTTGTGACAGGTCGTTACGCACGGTAAGGCCCTCAGATGGGGTCGTTACCATAATTTGGCACTGCCCTTTGGCTACCACCTTGGCCAGACGCCTTATGTTGGTAACGCCCCTGTCCACGGGCCTTACCTACCATGTTACAAATCCTTGCAAATGTTTGAGGATTGAACACACCTACCAGTCTGCATGATATGTGCAAATTTTGTTTTAAAGTCTTGTGCACCTTGGAGACGCCAAGCAAACATGGTACAAAAAGAAGTTCTTGTTGGAAAGAAAACAAAAAATTACAAAACAAAGCTTGCCATGACACCCTACCAAGACACTTGAAACCATTGTGACCAAAATCAAATCCACTCACAGAAATGGAATCACAAACCAAGAATTCTCAAAGAAATTGAACAGAATTGCTTTCGAAAGATAGGAGTTGGTTTAAAAACAAGTGGGTTGTAATAATTTACACATCATACATGTTGCAATGAAACTTGCTTCAGAAAAGCAATGGAGTCATGAACCAGGAAATTCTCAAAGGAATTGACCAGAATAGCATTCAAAAGACAGGGGTTGGTATAAGAACGAGTGGGTTGTAATAATGTACACATCATGCTTGTTGCAATGAAACTTGCTTCAGAAAAGTAGATAGGTCTGATATGACTAATGCAACAGAGACATAAACAGGGGGGTGAGAACCTGGACCAGTTTCTTGCTTGTGGAAAGCACGACACAAGGAAGCACAGAGAGGAGGCTCTTTGATGAATGCTACATCTCGGAGTCACCCCCACAGAAGAAACGTACCTATCTTTGGTACACTTTGTAACTAACGATATATTGATAATTGCGTATTTTGTACAGCAGCAAGCAACGATCGACAACACAAGAAAACGGTGTTTTCTTTGGTACTTTCTTTGTACTTGTGGCAACGATCTTGTACACAACATTATCCAAAATCAGCCTCGTGACTAATTCTTGATTTACAAACGGAATCCAATCTTCTTTTAGTGTTACAGGTCAAGAACCTGATCTGCGTGTGTTCTGAGTGCTTTCCCGGCCTTAGTTCGTACAGCAGCAGACACGAACCGTAGGAGACAACCTCCATGGACGACTTGCAGAAAAAACTAAGTTGCGAGTTGCGACTTCAAGTTCAATATTTTGTCTTTGATCCGAAGAGCGCGGCGGTCAGGGACCGCAAACCAGCGATCGCCGCGATGTGCGAGATTGACCGTTGTTGGGAACGGGAAATTTACATGAAGTTCGCTGCCAAAGCTAAGAAGTACACACTTGAATATTCGCCTTGTCAGATCGTTTGCAACAGGAATCCCTAATGTTGCAGGATTGACGTTGCTGAATTTTTGGCCAGATGAAAGGGAGCAGCAGATGGCAAATTCCATGTCCGATTGAGCATCCGTGTCTGCCACACCAGAGAAGAGTGATTGGCGCTGCTTGTGTTCGTGCCTAGAGGAGAGGGAGGGGCAGGCCTGGGGGACGTCCAGATGAATAGATCCTCCACTTGAGAAGCAAGCTGGTTTGCCACAAACCTGTCTTTGGAAGACTCCAGCGACTCTCTCACATCCTCCGCAAGAAGCCGATCTTCAACCCGCAACCGTAGGACGCAGCTGTGGAGCACAGGGGCTTCGCCTTCCGGATTTTGCAGGACAGAAACTTCCTTATTTACCTTCCTTGACGCTTCTCGGCTGCCAGAAGAAGGAGCACCAGAGGCTGAAGTCACCGCGTACTGCGTGCCAGTTTCAGATTCTACGGAGGCCATGGCTGTGTCGAAACACGAAGTATGCTCCAAAGAAGATCCTGACTCTTGCACCACGTTCACAGTTCCCAGCTTGAGTCTGGATAATGTGTATGAACTGTCTACGGAACGCTCACACACACTCTACAAGAAGCGTTTACAATCACCAATTTCGAATCACCTCTCGCTCTCGCTACGACTGCAATCAACAATCCCTGATACCAGAGTTCATCTCCCGTGTTCTTACAGCAAACAACCACACGCTGGGCGAGACTATCCACCAAAAGACGGTTCTCGTGTTCTTACATGAAATCTTTCTACACACAAAAAACGCTCAACCACATGGCAAACGTAACACTCGTGAGACAAAAATTTGTAGGACTTGGAAGGCACAGCGGATGAAATATCAAACCTACGGAAGAAGAACGTGAAACAACACAGAGAAAAACCGACATGAATGAATAGACAGAGACATACACAGTGAGTCAAGTCATATTCTATTCCTGCCGTGACGTTTATCTTTGGATATACAGCGAGCGAGCGAGCGAGCAACAACGCAGGAAACTGATTACAAGAAAGAGGAGGAAGAATCGAGCAGATATGGTGGGAACAAGATGTAGGAGTGGCAGCAATTGCCGGCCATGGCTGCTGGAAATTTCGAGTTTCAACGACATGCGGGGAAGACCGAAGGCAAAACAAGAAAGAAAGAACTAAAGAAAAGCGCAAAAGAGCATAGGTAACCGACAACTAGCTCTAGGTCGTCGTCGTCACGAAGGAACAAATCCGGGAAGCTGGAAACGGCCACGCATATTCTGGCTTGGGGCGGCCCAGCGCTTTTTTTGGTCAATTTTTGTGATGTAGCCAAAGTGCCCATCATCCATTGCAAGATGTAGAAAAAGTGGCAATCATTCCTAGGAAGATTTAGCCAAATTTGGCTATAAGCCAGAAATAATTTTAAATCTTCAATCATCCTTCTTCTATGTTTTTGGCTACACAATTGAAAACCAAGTATACGAATTTAGCGATTTTTACATTTTTTTCCCTCTCACCTCTTTTTTAATATTTTTATTTTTATTTCTCTTTTTGGCGAAATTTCGCCAGTCAAAAAAGCGCTGGGCCGGGGGAGCCCAGTGTTTTGTTTGGGTCAGTTTTGTGTTGAAGCCAAAGTGGTGATGATCCACAAGAATTGGCTACAAGCTAAATTTGAAAATATAATTTAAAAAACCTTTCGATAGTATTTTTGGCTACATACCTGAACCATGTGTAGAAATCTGGTGATTTTTCTTAAATTCTGGTCGAATTATGGCTATTGAAAATCTCAGAAAGCACTTGATTTTAGCACTGTTAATGTTTTGATATAAACTTCTGGCTATATATAGCCAGCGATAAAAAGGCTACTGGGGCCTGTGCTTTCTTTCTTTCTTTCTTTCTTTCTTTGCCCAGAATTTGAGACACGTTCCCTCCCAGATACAACAATCCAAAGGAGGAGCATTCAAAAGACACGTTCCCTAATGAAACAAGCCACACGTTGCGTCAAGGCATGTCACATGCTTTGAACCAATTTTCAGTTTAAGGTAAGTAATAGGAAATTAAGTAGGGGAAGTAACGTGTAGCTTTCTCTATTTTTTATTATTATTATTGACTCTGTTTGTATTGAGGGGTATAGTATACCATAGTAATAGCTTTACCATTCACGCAATAATTTAAAAAATTCAAATAGACGCCAATTTCTTTCAAAATCAGCTGCTTGCAAAGGCAAAAGTTTTAGAATTTTGTTTATTGATTGTCTGCCCTAAAACTTGGTGGTGCAGTGTGCCTTAGTAGGTAGTGCAAAATTCCTTGGCATTTTTTTCCCACCTCTACTATAAGAATATTTTTTAAATAATTATTTTTAATGCCATAGTGGGATATATATATATATATATATATCAAGAAGACGTCCGAATGATAAAGGTGCTACTTAGTCTACTAATAATATACCGAGGGTGTTGGAATAGGCTTGTGTGTAGGTGTGAAGGAAAACTGCTACGGCAAATGAAATTTCTGGTTTTTGGTTGTCTGAATTATTCTTTTCCTAGTTATGGTGAGTGAATTAATAGTTAAATATGAAATAGGGACTTGGTAGGTTTGTGAAAACTTTAGAGAACCAATGAAAGTGATAGAAAGAGATCATTATTCTCAATATTGTTCAGTATAATAGGGTTGCACGTAGGCATGAAGATCTTTTTTTTTTTTTAAAAGTTCGCTGGGATTGCTAGATTTGGTGGTCTGAATTTGTTTTCTTAGTTATATTGAGTGAACTAACAGTTCAATAATATCTACCTATTTTACAAACGTGCGCACTTCTCATGCACTTTGCTTTTATCTTGCCCTGCCCTTTTTTCACCCTATTCTGCAATTTGTTTGTGACCACTGTTTTTGACCATGAGAGCATGCAAACAACTGCTATTGCCACAACTTAAACATGGCACCTACTTAAAACTTCACAGGTTGCCTCCACAGAGTAGGTCTCCCTGTTTTGGTGTTATCAACACCGTGCTGAACAATGTTCATCAAACCTTCTCCTCAGGTGCAATTTCCACATAATTTATCAAAGCTGGAGTCCGCCACATGCCTTTATATTGTCTTAGAGGGTGTACTGCAAAGGCCACATTATGCCTCCTAGACTCGTAGCGTATCACTAGGGGAGGCCAGTAAACCGAAGTTGAAGCGTTCTTTCTGGGCGAATTTTAGGAATTGGCAATTTATTTTTTAAATGGCGAGGAATAAGGGTCTTTTAGGTTTTCTAGTGGCCAAATGTTGAAAGAATTAATTTTTTTAATCCACCAGATTCTATGCCATGATTTAATCAGTAGCCCCAGAAAAATGAGAGAATTATTAGAATTTTTACTTTCATATTTCATTTTATAACCAGATTTGGTTAATTCATCATATGCATAATCACCACTTCACAACATCATAAAATTGAAGAAAGGAAAAAGAAAAACTGAGCCAAACCAAATGTAAGAAATAACAAAAAAAATTAGTCTGCCAATTTTCCCAGGGAACTTGGAAACTTAGGCAGGTATGGAATTTCACATTGTAGATGTCTGCCTTTTTTTATTTTCGTAGGGCATTTTTGCCTTTTGGATGGGCATTGGGGGATAGTAACACATTTCCCAAAGAATCCAACAAAAAGAATTCCAAAATATGTACCTACAAATGGACCTCAAAATGGTCTGTTTTTGTGTACTCCTCCAACTACTGTGAATGAATAGATTGACACTCTGAATTAAAGCTTCATTTGCAGGGCTTGAGTAACCCAGCACCCACCAGTGCACCATGCAAAAAATCGTGTTCTGGGATTTCATGGATGGGATGAAACTGTCCCCACTTGTCATTTTTTTTGGTCAGTTGTTTTTTTTTTTTTTTTCCTCCTGTGCTTTTTCTTGGGTTCTTCTTTTTTCTTTTTTTTTCCAGCTTACTTTTTTTCCTTTCGGCCCTTCCTGGCGAGTTATTTTCTTCCTGCCACACCTGACCCTAAGTTTTTTTTTTTTTGACTCCTACCTACCCCCCCTAGACTACTTACAAGACCAAGCTGCTACAGAACCTACCTAGTTTTGGGGATTAGAAATTAGTTTTAGTTTTTGGGTTTAGCTTGGATTAGGGCTTGAGTTTGCAGAGCTTGAGGACTGGGAGCTACGTGAAGAGAGGACAACCTTCAAGACTACAAAAAGGGCAGGAGCATGAGCTTGAAGGTAAGTAAGCCTTCTTTTGTCTTTTTTTGTTTTCCTACATGCTGCCTCCGTTAGGTGTTACTATCGTCATTTTTTCTGAAATGCAGCTCTGCAAAGGAGTCATTGATTTTTTTGGGTTGTTGGAGCGCAACTCCACAAAGAGGAGGATGATGCACTAGGCATCATTGTTTTTTTCTTTTACTTGCAATGTAGCAAGAGGAGGATGATGACGACAATGACACGTTGGGTGTGTTGTTTTTTTTTTTGGCTACATTGCAACTCTACAAATAGGAGGAGGACACACACCTACAACATTGTCTTTTTTTGTTGTTGTTGCAATGTAGCTCTATGAAAAGGAGTTCATTTTTTTTTTGTTACTACAACACAACTCTGCGAAGAGGAGAATGAGGACGCATTAGGCACATCATCTAATTTCTTTTTTGCTGCAACAAAGGTGGTTTTTTTTTTTTTTTTGCTACTTCTTAATTTTGTGACAAGGAGGTCTTTTTTTTTTGTTGTAATACAACCCTACAAAGAGGAGGAAACATG
>Ga0116227_10011249_pt1 | contig 15116 bp, 10 predicted proteins | sample S1TSphgellanicum_FD_89693 | JGI IMG/M metagenome (GOLD analysis project Ga0116227, IMG submission 89693) | Host-associated microbial communities from peat moss isolated from Minnesota, USA - S1T2_Fb - Sphagnum magellanicum MG | ecosystem: Host-associated > Plants > Peat moss > Unclassified... | reverse complement strand
GCGCATTTAAGGTGTTGGCTATGGATAACGTAATGCGTATCCCCTTTAAAGTATCTACCACTACCAGTAACTTCATGATAGGTGTTACCGCCGCAGCCAGTACTGTCGCTTATTTTCATCGCGGCTATATCGATCCTGTACTTACGTTCCCGGTGGTTGTAGGTGTTTTGGGTGGCGCCATGCTGGGCTCTAAGATACTGGTAGGTTCTAACACAAGGATATTGCGCATCATTTTTAGCATAGTGATAACCATAGTAGCTATAGAGATGCTGTACAACGGCTTGCAAGGAAATTTACATTAAAATATTATCATGAAGATCGGTTCATCAAAAACATACAATGACAATGACATGGAGCAACTCATGGGCAATCTGTTGCGCATTGGTGTGCTTGTTTCTGCTATAGTTGCCTTTATTGGGGGCATCATGTATGTTGTTGCGCATGGTGGCGAGATACGGCCATCTTATAGTGTTTTTAAAGGGGTATCGCCAGAGTATACTTCTGTATCGGCTGTTATGCATGGTGTTTTTGCAGGCAACGCCGCCAGCATTATGCAAATGGGTATACTATTGTTGATAGCTACTCCCATCGCCCGTATCCTGTTTTCCTTTGCCTCCTTTATTAAAGAGAAAGATTACCTCTACGTCTTTATTAGTGCAATAGTGATGGGAATAATTGTATTTAGTATTTTCAACGGTATGAAGTGAGCGCTTGATATGAATGCAAATTCAGTTTAGGGCTATTGACCGTACCTTGTTCAGCACGTTATTTATTTCATCGCATATATCCTTGTACTTCACGGGCTTGGTGATGAAATCGAAGGCGCCTAATGCTTTGGTGACAGCGATGTCCTCCTGGCGTTTGGTGGTGGAAAAAACAACTACAGGTATTGATCTTAACCGTTCCCTTTTATTTCGTTCCATAAGAAATTGTTTACCATCAAGGCGCGGCATATTCAGATCCAGGAAAATGATATCAGGCAATAATGTGTTTTCTTTATCTAAGAGGTTCAAACCTGCTAAACCATCACTGGCCGTATAACACCCAATAGAAGCATCAACTTCTGATACTGCTGCTAAAAATATAAGCCTGTCATCATCATCATCATCAATAAGTAATATATTGAAATCAGGCCTCATACAATATTTTAATACTTTGTATAAAGTTAGCGATAATTAAACGATTATTATTTTGTTTTTACGCCCCTAGATTTTTCCAGTATATCTTTACCTCATTCAGTGGTACGCTTTTTACACAGTTACAATATATGTCCATCATAAAGAATGCAACCGTAGCAAATAAGTCATTTCCTGTTGTTGCTATAGGGTGCAGCGCCGGTGGATTGGAGGCTGTCATAGAACTACTGAACCACCTCACGCCCACCACCGATATGGCCTATGTGCTTATACAGCACCTCGATCCTAATCACGAAAGTATGTTGCCCGCTATCATTTCGAGGAAGACGAAAATGAAGGTGAAGCAGGTGGAGAATAAAATGCTGATGGAACCAGACCAGTTCTATATCATCCCTGCGGATATGGATATGGAATTGACGGACGGACATTTTTTACTAGAGCCTCGACAGAACAAGCCGGCCCACATGCCTATCGATAAATTCTTTATTTCATTGGCCGAAATTAAAGGGGAAAATGCAATAGGGGTAGTATTATCAGGCGGTGCCAATGATGGCACCAGAGGGCTAAGGGCTATACGGGAAGCTGATGGGCTTACTATAGCACAGGATGACAGTGCAAAATTCCAAAGCATGCCCAGGTCCGCTATTGCAGAGGGGGTGGTTGATATGGTATTGTCTCCAGAAAATATAGCGCATGAGCTTATCAGGTTAGGTAATTACCTTAAAGATCTAAAGGAAGCAACGAATGCTAACGAGACAGAGGTCAATGATAAGCAGGAGTTGCAAGAAATTTTCCAGCAATTAAAGGTCGCTACTCAGGTCGACTTTAATCACTATAAACTGGCCAGCATCAGTCGGCGTGTGCGTCGCCGCATGCTATTGTTCAATATTGGTACAGTGAAGGAATATAGTAAATATATAGAAGATCATAAAGGTGAGTTGCAACTTCTGTATGGCGATATCCTCATCAACGTAACAAAGTTTTTTCGTGATGCCGACACTTATAAATACCTCAGGAGTAAACTTATAACGCAGATATACAAGAACAAACATCCCGATGAACCTATAAGGATCTGGGTACCTGCCTGTTCCACGGGGCAGGAAGCATACAGTATTGCTATTATTATTTGTGAGGTCATAGGTGAAACAGCACTAAAAGAGACCACACAAATATTTGCTACAGACCTGAGCGAACAGGCTATCAACAAAGCCCGGTTGGGTGTTTATAGCAAGAGTGATGTCGCCGAAGTTTCCCCGGAAAGACTACAGCATTTTTTCGATCGCACAGATGGGCATTACCGCATATGCAAAACCATACGCGACGTTTGTGTGTTCGCCCCACATAATGTTTTAAAGGATCCACCTTTTTCCCGTATCGATCTGATCAGTTGCTGTAACCTGTTCATATACCTGGATAACGAATGGCAAAAGAAAGTGCTGGACACTTTTCATTATGCCCTAAACAGTAGTGGATATTTGATCCTGAGCAAGTCTGAGACCATTGGTAACAGTGGAAAATTTTTTAAACAGATAGACACTGAAAATAAAGTGAACATTTACCGGAGCGATGTCTCCATACGGCAGGCATTGCATAGTTACCCGGCGAAAGGTAAAAATAACGGTGCAGTACCGTATATCCCTAAGGGCAGCCCTGCGCCGTCCAAGATCTCAACAATTTCACAGGTGGTAGATCAGCTTTTATTATCAGACTACGTCATACCAAGCGTGATAATAAATCACGAATGTGAGATCATTCAATTTCGTGGATCGACCGGCACATTTCTGGAACCGGCTTCGGGAACCGCCTCACTTAACCTGCTTAAAATGGCACGACCCGGCTTGAGAGTAGACCTGCGAACGGCGATCCATAAATGTATTAAAACAGGGTCAGCAGTCAGAAAAGATGGGCTGGAAGTTAAAATTAAAAGTACGGTCTATCCGGTAAGTATAGAGGTTGTGCCTGTAAACATGAGTCCCGATCTCAAGTACCTGTTAGTATTGTTCATTGAATATCCTGCACTTCCAAAAGGCACAAGCACCACAACCTCAGGCAAGAAGCTGGCGCAGCAGGAGCTGGAAAATGAGATAGTTGCCTTGAGGGAAGACATGACCGCCATAATAGAAGATCGTGAAGCCGCTAACGAAGAATTGCAGACCGCTAACGAAGAGATCATAAGCAGCAATGAGGAGCTGCACACTGTAAATGAAGAACTGCAAACATCGAAGGAAGAGATAGAATCATCTAACGAGGAACTCAGTACAATAAATGAACAGTTGCAAGTACGAAATGAACAGTTGAACGAGAATCAGGAGTATACCGATGGTATAATAGCTACCATAGCTGAAGCCATGATAGTGGTAGATAAGAACCTCATCGTAAGATCTGCGAACGAATCTTTTTATAAGATATTTGAAACAACTCCCGAAAATACAGAAGGGTATTATCTTTTCGACTTGGGGAATGGACAATGGAATATTCCCAGATTGCGGGAATTGCTGCTGGACATCATTCCCAAAAAAGGGGTATTTCATGGTTTTGAAGTGAACCATGAATTCCCGGGTATCGGTCATAAAATAATGTCGTTGAATGCCCGGCTGCTTACTCAGCGCATGCAGAAAACAGAGCTAATATTTATAGCTATACAAGATATAAGTGCACATGTAAAAGCCGCTAAATTAGCAAAGGAGGAAGAATGGTTCCATAACATGGCCAATAATGCCCCCGTAATGATATGGATAGCGAATATCGATAAACAACGTACGTTCTTTAACAACACGTGGCTGGAATTCACAGGTAGGCCTCTTGAGCTGGAGATAGGAAATGGGTGGACCGAAAATTTGCATCCTGACGACGTGGATATGTTCATGAAAATATACAACGGATCGTTTGAAAAACGAATATCCTTTAAGATAGAGTACCGTTTAAGAAGGCATGATGGCGTTTACCGGTGGGCATTGGCCACATGCAAGCCCAATTTTTATGACGGTAAGTTTGCTGGTTTTATCGGCACTTGTACCGACATAAATGACCAGAAAATGTTTGAGCAGGAGCTGGAGCAGAAAGTAAAAGAAAGGACCGAGGACCTGCTGAATGCCAACGATAACCTGAAGCGGAGCAACATGGAGCTGGAACAGTATGCCTATATTGCCAGCCACGATCTGCAGGAACCATTAAGAAAGATACAGACGTTCTCAGATATTCTGCAAAGCAAGTACAAAGACGACCTGCCGGAGCAATCGAAGGAATATATAGATAAGATAGTGAACAGCTCACAGCGCATGACACTTCTTATAGAAAACTTGCTCAATTTTTCTTCAGTAAGTAATTCTGATGAATTGCATATGCCTACTGCACTGAACGAAATACTGACAGATGTGATAGAAGATTTTGACCTGCCGGCTATTTCTGCAACCATAAGCTATGAACATTTGCCCGTTATTAATGCTGTTCCATTGCAAATGAAGCAATTGTTCCACAACCTCATCAGCAATTCTATAAAATTCAGGAACGAGAATGAAAGCCTCAAAATGGTCATCTCATCCGCTCCTTTACTACCTGAAGAAGTAAGGAAGTATCCCGCACTGGATAAGACCCTATCTTATCTGGAGATCACTTTCAAAGACAATGGCATTGGCTTTAGCCAGGAATATGCAGAGCAAATATTCGTTATTTTCAAACGCCTGCATGGTAAGCAAAGCTACAAGGGCACGGGAATAGGTCTGGCGCTATGCCGCAAGATAATGGCCAATCACCATGGCGAGATCTTTGCAGAATCTGGCGAAGGTGGTGGTGCTACTTTTTATATGATATTTCCAGTGAGATAAAGTTGCCACGACTAAAACGTCGAAGCATTCTTCGTAATAAAATAAATATCGGATAGCCATCGAGTCTATACGTTTTCATAAGCTTTCGGGTCTTGTTTATCGTATACAGCATTTGGCTGGTATTTCCTTAAACATTTGGTCTGATAGTAATATCCCACGGGCAAGTAGCAGTATATGTATCCGCTCGCTTGTTTTTTAAAACAGGTTATACCACCTTCTCTAAGCCTCGTCTGGCTGCATTTTGCACCATTGGCATAGTTTTATCTACTGTATACTTGAATGTGATATAGACATGTACGCTATTGATCATACAGTTATAAGTATTTAAAAATCTGTCAGTATGAGTGTTGAAGCAAAATTTTCCTGGAATAACGTTTTCGAAGATGCTGGTAACCAGGTAGCTTTCATGGGTGCCTTCTTCCGAAATCTTTTCCGGGTCGGATTTGAAGGCAATGAGCTTATACGTCAATGTTATATCATCGGGTATAAGTCGCTTTCGCTTACTGCTATCACCGGCTTTATTCTTGGCTTAGTGCTTACACTGCAATCTATACCTACCATGAAGACCTTTGGTGCAGTAAGTTTTGTACCGGCCATGGTCTCCATATCAGTGATACGGGAAATAGGCCCTGTCATCATAGCGCTCATTTGTTCAGGCAAAGTAGCATCGAGCATTGGCGCAGAACTGGGAAGCATGAAAGTGACCGAACAGATAGATGCCCTCGAGGTATCCGGCGCTAATCCTATACAATACTTAGTGGTTACCCGCATATTGGCTTGTACATTAATGATACCATTGCTTACCCTTATGGCCGATGCCCTTGCGCTTGGTGGTGGTTACCTGGGTGCCAACTTAGGTGGGCATGTAAGTATGCTACTTTACTTCAACAAGTCAATGCAGGCGCTTAACTTTTCAGACCTCTATCCTGCGGTCATCAAGTCAGTGTTTTTTGGTTTTGCTATTGGTTTCGTAGGATGTTATAAAGGTTATAATTCGAACAGGGGAACAGAGAGTGTAGGCCTTGCAGCTAATTCGGCTGTTGTAAGCGCATCCCTTTGGGTGATAATCCTCGATGGTATAGCGGTTCAGTTAACGAGCATTTTTGCATATAGTTAGTTAGTTAGTTAGTTAGTTAGTTAGTTAGTTAGTTAGTTAGTTATGGATACAGTTACAGACACAGCACAGAAGGTAGCACCATTGGAAAATGCTAAAGGAGACAAAGAGGTCGTTATAAAAATAGAACACCTCAAAAAATCTTTCGGCAGCAATCATGTGTTGGATGATATAAATATGGAATTGCACAAAGGCGAGAACCTGGTAGTATTGGGCCGCTCAGGACAAGGTAAATCTGTAGCAATTAAGTGCATTGTAGGTCTGTTGCAACCAGATGGTGGTTCGTTGAAAGTTTTTGGCGAGGAGGTCACATCTTTAAATGAACAACAATTAAAAGACCTGCGGGTACGCATAGGTTTCTTATTTCAAAGCGGCGCATTGTACGATTCTATGACCGTACGTGAGAATCTGGAATTCCCAATAACACGTGTGCGCAAAATAAATAAACAGAGCGAACTCGATGCTGCTGTAAAGGAAGTATTGGAAGGTGTGGGGTTGCCAGATGCCATCGATAAAATGCCATCCGACCTTTCGGGTGGTATGAAGAAAAGAATAGGCCTGGCCAGGACATTGATATTAAAACCGGAGATAATGCTCTATGATGAGCCTACCACCGGGTTAGATCCGATCACCTCGCGAGAGATAAGCAAGCTGATATTGGAGATGCAAAAGAAATACCAGACCTCATCTATCATCATTACCCACGACATGGAATGTGCCAGGATAACTAGTGACAGGATATTGGTGCTTAACGATGGCAAGTTCATCGCAGAAGGAACATACGACGAATTGCAAGACTCAAAAGACGAATTAGTACGATCATTTTTCAAATAGACATTATGCAAACAACAACTTCACAAAAAATAAGAATAGGCATTTTTACACTGGTAGGTATTGCGGTATTAGTAGTAGGCATCTTTGTAATTGGCAAAAAACAGAACATGTTTGGCGATACTTTTTCCATCTACGGTACATTTAAGAACGTAGGTGGCCTGCAGGTAGGTAATAATATACGCTTTGCGGGTATCAATGTAGGTACTGTTGAGGCAATTAAAATAATAAACGATACTACCATCCGTGTAGATATGCGCCTGCAATCAAGAGTGAAGCCCTTCTTGAAGAATGACGCTGTAGCATCCATAGGCTCAGATGGGCTAATGGGCGACAAACTGGTGACCATAGCTCCAGGCTTTGGTAGTACCGATCTATTGAGCAAGGGCGACCGGATCAATTCTACTAATCCTGTAGATTTTGATAAGGTGATAGCGCAGATCACACACGTGGCATCCAATGCAGAAGCGATCACAGATGCACTATCTGGCATAGTTGGCGAAGTGCACTCCGGGAAAGGTAGTATAGGAAAACTATTGTATAGCGACTCCCTGGAGCAGAGCATTCAAGGTACTATCAACTCAGCGCATCAAACAATTAAATCTGTGCAACAAAGCTCACAAGGCTTCAGCGAAAATATGCAAGCAGTAAAACACAACTTTTTGCTGAGAGGCTATTTCAAGAAGAAAGAAAGAAAAGAAAAGAAGGCCGAAAAACAAGCTGAAAAGCAAGAGAATAAAAAAGAGAACAAGAAGTCAGACCAGGGAGATAATGGCAATGATAATTAGTAAAAAAACACACCGTGAAAAAGAGAATATTGATATTCGATGATGATAAGGATATATTGCAACTTTCTAAAGCCATATTTACCAAAGATGGGTATGAAGTAGAAACAAGGGAAGATTGTAATTATATGTTTCAGGTAGTAAGCTTTTACAAACCAGACCTGATAATAGTAGACCACCAGATGCCAGGCATAACCGGAGCGGAAGCAATAGAGCAGTTGAAGGCCCACGATACTTTTAAACACATACCGGTCATCTATTTTTCGTCTGTGAATGATATAGCAGAAAAAGCAAAGCAGATACACGCAGATGGCTACCTGCAAAAACCGGCCGGAACCACCTCCCTGTTGAATGCTGTTCACCGACTGGTAGGATGAATGCCTACTTTATAGTTTCTTTATGAGTGTACCCCCGGCATTTGTGTTTCAATAAATGTAAATTGCCGCGTTATGAAAAAATACATTTTCATTGTTGCCCTCATATGTTCCTGTTTTGCAGCTTTTGCACAAGATGAGAATTGGGATACCTACATGGCCGAGATCGCTAAGAAGCCTGCCTCCGTCCTTGTAGATCTGGCTCTTATCGATAAAGTAAATCCCCAACTACCCTACCTGCTTATTACAGGCCCAAAGGCAAAACTCTGCCAGGGCAATGGTATCCCCGCAAAAAGCGAGATCGACCAACTCGAAGATATCCTCAACAGCACGAGTACATTCATCACTGGTGTTACCCCAAAGGCACTTGCCGGCACACTTACCTACAATTGTGAAAGGGTCAATTACTACTATATAAAAGATACCGTTGGATTGAGCTATGCAATAGCCCGTATGTACAACCACAACTACAAGGGTTACCAATACGTCTATAAAATAAAGCAAGACCCGGAGTGGAACGTATACCGGGAATTTTTGTACCCCAATGAGGAAACAATGACCTGGATGGAAAATGACAAGATCATCACCGGCCTTATCAACCAGGGAGACAGTCTTACCAAAGCCCGGGATATCACTTTCGAAGCGTTCTTTAAAACTGAGGATGACCGGAAAGCCTTTGTTGTATTCGCGCACAATAATGCTTACGATGTAGTGGAGCTCAACCACATCACCAATATCAATACCCCATTTCAGATAAAGATCTCCCGCCACGATTACGTGAAGCCCGACATGATAGCCGAAATGTCAGCGGGTGTAAAAAAGGAAGTAAAAAAATACAATGGCAAGTATGAGGGGTGGACATCACCCGTCATTAAGTAATAAATGGGTCTGCCCGATCGGGGCTAAGGGTCTGTAGAAGCAACAAGCGCCATGTTTATGTGCTTCGTTAGATGCACAGCGTACCCGCAACTAAGTTACAAATGCAATTCAATATATCACGATCAGATGTCTAATGGGTAAGACTACACTTCAGCCTTCGCCCCTTCTGCTGCATGATAATGATTGAGCGATGGCACCGCGCAAAAAATAGCGATCACCATTAAGAATGCCCCGGTGACAAACGGCATACCCGGAAAATAAAATGGTGCATTAGTAGCCGTGAACCAGGCAAAAAGATTGTTCATGATCACAGGCCCTATAATGGAGCTGATACTCATAAGGCTGGTAAGCGCACCTTGTAGTTCTCCCTGTTCATTGTTAGGTACTTGGTTCGATATGATGCCCTGCAGCGCCGGTCCCGCCACACCACCCAGGCAATAAGGAACAAGTATCGCGAACATCATCCATCCTGAACCTGCAAACGCAAAAAGTACCAGGCCTGTAGTGTATAGCAATAACCCCACGTATACCGAATTGCGCGCACCAAGCTTTGGCGTAGTATACCTTATAAGCCCACCCTGCACTATAGCTACCAATAGTCCCACCACTCCAAGTGAATACCCTACTATCTTTTCGGTCCAGCTAAATTTCAGCATAGTATAATAGGTCCATACAGATTGTACCGATTGTGCTGCCACATATACCAGGAACAACGAGATCACCAGCCCTGCAACTATCGGATATTTCTTTAAGTGTACCAATGCTCCTGCCGGGTTGGCGCGCTTCCAGTTCATGGGTCTCCTGTTCTCCTTACTCAGCGACTCCGGCAGTACAAAGTACCCGTACAGGAAGTTAAGTAAACTGAAAGCAGCAGCTACCATAAACGGTACTCGCGGCCCCCATTGGCTGCTGATACCACCTATCACCGGCCCTATTATAAAGCCCAGACCGAACGCAGCACCCACCATGCCAAAGTTCTGTGCCCGTTTTTCGGGGGTACTTATATCGGCGATATACGCAGTGGCCGTAGTAAAGCTGGCTCCCGCTATCCCGGCTATCAGCCTACCTACGAACAACCATGCTATAGTTGGTGCCCATGCCTGAAATATATAATCAACACCAAGCCCCAGCAGTGAGAACAACAATATCGGCCGGCGTCCGAGCTTATCGCTCAACCCACCAAGCACAGGCGAGAACAGGAACTGCATTACAGCGTAAGAAAAAGCCAGCCAGCTGCCATACCTCGCCGCATCGCCAAGGTTGCCACCAGTAAGGCTTTGTATCAGCTTGGGCATTACAGGTATAATGATACCGATACCTATCACATCTATCAGTATGGTAATGAAAATAAATCCTAACGCTGCGTTCTTCTTTACTGGCATATAAAGCAATATTGGTGCTAAACTACTAATTCCTGTTTATTGATGAGGGAAAGAAATAGGTTGACCTTGATAGATGTTTTTGAGCATATAAAAACGAACTTATGGTCCTGTGTCTATTTTTAGACCATTATGGCGCGATATTAGTAAATTCGGAGTAAGTAACTATTTTTTTATAACCCAATATCATTATGGATACAGGTGCCCATATCACTGTACAGAAATTTCAATCCCAGGTAAAAATTGCCGGAGTGCTGATCGCCGCAGGTATTGTTTTTGGCGATATCGGCACGTCCCCTCTTTATACATACACTGCTATTTTTCAGCCAGGAGAAGTGGTCAATGCAATGAAGGCGCTTGGTGTGTTGAGTTGCGTCATCTGGACGCTTACATTGCAAACGACCATAAAATATATACTCATTACGCTACAGGCAGACAATCATGGCGAAGGGGGCATCTTTTCCTTATACACGCTTATCAAACGCTATTATGGCAAGTGGGTCGTCATACTAGCCATCTTGGGAGGCTCTTTCCTTGTCGCCGACGGTATCATAACCCCTCCCATTTCAGTGGCATCGGCCATCGAAGGATTAAAGTTATTCTATCCGCATATGGATACTATGCCAATTATTATTGCCATAATTATCTTTCTGTTCGTAATTCAGCAATTTGGTACACAGCAGATCGGTAAGATATTCGGTCCCGTTATGGTTGTGTGGTTTTCATTTATCGGTGTTATAGGTTTTATGGCATTGAGCAAAGATTTTTCGGTCCTCCGGGCATTGAACCCTATGTACGCATTCCGTTTATTGGTTCACTATCCTAAAGGGTTCTGGCTCCTGGGTGGCATTTTTCTGTGTACTACGGGTGCAGAGGCCCTTTATAGCGATATGGGGCATGTAGGCCGCAACAACATTAGGGTAAGCTGGATATTCATTAAAATTGCATTGATCTTGTCTTATGCAGGCCAAACAGCCTGGCTGCTGGGTGTAGGTAAGGCAAACGACCTTAGTCCGTTTTACAACATTGTGCCCCTGTCCATTTATGTTCCTTCTGTTATCTTGTCTACGTTAGCTACTATTATAGCCAGCCAGGCACTTATTAGCGGCTGCTTCACATTGGCCAATGAGGCGATACATTTAGGCCTCTGGCCCCGGCACAAGATCATTTTCCCGAGTACCGTAAAGGGACAGCTTTATATTCCATTTTTCAATTGGTCGCTTATGGTGGCTTGTATAGGTGTAGTGCTCTATTTTAAAGAGTCTACTAAAATGGAAGCGGCTTTTGGCCTTTCGGTCACATTGACCATGTTGTCCACTACCTTCCTCATTATGCTATACATGTTTTCTCGCAGGCAGCATTGGTATATTGTCATACCTACCACACTTCTGTTTCTCACAGTCGAGCTTTCGTTTTTAGTTGCCAACTTGCAAAAGATAGCCGAAGGTGGGTGGATCATGTTGCTCATGGGTAGCGGCATCGCCTTTGTAATGCTGGTTTGGCGGCGCGGTAGGAATACACAAAAAAAGCTGATCACCTATAAAAAATGGGAGCCTGAGAACATGAAAAAATTGGTAGAACTAAGCCATAGTGAGACCATAGATAATTATGCAACACATCTTATTTACCTCACTTCAGCTCAAAGAAAGGACGTGATCGAAACGACGGTCCTGAATTCCATATTTTCTGCGCCGTTGAAGAAGGCCGATGTCTACTGGTTCTTTCATGTGTATATTACCGATGAGCCCTATACCATGGAGTATGAAGTATCCACTCTTTCTGTAAACGATGCGTATCATCTAAATATACACTTGGGCTTTAGGGTAGCTCCACGTGTCGATCTGTTTTTCAGGAAAATAGCGAGCGAGCTGATCAGCACTGGAGAGTTGAAACTGGAAAATTGTGAGGATATGAAATTTCAGGTCAACCCTATCGGAGGATATAAATTCATGGTCATCAATTCATTCCTCTCCTTCGATAATCAATTGCCGTTTTGGCAAAACCTGTTCATCCGTTTATACTACAATTTAAAGGCTGTAGGAGTTAGGGAAGATGTGAATTACGGACTAGATCCCAGCAATGTGGTTTTTGAGAAATATCCATTGGTGTACATGCCTACAGATGACATCAAACTTCAAAGAATAAAGTAGTATAACCCCAAAAAGGCCCCGGATGTATTATCTGGGGCCTTTTCAACTAGGTCATGCTCCTTATTCCAGGAGCAAAAAATAACTACGCGAATGCGCTGTTCACCAACTCGTTCTGTTCTATAGTATGTTTCTTAGAGAAGCCAGTTGCTGTCGATGCACTTGCAGGGCGGCTCTTGTAGCTTATCTTAAAGTCTTCCGGCATGTTCATCACAAGGTAGCTTGCTGCACCCATGTTGCGGGGCTCTTCCTGCACCCACATCCATTCGGCCTTGCCATACTTTGCTTTCAGCTCGTTCAGCTGCTTCACAGGCAGTGGATATAGCTGCTCCAGGCGTACTATAGCGGTGTCAGTTATCTTCTCGTTTATCTGTTTTTCACTCAGGTCAAAGTACATTTTACCGCTGCACAGCAATACCCTCTTCACCTTCTTGGCGTCCGGTGCTGTTGGGTCATCTATCACTTCTTTGAATCCACCTTGGGTAAACTCGTTCATCGCAGAATAGCTGCGCACGTGGCGCAGGTTGGCCTTAGGCGAGAAGTTGATCATAGGCTTACGGAACTGCCAGTACAACTGCCTGCGCAATCCATGGAAGAAGTTAGCAGATGTGGTAATGTTGGTCACCACCATATTGTACTCCGCACACATTTGCAGGAACCTTTCCAGGCGCGCGCTGCTATGCTCTGGGCCACCACCTTCGTAGCCGTGTGGCAACAGCAATACCAGGCCATTCATGTTGGTCCATTTTTGCTCCGCACTGGTTATGTATTGGTCTATTATGGTCTGTGCACCATTGGCAAAGTCACCATATTGTGCCTCCCACAGCACCAGGTTATTCGGATTGGCCATACCGTAGCCATACTCAAAGCCCAGTACGCCAAACTCACTCAGCAGCGAGTTATAGATGTTCATGAAGCCTTGTCCATCTTTAAAATGGTTCAGCCTGTTATACGGCACGTTGGTATTCTCATCGTATATAACTGCATGGCGATGGCTAAAGGTGCCGCGTTTCACGTCTTCACCGCTCAGGCGCACATTGTAGTTCTCTATCAGCAGGCTGCCATAGGCCAGCAGTTCACCTGTTGCCCAGTCGGCCTTGCCTTCTGTTTCAAACAGTTTTATCTTGTCCTGTAGCAGCTTGGCCACCTTACGCAGTGGCGTAAAGCCTTCAGGCCACTTCATCAACCCGTCGAACAAGGTTTTAAAGTCAGCTTCCTTTATAAAAGTATCGGGGCTTTTATCAAAATCTTCTGGTGTTGCCTTGCGCAGTTTCTGCCATTCTAGCTCTGGTGCCTGGTATTCGTACGGCAATGGCTTTTGTTTCACCTCATCCAGGCGTTGTTGCAGGTCGTCCCAGAACTGGGTCTCCATTTTCTTGGCCAGGTCCTGTGCATCGGCTTCGCCATTTTGCAGCAGGTATTGTGTGTACACTTCACGCGGATTGGGATGCTTGTCTATAAGGCCATACAATTGTGGCTGGGTAAATTTAGGCTCATCACCTTCGTTATGCCCGTTCTTACGGTAGCACACCATGTCTATAAAGAAGTCTGCCTTGAATTTCTGGCGGTAAGCCACGGCCATAGAGCACGCTTTTACTACTGCTTCGGCATCATCACCATTCACATGCAGTACCGGTGCCTGCACCATCGATGCTATACTGGTACAATAATCTGCACTGCGTGCATCATCAAAGTCTGTGGTAAACCCTATCTGGTTATTGATCACAAAGTGGATGGTACCACCGGTATTATATCCCTCCAGGTTGCACATCTGCAATACTTCATAGATAATGCCCTGGCCTGCTACCGCAGCATCGCCATGTATCAGTATAGGCAATATTTTGCTATAGTCCCTGTTGTAGAGCGTATCTGCCTTGGCACGGGCAAAGCCTTCTACCACCGGGTTCACCGCTTCCAGGTGACTCGGATTAGGGGTCAGCTGCACATTCACCACCTTTCCATTTGGTGTGTTGATGTTGCTGTTAAAACCCAGGTGATATTTCACATCACCGCTGCCCATAGTGCTGTCCTTAGGCATGTTGCCTTCAAACTCGCTGAATATCTGTTCGTATGTTTTCTTCAGTGTATTGGCAAGTATGTTCAGGCGGCCACGGTGCGCCATCCCTATCACCACTTCCTGCACACCGGCATCACCGGCATCGTTAATGATTGTATCCAGCGCAGGTATGGTACCCTCGCCGCCTTCAAGCCCAAAACGTTTTTGACCTATATATTTTGTACTCAGGAATTTTTCGAACATTACCCCCTCGTTCAGCTTCTCCAGTATGCGGGTCTTTTCGGTAAGGGTCAGCTTCTGCTGCATCATATCTTCGAACGCCTTTTCTACCCACTTGCATTTCTCATGCTCATTAATGTAGGTGAACTCTGCACCCACATTACCCACATATATCTTTTGCAGCTTGGCTACTATATCACTTAGTTTGGCATTAGGCAGGCCTATGAACGAGCCCGCAGCAAATACGGTGTTCAGGTCCGCATCGCTCAATCCCACATCGGCAAGGCTAAGTTGCGCCCTGCGATCCTTACGGTGGCGTATAGGGTTAGTAGTAGCTACCAGGTGACCGCGTTTGCGATACGCACGTATAAGCGTATACACCTGGAACTCCTTGGTAAGCTGACTGCCACT
>Ga0116227_10011245_pt1 | contig 15127 bp, 13 predicted proteins | sample S1TSphgellanicum_FD_89693 | JGI IMG/M metagenome (GOLD analysis project Ga0116227, IMG submission 89693) | Host-associated microbial communities from peat moss isolated from Minnesota, USA - S1T2_Fb - Sphagnum magellanicum MG | ecosystem: Host-associated > Plants > Peat moss > Unclassified... | reverse complement strand
TAAGCGAGCACTGAGCTCGTCACGCTCGTGCAATTCACGGCCGAGGTGCTGCGTCAGTTCGCTGATCCTGGAGCGCACCGCCGCGAGTTTCGCCTGGGCCTGCGCCGAATCCGTGGCTTGCGCGGCCTCCCCGGCAGCACCCCGGCAGGCGCAAATAAGCAATGCCGCCAGCGCGATGGCGCCCACCGCAGCGGTGCAAAGACGGCGCAAACGGCGCTGTATGAGGGCATTCCACATCGGAGTGCAAGCATACAAGCCCTGCTGCTCGCTGCTATACTTGCGCGCCCGAAATTCCGGAATCATTGGCCGCATGCAACGTCTGATCGAGTACATTTCGCAGCATTATTTTCTGAGCTTGGGCGCGGCGGTTGCGGCGATTGCCGTGGCCGTATACGAGCTGCGTGAGCGCAGCCAGGCGTTCGCCGGACTGAGCACGCCGCAGGCCGTGCGCTTGATGAATCAAGGCGCGATCGTGCTCGACCTGCGCTCCAAGGCTGCCTACGACGCGGGCCATATCGGCGACGCACGCAACGTGCCGGCGGCGGAACTGGAAGCGCAGGCGGAATCATTGAAGAAATGGCGCGACAAGAGCTTGATCACCTATTGCGACAGCGGCATCAACGGCGCGAGTTCGGCGCGCGTGCTCACCAAGCTCGGCTTCACCAAGGTGTTCAATCTGCAGGGCGGCCTGAATGCGTGGATCAAGGAAAATATGCCATTGGTGAAGACCGCCGGTAAAGGCGGCGCCAAGTGAGCGCGCCGGACATCACCATTTACGTCACCGACTGGTGCCCATACTGCCGCCGCGCCAAGAATCTGCTGACGGGCAAGAGCGCGACGTTCCGCGAAATCAACGTCGATGATGAGCCCAAGTTTCGAGAAGAAATGATCGCCCGCAGCGGCCGCCGTACGGTGCCTCAGATTTTCGTCGGTGAAAGACATGTCGGTGGGTGCGACGACCTTTTCGCGCTCGAGGAAAGCGGCGAATTGGATCGACTTCTACAGGGGGCGGGATGAGCGAGGTTAGAACAGCAGGACAGGACACCAACATCGGCGGCGTGCAGGTGTCGCTACAAACGGTCTATTTGAAGGACTGCTCCTACGAGTCGCCCAACGGACCGCGGCTTCCCGGCAATCAGGCGTGGGATCCAAAATTTCAACTCAACATGAACACCGCCGCCGAGGAAATCGGGCCCGACGTGCGCGAAGTGTGTCTGACCATCACACTGGAAGCCAAACAGGGCGATGCAACGTTGTATCTGGTCGAGGTCAAGCAAGCGGGCGTATTCGCGATGACCGGTGCGTCGGTGGAGGAGCTAAAGCGGTTGATCGGGAGTTTCTGTCCCAGCGTGCTGTTTCCCTATGCGCGCGAGGCGGTATCGGATCTGATCACCAAGGGCGGCTTTCCGAGCTTTTTGCTGCCGCTCGTCAACTTCGACGCGCTATTCGCGCAGGCTGCCGACGCGGCTCAGCCGGCCTTGGTCAACTAGGGCTGAAGGTCATCGAACCGATGGCCGTCATAGGCGCCGGTTCCTGGGGAACGGCGCTCGCTATTCAGCTGGCGCGCGCCGGCCACCCGGTGCGGCTGTGGGGACGAGATGGCACGCATATCGATTCGATGCGCAACGCGCGGCGTAACGCGCGCTACTTGCCGGATGCCGCGTTCCCGAACAACCTGGATGTGACCGTCGATATGAGCGCGGCCCTGCAAGGCGCGCGCGACGCCTTGATCGCGGTGCCCTCCCATGTCTTTCGCTCGATCTTGCACGAAATTTCGCCGCGTCTGCAGCCGGCCACGAGAATCGCCTGGGCGACGAAGGGCTTCGAGCTCGGCAGCGGCAAGCTGCCGCATCAGGTGGTGAGCGAGATATTGCAGAGCCGCGCCGGGGCGGTGCTGTCGGGGCCGACCTTCGCCAAGGAAGTCGGTGCCGGCTTGCCCACGGCGCTGACCGTGGCATCGCGCGACGAGCATTTCGCCAAGCAGCTGGCTTTGAGCTTGACGGGTCCGAATTTCCGCGCCTACACACAGTCCGACATCATGGGCGTCGAGGTCGGCGGTGCGGTCAAGAACGTCATCGCCATCGGATCGGGGATCGCCGACGGCGCCGGTTTCGGTGCCAACACGCGCGTCGCGCTCATCACCCGCGGCCTGGCCGAGATGATGCGGCTCGGTGTCCGCCTCGGCGCCGCGCGCGAGACCTTCATGGGGCTGGCGGGACTGGGGGACCTGGTCCTGACCTGCACCGATGATCAGTCGCGCAACCGCCGTTTCGGGATGGCCCTCGGCCGCGGCGAATCGGCGGCGCAGGCACAGGCCGCCATTGGGCAGGTCGTGGAGGGAATCTCCGCGGCACAAGCCGTGCAAACGGTCGCGCAGCGACTGGCGGTGGACATGCCGATCTGTCGTGAGATCCACGATATCGTGCATGCGGGCAAACCGGTGCGCGCGGCGGCACAGGCGCTGATGAGCCGTGAGGTGCGCTCGGAGATCGAGTGAACATGGGATTAACGTCGAGGGCTGGCTCGCGGCAGCCTGACCTATGCTAGTGTTCGAGCGTGCGCCTCGTTCCACTTGTTGTCTGCGCCTTCATGGTCAGCGCCTTCGTGCCGGTGCACGGCGCTGCTGCATCCTTGGATTCCCGGCTCGCCGCGCAGAATGCGCTGTTCGAGGAGCAGTACCAGAGCGATCTTGAAAATCATCCGGAGCGCGCGACCGCCGTCGGTGACTTCCGCTACAACGATCGGCTCGATGACTACTCGTTGGCCGGTCTGCGAAAACAGCACGAACTCGACGGGCGCTTTCAAAGGCGGTTGCGTGCGATTTCGACCCTTGGATTCAACGAACAGGACACCCTGTCGCACGACCTTCTATTGCGGTCGTTGCAGCAGCGCGATGCCAATTATTCCTTCAAAGAATACGAGATGCCGGTGAACCAGATGGATGGTCCGCATTTGCGGCTGGCGGATTTACCGCTGTCCATGCCCTTCGATTCGGTCAAGCATTACGAGGATTACGCGGCGCGCTTGCGGCAGATCCCGCGTGCGTTCACCCAGACCGAGGAGGTATTGCGGGCGGGCGCAAAGGACCATCTGATGCCCGTGCGCTTCCTGTTGGAGAAGATCCCGGCACAATGCGATGGGGTCATCGTCGCGGATCCGTTTTTGTTGCCGCTGAAGAAACTTCCTGCATCGATTTCGGCCGATGACCAGAAGCGCCTGACCGATGAGATTACCCAGGCGGTGAACGCCGAAGTGCTGCCTGCTTATCGCGCATTCTCCGCGTTCATTTCCAGTGAATACAGCCCGAAGGGTCGCACGGATTTGAGCGTCGAATCATTGGCGGGCGGCAAGCAGCGCTACCTCAACGACATCCGCTTCCGCACCACACTGAGCAACCTCACTCCGCTCGAGATCCATGATCTAGGCCTGCGGGAGATCGAGCGAATTCAGGCGGACATGCTCGAGATCGCACGCGATCTCGGATTTTCGGATTTGCAGGCGCTGCGCCTGTCGTTGCAGCACGACCCCCGCTACATACCGACCTCCGCGACGCAGATCCTCGATGATTTCCGCAAATACATTGCGCAAATGCAGACCAAGCTGCCGGAACTGTTCGGCTATATTCCCGGCTCACCGGTGACGGTCGAGGCGATCCCGGACTTTCAATCCGCCTCTGCGACTCACTACCAAACCGGCACGGCCGACGGCAGGCGCCCGGGCCGGGTGGTGGTGGCCACCTCCAATTTCTCGCAGCGTTCGCTCATCGACGACGAAGCCACCGCGTACCATGAGGGAATACCCGGCCACCATATGCAGCAGTCGGTGGCGCAGCAAATGACCAACCTGCCGAAATTTCGCCAACATAACGGCAACTCGGGCTACAACGAGGGTTGGGCGCTGTACGCGGAACAACTCGGCAAGGAAGTCGGCTTCTACAGCGACCCGGTCAGCGATTACGGCCGGCTGACCAGCGAGCTGTTCCGCGCGATTCGCCTGGTGGTGGATACCGGCATTCATTCACAGGGCTGGAGCCGCGATGAGGTGGTCGACTTCTTCCGCAAATACCAGGCCGTCGATGAGCCGACCATTCAGTCTGAGACAGATCGCTACATTGCGTGGCCGGGTCAGGCGCTTTCCTACAAGCTGGGCCAGCTCAAGTTCCGCGAGCTGCGAGAGCGTGCGCAGCGCGAACTTGGCACCAAGTTCGACATCCGGGCATTCCACGATGAAATGCTCAACGGCGGCGTGCTGCCGCTGGATCTGTTGGACGCGCGCACCGATGCCTGGATACGCGCGCTGAAGTCCGGCGCCCAGACTGCGAATTGACTGCGTGGCGAGCCGCCGCGGTGCCAGTCGCGTCAGGTCGATGTATACACAATGCTGAGCGTACCGGTCTTCGCCGTACCGGCATTGTCGGCATAGCCGTAGGGCAGCGTCAGAGTGCTGGTAGCCTCCGCGCTGGTCGGCGCATACGTCAGGGTGAGCTCACAGCCGTTGCCGGTGCTGATGGTGGCGCAGGTGAACGAGGTGGACGGGTACGACCAACCGGCGGGGAGCGTGCTCAAATCCATGCTCAGGTTGCTGGCCTGGAAGCCGTCGTCGGTGTCGAAGATGACTGTCACCGTTTGAGAAGTGCCGGACGCCGCGGTGATCGCGCTGACCGCGGGGTATATGACATTGTCGTTGGCGGTGGCGGCATAGTTGACGTTGAAGGATGAGGTCTTGGGCGTTCCCGAGTCATCATTGAAGGCGTAATCGACGGTCAACGTTCCATTTCCGGGGGCCGTCGGCGAATACACCCACGCCAGCTGGCATGCCGTACCGTCACTCACCGTGGCACAAGTACTTGCGCCGGGAGCGGTCCATCCCGGAGGCAGCATGCTGGGATCGCTGGTCACCGTGAGCCCCGACGCGGGATGGCCGTCATCCGTCGTGAAGGTTGCGGTCACGGTTTGCGAGCCGGTGTTGACCGTGGCATTCACCTGTCCGACGGACGACAGTGCGGCGACGACGTTGTCGTCGGTGGTCGCCTGATAGGCGAGCGTCATGCTGCCGTTGATCACGGGGTCCGTGGCGTTGTCGACGTAGACGTAGCCGAGCGTCAATGTCTGGTCCGCCTGGTACATGCTCGGTGTGAAGGTCAGATTAAGCACGCAACTGCTGCCGGTGCTCAACGAGGCGCAGCCGAAGTTGGCGGGGCCGCTCCAGCCGGCCGGCAACGCGGCGCCTGTGCCGGAGGACAAGGCGAATCCGGAGATCGTGCGGCCATCGCTCGAGGTGAAGGTGATGCTCACCGTCTGCTTCATGCCGACCTCGACGGATACGAGGTTGCTCTGCGGGGTCGCCACGACGCTGTCGTGTGTGCCGTCGACACTGGCTGGCGCGCTGGTAAAGCCGCCGGTGTTCGCGGCAGACCCACCCGCTGCGCCACCGGTGCCGGCGGTCACCGCCATGGTTCCGGATTCAGAGTTGTAGCTGCTCGAGCCGCAACCGCACAAGGCTGCGACGCAGGCGGTGCCGAGACCCAGCAAACGATAAGCCGCAACCATGTCGCCCCGACCCCGGAAGCCGCGAGACTTCGCGCAAGCATTAAGATGCGGCCACGGTATGCGGGTGGCGCGCGGCGCGGTACCAACTGCGTCACGCAATCGGACTGCGCGCACGGCTCGATGCCGAACGGCTGTACATAATATGTACAGCTCATACGGCCGCTGAAGTATCAAGTGTCTGCAAAAACCACCGCCATCACACGGAGGCCGTGCCGGCCGCGCTGCCCTCAAATCCTATTTGACGCCACGCTTCGAAGAGGGTGAGTGCAACGGCATTGGACAAATTCAGGCTGCGGCTGCCTGCGCGCATCGGAATGGAAAGGCAATGCGCGGGGTCGATGAATGAGAGTACCTGCGGCGGCAGGCCGCGCGTCTCGGGACCGAACAGAAACGCATCGCCGGCAAGCAAAGTCGCGTCGCTGTAGCGTTGCGGCGACCCGGTTTCAATGGCGAAGATGCGTGCCGAATCGAAGTGCCGCAGGCAGTCGTCGAGATTGTCGTGCACGGCGACAGCCGCCATATCGTGGTAGTCGAGGCCCGATCTTTGCAGGCTTTTGTCGTCGATCCGGAAGCCGAGCGGCTTGATCAAGTGCAGCGTGGCGCCGGTGTTGGCGCACAGCCGGATGACGTTGCCCGTGTTCGGCGGGATCTCGGGCTCGAACAAAATGACATGAAACACCGGAGGTGCCTCAGGCTTGAGGGATGGGATCGCGCCGGTCCAACACCACCAGCTGGGCCGGATAGGCGAATTCGACGCCCAGCCCCTTGAATTCCTCGAGGATGCGGAAATTCACCGCCTGCTGCAGGTCGAGGAGCGGATTGACGCTGGGCTGGCGCACGAAGTACGACAGTTCGAACAGCAGACAGCTGTCGCCCAGCGTCTTTAGGTGGCAGCGTTCGAAGCGCGCTTGGCTATGCTCGTGAACGATGTTCTGCAGCAGGTTGGGAATGGCTTTGAGCTTTTCGACGGGCGTGCCGTATGCCACGCGAAGCGTGGCAAGCGCTCGTAGTTCCGGTGCACGGCCGTTGTTGCGTACCCGGCTCTTCAGGATGTCCGCATTCGACAGCACGATCTGTTCGCCGCTTTCGCTGCGCAGCCGCGTGGTCTTGATACCGATACTCTCCACCTTGCCGATGAAGGTATCGATCACCAGGTTGTCGCCGACCGCGAAGGGTTTGTCGAGGGCGATGGAAAGAGAAGCGAACAAGTCGCCGAGCACGTTCTGCAGCGCCAGCGCGACGGCGACGCCACCGACGCCGAGGCCGGCCAGCAGCGCCGTGATGTTCACGCCGAAGTTCTCGAGCGCAACCAGGATGACCAGCGACCAGATCAGCATGCCGCTGACGAAGTTGATGATGTCCAGGGAACCGGCAAATATCTGGTCGGCGCCGCGCTCCGCTTCCTTCATCGTCAGGTAGAAGCGCACCGTGCGGCCGGCCCAGAGGCCGACCTGGATCAGGATCAGCATCAGCACGATGTTCGAGACGATGTGCTGAGTGCGGACCGGAAAGGTCAGGGCTTCCTGGGCCGCGTCCAGCGCGATGGCGAGAAACAACACTTGCTTGGTATTGCCTATCAGATAGGCAAGGAGGCGGATCGGCGTGGGGTTGCGGGAACTGGTGTAGCCCTGGTAGCGCGCCGCAACGAGCTTGCGCACGAGCCACAGGGCCGACCACACGGCAAAGCCGATGACAGCGGCGACGAGCCAATCGGCAAGCGAGTTGCCGAGCAAAAGTCCGTCGGCCGTCAGATTCTTTGCGAAGGAGATCATCGGGCGGATTATAGCCGCCGCGATGCCGGCGCTGCTTAGCTGACGTCCTCCATGCCGAGTTCCTTCATCTTGCGCGTCAGCGTGTTGCGGCCCCAGCCGAGGAGCTTGGCGGCATCTTGCTTCAGGCCGTCCGCTTTGCGCAGAGCCACGCGGATCAGTATGCGTTCGACCTCGGGCACGGCCTGATCGAGCAAGCGCTGCGCGCCGCCCTCCAGTTCCTGCTCGGCCCAATGCGACAGCTTTGCCATCCAGTCGTGATTGGCGGGCTGACCGGCGGTTGCGCCGCCGAGATCGGGCGGAATGTCCTCGGCGCGGATTTCGCGGCCCGGCGCGGTTACCGTCAGGCGGCGGCATGCGTTCACCAGTTGCCGTACGTTGCCCGGCCAATCGAACGTCACCAGCACGGTCTCCGCCGGCGTCGTCAGCAGCTTGGGCTCCACCCCCAACTCCTGTCCCGCGACGGCCAAATAGTGCTTGAGCAGTTCGGGTATGTCCTCACGGCGTTCGCGCAGCGGCGGAATTTCGATGCGGATGACATTGAGGCGATGCAGCAGGTCTTCGCGGAAGTGGCCGGAATTGACGCGCGTCTCCAGATCTTGGTGAGTCGCGGCGATCACGCGCACATCGACCTTCACCGGCGTCTGCCCACCGACACGATAGAACTCGCCTTCGGCCAGCACACGCAGCAGTCGCGTCTGCAGCGCCGGCGACATGTCGCCGATCTCATCGAGGAACAACGAGCCGCCGTCGGCTTGCTCGAATCTGCCGCGCCGCAGGGTGTCTGCGCCGGTGAACGCACCCTTCTCGTGGCCGAACAGCTCCGACTCGAGCAGATCCGCGGTGAAGGCCGCGGTATTGAGCGCGACGAACGCCTTGCTCGAGCGCGGGCTGTGACGATGCAAGGCACGCGCAACCAGTTCCTTGCCCGTGCCCGACTCACCGGTGATGAGCACCGTCATGCTGGAGCGCGAGAGCCTGCCGACGGCACGAAACACCTGCTGCATGGCCGCGGCCTGACCCAGCAGCTCGGGTATGCTGCGCCTGGTCGCCTCGACGTCCGTCGATACCGTGGCTTGCTGCGCGGCACGGCGCACCAGATCCACGGCCTTGTCGATGTCGAATGGCTTGGGTAGGTACTCGAAGGCCCCGCCCTGATAGGCAGCCACGGCTGCATCCAGATCCGAATGCGCCGTCATGACGATCACGGGCAGGCCGGGACGTGATACCTGGATCTCCTTCAGCAGATCCAAGCCGCTGCGGCCGGGCATGCGAATGTCGGTCATCAATACGTCGGGTGCGTCGCCGCGCAGCGCGGTCAACACGTTATCCGCGTGATCGAAGCATTTCGCGGCCATGCCGCTGCCCTTGAGGGCTTTCTCCAGCACCCAACGAATCGAGGCGTCGTCATCGACCAACCACACCTGGAGCGGCTTTGCGATCATAAAGAGTCCATGGGCAAGGAAATGACAAAGATGGTTCTACCGGGTGCGCTGTCGAACTCGATCAAACCGCCGTGACGGCTGACGAGATCCTGGGCGATTCCGAGCCCGAGACCGGTGCCGTCGGAACGACCCGAGACGAGCGGGTAAAAAATGGTGTCGCGGATCTCGGAGGCCACCCCCGGACCGTTGTCTTCGAATTGAATCGATGCCACCAAACGATGGCGCTGCGAACCGACGCTGGCATTGCTCGCCGCACGCGTGCGCAGAATCAAGCGCGGCGGGTGCGCGGTCGAACCGGCCAGCGCCTGAATGGCGTTGCGGCCGAGGTTCAGCATGGCCTGGATGATGTGATTGGGATCGACGGTCAGCGACGGCAGGCTCGGATCGTAGTCGCGATCTATGATCACGCCCTCGGGCGCCTCGCTGCGCAGCAGGTGATAGACGCGCTCCAGCAACTCGTGGACATTGACCAGTTGCTTGGCCGGCGGCCGGCCGGGTCCAAGCATCGAGTCGAGCAGATGCGTAAGACGGTCAGCTTCGCTGATGATCACGCGCGTGTACTCGCGCAGCGCCGGATCGAGGAGTTCACGTTCCAGGAGTTGCGCGGCTCCGCGCAAGCCGCCGAGCGGGTTTTTGATTTCGTGCGCGAGCTGACGCACCATCAAACGGCTGCCGCCCAACTGCGCCAACAGCGCGTTCTCCCGCGTCAGCCGCCGATGCTGCGTGATGTCTTCGATTTCCAGCAGCAGCCGCATGCCGCCGTCGCTGCAAATCAGCTGCGTCACGGCGCAATCGAGTATCCGGTCGACGCCACCCGGGGCGGGCCAGGCGAGTTCACGCTGCACGACGCCCTCGCCGCCCTTGCGAGCGCGATCGAACAAGGGCAGCAAGGTATCAGCGCCGCGGGTCAGCTCGGTGATGCGGCGGCCGAGAGCCTGATTGGAACTCAAGCCGATGAGCGTCTGCGCAGCGGCATTCAAATACTTGACGTGTATATCCTGATCCAGCAAAAAAACGCTGGTAACCAGGGCATCGAGCAGGTCGGTGCCGTCGAGCTTGAGGGCCTCGACTTGCAGCTCAGCGGCCAAGTGGTTGCTCCGCGGGCGGGAGCCGGTTTCTTAAGGGTTGCGGTGCTGGGGCGACAGCAACGATGGTTCGTGCACGTAGAAAGTCACGCTCGGTGTGGTTTGCACCTCGCCCGTCATCTGATCGGTGATGGTCGCGGCGATGGCGAAGGTGCCCCGGCCGGGGTTCGGCAGCACGAACCGGGTCGCGGTCGGCGCTTGCCCGAGGTCTGTGCCGTTCAAATGCCAGGCGACCGTTTGATCGGGAGTCAATTCCGGTTGCGACAACATGACGTTGATGGGCTCGTCGTTGAAGAAATTCTGTTCCGGCTGCGGCGATACGATGGTGATGGCCGCCGGGCGGGCCTGCGTGGCGGCGCCCGGGCGCGACGGCGGTCCATTGGAATTGGAGTTCGAATTCGAAGCGCCGGGCGATGCAGGTGCCGAGGACCCGTTCAGTGACGATCTGCCGGCGGTGATGATCTTCTCCGCTCCGGGTACGGCTTGATCGGAGTAGTGCACTACGCCGTCGGCGTCGATCCATTTGTAGACCACCGCCGCCTGAGCCGCCAAAGCCGCCAACAGGCCCACAATGATCCATGATCCGCGCGGGTGCATGATTGCAAAGCATAGTCCTATCGCCTCCGGACCACAAAAGGAGGTGACAGCGGCGTGACCGCCGTCACCCTAAGGCCTCAGCACCCTAAGAAAAGCTCATAAGCTGTAATACATCTCGATTTCGATCGGATGCGTCGTCATACGCATGCGCGTGACTTCCTTCATCTTGAGATCGATGTATGCGTCGATCAGATCATCGGTGAACACGCCGCCCGCCTTGAGGAAGCCGCGATCCTTGTCCAAGTGCTCGAGCGCCATGTCGAGGGAGTGACAGACCGTCGGTATCTTCTTGTCCTCCTCGGGCTCCAGATCGTAAAGGTCCTTGTCGGCGGGATCGCCGGGATGAATCTTGTTCAGGATGCCGTCGATGCCTGCGAGCATCATCGAGGCGAACATGAAATATGGATTTCCCGTGGCATCCGGGAAGCGCACTTCGATGCGGCGGCCCTTGGGATTCGGGATCCAGGGTATGCGGATCGAGGCGGAGCGATTGCGCGCCGAATAGGCCAGCTTCACCGGCGCCTCGAAGCCCGGCACCAGACGCTTGTAGCTGTTGGTGCTCGCGTTGGTGAAAGCATTCAATGCGCGGGCGTGCTTGATGATGCCGCCGATATAGAAGAGCGCGGTGTCGGAGAGTCCGCCGTACTTGTCGCCGGCGAACAGCGGTTTGCCGTCCTTTTGCAGCGACTGATGCACGTGCATACCGCTGCCGTTGTCGCCGACGATGGGTTTCGGCATGAAGGTCAGGGTCTTGCCGTAGCCGTGGGCGACATTCTGCAGCGCATATTTGAGAATCTGTACTTCGTCGGCTTTCTTCGTCAGCGTGTTGGCCGCGACATTGATTTCACCCTGTCCCGCCGTGGCCACTTCGTGGTGATGCACTTCGAACTTCAGACCCATCTCCTCGCAAGCCATCGACATCGCCGTGCGGATGTCCTGCTGCGAGTCCACCGGTGGAACCGGGAAGTAGCCGCCCTTCACGCCGGGACGATGACCTTTGTTGCCGTCTTCATAGGTCTTGCCGGAGTTCCACGCGCCTTCGTAGGAGTCGACTTCGTATGCGCAGCCGTTTATGCCTGAACTGACCGTGACGCTGTCGAAAATGAAGAATTCGTTCTCGGGCCCGAACAGCGCTGAATCGGCAACCCCGGATGACTTAAGGTAGGCCTCCGCGCGCTTCGCCAGCGAACGCGGATCGCGCTCATAACCCTGCATGGTCATTGGCTCAATGACGTCGCAGCGCAAGTTGACGGTGACTTGCTCATAGAACGGATCGATGACGGCAGTTTCCGGATCCGGCATCAAAATCATGTCGGATTCGTTGATGCCCTTCCATCCACCGATGGACGAGCCATCGAACATCTTGCCGTCCTTGAAAAAACCCTCATCGACCAGCCGCGTCGGCACGGTGACGTGCTGCTCCTTGCCGACAGTGTCTGTAAAACGAAGATCGACGAATTTTGCTTCTTTTTCTTTAATTAATTGCAGAACATCTGCGGGAGTCATTGGCTTCCTCACGGGGATGGTATCGTTATGGCCCGGCAAGCGCCGGGGTCATCTGACAATGCAGCTAATGTGCCATGCGACATGGGCCTTAGGATCAAGCACTTGCGTCCGCAAGGTAAAATTTGCGCATCATAGTGATGCATAAGCCCATATGGCGTGTTCTAAAACGGTGCGCATCCCGACCTACTAGCGTTTTTGAGCTTGGTCCGGTCGCCATTCTACGCCAAACGAGCCAAATAGGTGCACGGGGAAGGCGGGGACACTCAAGCCAGGCCTAGCTATACTTGAGAACTTTGCCGAAGACCGCGAACCGATGCCTCTGCCTACGCCGCCACGCACCTTTCAGGGACTGATCTTCACCTTGCAGCAGTACTGGTCCGACCAGGGCTGCATCATTATGCAACCTTACGACATGGAGATGGGGGCCGGGACGTTCCACCCTGCGACATTTTTGCGCGCGGTGGGGCCTGAGCCCTGGAGCGCGGCCTACGTCCAGCCCTCGAGACGGCCGGCCGATGGACGTTATGGTAACAATCCATTCCGGCTACAGCACTATTACCAATTCCAAGTCGCCATCAAACCATCGCCGGACAATTTCCAGGAGCTATACCTGGACTCGTTGCGCGCGCTGGGCTTCGATCTGCTGACCCACGACATTCGCTTCGTCGAGGACAATTGGGAATCGCCGACATTGGGCGCCTGGGGCTTGGGTTGGGAAGTGTGGCTGAACGGCATGGAGGTTTCGCAGTTCACTTACTTTCAGCAGGTCGGCGGATTGGATTGCCGTCCGGTGATGGGGGAAATCACCTACGGTCTGGAACGCTTGGGAATGTATATCCAAGGCAAGGAGAGCATCTTCGACATCGTTTGGAGCGAGGGTCCGTTCGGGACCGTGACCTACGGCGATGTGTTTCACCAAAATGAAGTGGAGCAATCCACGTATAGCTTCGAGAAAGCCGACATCGCCGTGTTAGGGGTGCAGTTCGACGCTCACGAGAGCGCCTGCCGGCGGCTGCTCGAGGACAAGCTGGTGCTGCCCGCCTATGAGCAGATGGTGAAGGCCTCGCATACATTCAACTTGCTCGACGCGCGGCACGCCGTTTCGGTTACCGAACGGCAGAGATTCATTCTGCGCGTCCGCGCGCTGGCGCGCGGAGTGGCCGAGACCTACCGGGATAGCCGCGAGGCACTTGGTTTTCCGCTGATCAAGAAACAACCGGCCGCGGCAGCGCAGTGAGCTCCCGCGACCTGCTGTTCGAGCTGCTGTGCGAGGAGCTGCCGCCGCGCACGCTGCAGACCTTGTCGCTGGCACTCACCGAAGGGTTGGCCAAAGCCATCGACGCCAAGGGCATCGCGCACGGCAAGGTGCACGGTTTTGCGACGCCGCGGCGGCTCGCGGTTCTGATCGAAGGGTTGGATGAACATCAGCCCGACCGGCAAGTCGAAAGACGCGGGCCACCGCTGAAGAATGCCTTCGATGCGCAGGGCGTGCCGACGCAGGCGGCGACGGCCTTCGCCAAGAGTTGCGGCGTCGCAGTCGGTGACTTGTCCCAATTGAGCAACGATAAAGGTGCGTGGCTGCAATACCGCGGTACCGAACGAGGCGCTGCGACGCAGACCCTGCTGGGCGAGATGATCAACCACGTGGTCGCCGCACTGCCCATTGCCAGGCGCATGCGCTGGGGCAACCGTACCGCTGAATTCGTGCGCCCGGTGCATGGGGTGGTGCTGTTGTTCGGCACTTCAGTCGTGCCGGCGGAAGTGCTGGGGTTGAATGCGGGAGCCGTCACCCGGGGACATCGATTTCACGCGCCGCAGCCGATCACACTCGAGAGCGCCGGCGGCTACGCGAGCCAGCTGCGCGGCGCCAAGGTCATCGTCGATTTCACCGCGCGCAAAGAACTCATACGCAGTGAAGTGAGCGCGGCGGCGGCGGCAACCGGGGTTGGGGCCTCGGCATTGATCGATGAGTCCTTGCTGGATGAGGTCGCTGCGCTGGTGGAATGGCCGGTCGCGGTGGCGGGACAATTCGAGCGGCGCTTCTTGAGCTTGCCGCGCGAGGTGGTGATCGCCACCGTGCAGGATCATCAACGCTATTTCGCGGTGCAGGGTGCCGATGCGAAACTGTCGGGCTGGTTCATCACCGTGAGCAACATCGAGAGCCGGGATCCTATCAAGGTTCGCGAAGGCAATGAACGCGTGGTGCGGCCGCGTTTGAGCGACGCGGCGTTTTTTTGGGAGCAGGACCGCAAGCTCAAATTGACCGACTATGCGCAGCGCTTGAGCGGCATGACATTCCAGAACCAATTGGGTTCCTATGCCGATAAGACGCGGCGTTTGGCGGCATTGGCGCAACTGATAGGTGGGCGAATCGGTGCACCCCAGGCGGAAGCGGCCGCGCGACTGGCCAAGGCGGATTTGATGACGGCCATGGTCGGCGAGTTCCCGGAACTGCAGGGCACGATGGGCCGCTACTACGCCAGCGGCGAGGGACTGCCGGAAGAAATCGCGGTCGCGATCGAGGAGCACTATCGGCCTCGCTTTGCGGGCGATGCGGTCCCGGCCACCAGAACCGGCCAGGCGGTGGCGCTGGCGGACAAGCTCGACACCCTGGCGGGGATCTTCGCCATCGAGCAGAGGCCCACCGGGGCGAAGGATCCGTTCGGATTGCGGCGCGTCGCCCTCGGGGTGCTGCGCATCATGTTGGAAGGCTCACTGGATCTGGATTTGGTCGATCTGCTCGAGGCCGCCGCCGCCGCGCAACCGGTGCAGCGTGCCGGAGTAGTCGACGAAGTATATGATTTCATCTCCGAGCGTCTGCGCGGCATGCTGTTGGAGGAAACCGACACGACGCCGGAAATGCTCGACGCCGTCCTGGCGATGCGTCCGCGTTCGCCGCTGGATGCGGTACTGCGGCTCGCGGCACTCAAGGAATTCCTGGTGCTGCCCGACGCGCCCGTTCTGGCGGCGATCAACAAACGAATCGTGAACATCCTGAAGAAAAATCAGCCGCCCACGCAACAGCGGGGCTCAGCGGACCGCGTCCTGGCAGACCGCGTCCTGGCGGACCGCGTCAATCCCGCGGCGCTGGTCGAAGCGGCGGAGCGCCGCTTGCATGATGCCGTCAGCGGGCTTCTCGATCCGGTAGGAAAGGCGACCGCCCAGCGCCGCTACGG
>Ga0116227_10011244_pt1 | contig 15128 bp, 17 predicted proteins | sample S1TSphgellanicum_FD_89693 | JGI IMG/M metagenome (GOLD analysis project Ga0116227, IMG submission 89693) | Host-associated microbial communities from peat moss isolated from Minnesota, USA - S1T2_Fb - Sphagnum magellanicum MG | ecosystem: Host-associated > Plants > Peat moss > Unclassified... | reverse complement strand
TATGCCTAGAGTCAAACGTGGGGTTACCGCACGGGCCCGTCACAAGAAGATCATCAAGCTGGCCAAGGGTTACCGCGGCCGTCGCAATAACGTCTATCGCATCGCCAAGCAGGCGGTCATGCGCGCAGGCCAATACGCCTACCGCGATCGCCGCAACAAGAAGCGTGTGTTCCGTGCATTGTGGATCACGCGTATCAACGCGGCGGTGCGTCAGCACGACATGACGTACAGCGTGTTCATCAACGGCCTGAAGAAGGCTTCGATCGAACTCGACCGCAAGGTGCTGGCCGACATGGCTGTGTTCGACAAGGCTGCTTTTGCTGCGATCGTTCAGCAGGTGAAAGCCGCCGTTGCAGCCTGATTGCGCTTTGGGCAATTAAACTGCGTGGTTCGTTGCAGCGAAGATCCGGTTGTCTCGGTGACGCTGCAACAAAAACGGGGCTCCTCACCGAGCCCCTTTTTTGTTGGTCGAACCAGTTTTGCATCGATTGAACACTGACGTTGAAAAGATGGGATCAATGGATCTGGACCAGATTGTCGCTGACGCGCAAAAAGCCTTCGGGGAAGCCAACGACGTCACCACCCTCGAGAACGAGAAAGCCCGCTTTCTCGGCAAATCGGGTGCGCTGACCGAACTGTTGAAGGGCCTTGGCAAACTCGATCCCGAGACGCGCAAGACCGAAGGCGCGCGGATCAACGTCGTCAAGCAGCAGGTGGAAGCCGCCTTGACGGCCCGCCGTCAGGCGCTTGCCGACGCGCTCTTGAACCAGCGCCTCGCCGCTGAAGCCATTGACGTCACGTTGCCCGGCCGCGGCATCGGAGCAGGCAGCCTGCATCCGGTCATGCGCACGTGGGAACGCGTCGAACAGATTTTCCGTACCATTGGGTTCGACGTGGCCGACGGCCCCGAAATCGAAACCGACTGGTACAACTTCACCGCCTTGAACAGCCCGGAAAACCATCCGGCGCGTTCGATGCAGGACACCTTTTACGTCGACGGCAAGGATGCCGACGGCCGTCAGTTGCTGCTGCGCACGCACACGAGCCCGATGCAGGTGCGCTACGCGCGCACCAACACGCCGCCGATCAAGGTGATCGTGCCGGGCCGCACCTACCGCGTGGACAGCGACGCGACACACTCGCCGATGTTCAATCAGGTCGAAGGCTTGTGGATCGACGAGAACATCAGCTTCGCCGACCTGAAGGGCGTCTACACCGACTTCCTCAAAAAATTCTTCGAGCGCGACGACATCCTCGTGCGCTTCCGTCCGTCGTACTTTCCGTTTACCGAACCGTCGGCCGAAATCGACATGCTGTTCGAAACGGGCAAGAACGCCGGCAAGTGGCTCGAAATCTCGGGGTCCGGCCAGGTTCACCCCACGGTGATCCGCAACATGGGCCTCGACCCGGAGCGGTACATCGGTTTCGCCTTCGGCAGCGGCCTCGAGCGGCTGGCCATGTTGCGCTACGGTGTGCAGGACCTGCGCCTGTTCTTTGAAAACGACCTGCGCTTCCTGCGGCAATTCGCTTAACGCTTCAAGCTGGGCGATGGTCGGCCAGGACGCTAAGGCGAGCTCGAAAGGCCGCCGCGCGGAATCTGGCGAGACGGGTCGCAGCAGCACGCAACAACGCGCAACGAGGGCGGCTGCGCATACTGCCGGATGCAGAAACATAGGCAGATGCGCGCCGCAAGCAGTGCCATCGGCAGGGCGCCTGGTTATCCAAGGCAACGGGTAACGCAAGCAGGGGCTCGCCGGACGTGGACTAACCTGATCAGAACGTACACAGAACCATGCAATTCCCGGAATCCTGGCTAAGAAGCTTTGTCGACCCGCAGATGACGACGGACGAGCTGTCGCACGCGCTGACGATGGCTGGACTCGAAGTCGAGGGCCTGCGGCCCGCTGCGCCGCCGACCAGGAAGATCGTTGTCGGCCGGGTTCTCGAGGTCGTCAAGCACCCGGACGCGGATAAGCTCAACGTGTGTCAGGTCGACGCCGGCACGGGCGCGACGCTCAACATCGTCTGCGGTGCACCGAATGTCGCGCCGGGTATCAAGGTGCCGGTCGCGCTGGTGGGTGCAGAACTGCCGCCGTCCGAAGAGGGCGGCGCACCGTTCGCCATCAAGCTCTCGAAGCTGCGCGGCGTGGAAAGCCAGGGCATGCTGTGCTCGGCACGTGAACTGAAGCTCTCGGACGATCATAGCGGCCTGATGATCCTGCCGGAAGATACGCCGATCGGCCAGGACATCCGCGAGACGCTCAACCTCGACGACACCGTCTTCGAAATCAAGCTGACGCCGAACAAGGCCGACTGCCTGTCGGTATTCGGCGTGGCGCGCGAAACGTCGGCCATCACCGGCGCACCTTTGCATGCGCTCGAGATCAAGCCGGCCGCCGTGACGCTGAACGAAACCTTGCCGGTGAAGATTTCGGCGCCGGATTTGTGCGGCCGTTTCTCGGGCCGCGTGATTCGTGGCGTGAATGCACGCGCGAAGTCGCCGAAGTGGATGGTCGAGCGTCTCGAGCGCTCGGGGCAGCGCAGCATTTCCGCGCTGGTCGACATCTCGAACTACGTGATGCTCGAACTGGGCCGGCCGTCGCACGTGTTCGACCTGGACAAGATCCACGGCAGCATGGACGTGCGCTGGGGCCGCAAGGGTGAAACGCTCAAGCTGCTGAACGGCAATACCGTCGAGCTCGACGAAACGGTGGGCGTGATCGCGGACGAGCAGCATATCGAAAGTCTCGCGGGCATCATGGGCGGCGACAGCACGGCCGTGACGCTCGACACCACCCACATCTATCTGGAAGCCGCCTTCTGGTGGCCGGATAGCATTCGCGGCCGCTCGCGCAGATACAACTTCTCGACGGACGCAGGGCATCGCTTCGAGCGCGGGGTCGACTATGCGACCACCGTTGAACATATCGAACGCATCACGCAACTGATCCTCGATATCTGCGGCGGCGAAGCCGGCCCGGTGGACGACCAGATCGTCAACATACCGCAACGGGCGCCGGTGAAAATGCGCGTCGCGCGTGCGAACCGAATCATTGGCATCGAGATCGGTGCGGATGAGATCGCGCAGATCTTCACGCGCCTCGGTCTCACGTTCACGCAGGATGGCGAAGTGTTCTCCGTGACGCCGCCGTCGTACCGCTTCGACATCGAAATCGAAGAAGACCTGATCGAAGAAGTCGCGCGTATCTACGGCTTCGAAAAGATTCCGGCGCGTCCGCCGGTCGCCACGAGCGAGATGCGTGCGACCAACGAAACGCAGCGCACCCTCCACGATATCCGTCACGCGCTCGCCGCGCGCGACTATGCGGAGACGGTGAACTTCAGTTTCGTCGACGCGCAATGGGAGCAGGATTTCGCGGGCAACGACACGCCGGTGCGTCTGCTGAACCCGATCGCCAGCCAGCTTTCGGTGATGCGCACCACGCTGTTCGGCAGCCTGATCGAAGTACTGCGTACCAATCTGAGCCGTCGCGCGGCGGATCGCGTGCGTGTGTTCGAAGTGGGCCGCGTGTTCCTGCACGACGCCGCAATCAAGGCCGGGGAACTGCAGGTCGAAGGCTTCGCGCAGCCGAAGCTGTTCGGCGCGCTCGCTTATGGCCCGGCGCAAGAAGAACAATGGGGTGCGGCGACGCGCGTCGTCGACTACTTCGACGTCAAGGGCGATCTGGAAGCTTTGCTGTCGCCGGCGGTGGCGCGCTTTGTGAAAGCGGAGCATCCCGCGCTGCATCCGGGACGCAGCGCGCGTATTGAATTGAATGGCCGCGCTGTGGGCTGGATTGGCGAATTGCATCCGCGCTGGATGCAAAAATATGATTTGCCGCATGCACCGATTCTGTTTGAAATCGAGGCGGATGCATTAATTCAGCGTACATTGCCGGTACCGTCGGAAGTATCGAAATTTCCGCCGGTGCGCCGCGATATCGCGGTGGTCGTCGATCAGAAAATCGAGGTTCAGGCATTGCTGGACGAGCTGCAAAAGGCGCTTTCCGAAGACGCCTGCAAGACCGTCAGAAGGGTTGCGCTTTTCGACGAATTCCGTCCAAAATCAAACACTTCCGGTGGGTTGGCAGCGCATGAGAAAAGCCTTGCGTTCCGTGTGACCTTGCAAGATACTGGCGGGACCCTTCAGGACGAGACGGTCGATCTGGCCATTCAAACCCTGGTGGATCGTCTGGCTCGAGTATATGGCGCACGGTTGCGCGGATAACCCGCGGAGACTCTTAAAGCGGCGATTTCCGCAATTCTTCGTTTCTGGTTGGCGCGCCATTTGATAGATATGAATGAAATGAACTCGAGTGATTTCGAAGCCCTTCTTACGGCGCAGCGTAGCGCCATGATTCGCGATATTCCGACATCACCCGCAAACGCTTCGGCGGAAACGCCCACGCTCACCAAGGCCGAGCTCGCTGAGTTGCTGTTCGACAATGTCGGACTCAACAAGCGGGAAGCGAAGGACATGGTCGAAGCGTTCTTCGAGGTGATTCGCGACGCGTTGGAGAGCGGCGATAGCGTGAAGCTGTCTGGCTTCGGCAACTTTCAGTTGCGCGACAAGCCCCAGCGTCCAGGCCGCAATCCGAAGACCGGCGAGGCCATTCCGATTGCGGCTCGCCGCGTTGTGACGTTCCATGCAAGTCAAAAGCTGAAGGCGCTGGTCGAAACCGGCGCTGAGGCAAGCTTCGCGCGCTGATCGACCGGCGCGTTCCTGCGCAACTACCACGACGGCTAACTGACGATGACAGCGACGATCGAAAAAGTCGTCTTGCCTCCGATTCCGGCGAAGCGCTACTTCACCATAGGTGAGGTCAGCGAACTGTGCGGAGTGAAGCCGCATGTGTTGCGGTATTGGGAGCAGGAGTTCACGCAGTTGCGGCCGGTGAAGCGGCGTGGCAATCGCCGCTACTACCAGCATCATGAAGTGCTGCTGATCAGGCGGATTCGCGAGCTCCTGTACGAGCAGGGCTTCACGATCAACGGTGCGCGCAACCGGCTCGATTCGCATGGTGCGGTGCACGGTGGGTCGCCGGACGATGCGGGGGAGGAGGGCGAGGTTCTGGAGGCGCCGTCTGCAACCACGGCTACCGTCGATGTCGATCAGTTGCGCACGGAACTGCTGCAGGTGATCGATCTGCTGGGCCGGTAGGGCCTTTCGCGGTTTTGTTGGTGACTGGCGGTTCTAATCGATTGAAGTGTCTGTTATAATTTTTAGCTGTTCGGGGCGTAGCGCAGCCTGGTAGCGTACCTGCATGGGGTGCAGGTGGTCGGAGGTTCAAATCCTCTCGCCCCGACCAAAGAAATCAAGGCCTTACAAGCAATGCTTGTGAGGCCTTTTTCATTTGGGGCGCATTTTGCGTCCAACGTTTGTCCTCACACGCTCGCCCGCACCTGCCGATCGTCAATCCTCACAACCATGTCGTCCCTGAATGCGTTGTTCTCCCATGCTAACGATTGAGGGCAGGTCGCCTGATTCAGGTTCGTCGCATACCCTCTAGGATTTGTCAGCACCCGGGTACGGCCAATTCGGTAGTCGACCGAGTCGTGAACGTGCCCGTGTATGAAAATGTCCGCCAAAGGCAAGAGTGCGCTCAGATCGCTGACGAAGGCGGCATTGATCGGATTGCCTTTGAAGCGCGGGTGTACCGAGAGCGGCGCGACACCGTGGTGAGTCACAACCACCGTCTTACCCGAAAAAGGTATGGCGAGTTGATCGCGCAACCATCTCACCGACCGCTTATGCTCGACCAGGGCTTGCTCCGGCGTGAACCATCCGCCGGCCTCAGTCGCGATTTCTGTGTAATCGCGCATGTATTCGAGAGCGGTCTCCATGCCTTGAACGGGTGAGTCGTACAAGTTGTAGTCAGTCCACAGACAGCAGCCCAAAAATCTCACGTTATCAATGACAAGTGCTTCGTTCTCCAGATAATTTACCGCCGTCCCCTTTGCACTTGCACGGATTTTGCGCGAAAGGTCCTCATAAGGCGTCCCGTAACTCTCGTGGTTTCCATGCACGTAAATGACGGGCACCGGCCAGTCGGCGAACATTTCTACGCCCTCACATCCCGCTGCGATGTCACCTGCAAGCACAAGCACATCCGCCTGTGCCGGCGTCACCGGTAGAAAGCCGGGGAAACGCCGCTTTAGCGATTCAAGATGCAGGTCTGAGGCAATTTGTATGCGCATATATGGCTTGAATGTTGGCACTGAACATGCGAGCATTTTAGATCGAGAATCCAGCACGCTCTACCGAACAAAGGAAGAATCCACAACACTTTCGTGCACCTATGCAAATCAAGTTGTAATCATAGGGATGGGATTCCACGAGGCACCGTTTCATGCATCTTCGGCGCGCCGGTTGTCTATGGAGGAAAATTGAACGCAATCCCACTGGCACTCACCGTCACATCAGTGTTTCTCCATGCAGGCTGGAATCTACTCGGAAAGAAGCAGTCACCGTCACTGGCCTTTTTTGTGTTTGCCGTTGGCAGCGGCGGTCTTTTGTTCTCACCAGTTCTCCTTTGGGGCTTACCCAATCTTTGGTATCTGCCCATCACCTTTTGGCTGCTCCTGATCGTCTCCGGATTCTTTCAGTTGATCTATCTCGGCGGACTCGCCTGGGCGTATTCCAATGGCGACATGAGCGTTCTATATCCATTCGTGCGAGGTCTGCCGGTTGCACTGGTTGCCGTCGTCGCCAATGCAGCGTTGGGTGGATCCACGCTTCACCCAGGCGTCTTCATCGGAATAGTGCTCGTGGTAGCGGGAACGTTTGTGCTTCCGCTGAACAACGTGCGCTCTTTGCGGCTCGCTACGTACCTCACGCCGGCTTTTGGCTTTGCACTCCTGGCAGTGGCAGGCACTGTCGGATACTCGATTGCAGACAAGGCGGCCCTCGATCTTATGCGTCAGCACGGCTTCAATGCATTGACGGCAGGACTGACCTATACGGTTATTCAAGCCTATGCGATCGTGATCTGGGCGATCTTGCCGTTACGTTACATCGCGCGCGAACGTCGGGCCGTCGAAACCATCTGGGCAACGCAGCGTCAGAACGCGGTCCTGGCTGGTGTCGCGATGACGCTAACGTACGGCCTTGTTCTGATTGCCATGGCGACCGGCGCAGACGTTCGCCAGATCGTCGCACTGCGTCAGCTTTCCATACCCGTCGGGACTCTGTTTGGGATTTTTCTCCTTAAAGAAAGCGTTTCCGGGCCCAAGTTATTTGGCACTGCCGTCATGTTGTGCGGACTCGCCCAAATTGCCCTGATGTAGGCTTTCCTGTCACCGAACGAGCGCCGGGGCGCTGTGCATGAACATGAGGTATTCGTAGGGAGTCCCGCTGTTAGTCGAAGTAACTTTCCAGCTTGCTTTCTCTAACCGTATCAAGCGTCGCGCAGTGAATGCCGCCGCACTGAGTATGGGCATGACGCATCCGGGTCGGAATCACGGTGAATTTGTGCCGTTCCAGTTCGCGTATCAGGCGTGTCTGCCGCTCGTCGACTATCACGGTAGAGGGGTCGAGCGACAGCAGGTTCATGCCGATCCAGGGAGAGGACATCTGCCGTAGGTTGCTTTGGAAGCCAAGGCTCTCCAGTTGCATTGCCGCCGGCTCTCTGACGTGCTTGTGAAACTCCAACTCCGCCTGAGGAATCGGCTCCACTTCTTCAAAGTAGAGCTTGTCCCACGCTTTAAAGATTCCGGGACAATTGCGCTCATTCACGCGCGCGCTGTTGATAAGTACCAAGCCGGGGCGAAGGCACATGACGGTCGAATCGATATGACCGGCGCGATAGATACCTGTCCGCTAATGATGACTAGCGGAATAGAGTCCATATAGGCTGTTGCGATACCGGTTATCGCATTGGTGACGCCGGGGCCGGAGGTCACGAGACACACGCCGACCTTACCCGTTGAGCGCGCATAGGCATCCGCGGCATGAACCGCACCTTGTTCGTGGCGCACAAGAATGTGCTCTATCTCGCTCTGCTTGTAGAGCTCGTCATAAATGTAGAGGACCGTTCCTCCCGGATAGCCCCATATGCACGCGACATTTTCATCTGCCAATGCGCGCATGAGCACGGTGGCGCCGATAGAGTCAGTTTCGCGATGGGAAGTCGTATCCGACGTGGAGAATTCCGCGCTGGGCATATTCATCATTCACCTTTCGAATTTTCGGCAAAAAATTGATCGGGTGCTCTCTGCCGGGCTTGTGGCTCGGGTTCAAGCGGCGCGTCCAGTGCTTTGGCGAAGCTTGTTAAGTTCGCCTTGTAAAGGACCATCACTGATGGTGGAATGGTTTATCCTACGGATGTATAGCTGTAGGGTCAAGCAGCGCACATGTTCAAGACGCGATCCGCTTGAGATCCGACTTGTCGGCCCGGAGCGTCATCACAGTTGGGTAGAAGCGATCGCGATTCATATTGAATATTTTGTGAAAGCGGGCTTCGCTAACGGGCAGCGGCGACCTTCCACGTTCATTGGCCGAGCTTTATTGAAAGCGATTAAAAGACTGAAAAAATGCAGATTGCAAAGTCAACGTCATCTCCGAGCGTGGTCACGGTCTCTCTTCTTTGCGCGTTATCTGTTCTTCCGTTAAGCATATTTCTACCGTCGTTGCCGGGCATCAGTAGCGACCTGCATGTGGATTACGGGGTGATGAGCCTTTCACTTGCAGGGTACGCTGGACTATCGGCGATTATCGAGTTGTTGATGGGGCCGCTATCCGACCGCTACGGTCGCCGCCCGATCATTTTGTTGAGCCTCGCGTTGTTCACTATCGGCTCGATTGGCTGCGCGTTGTCGAGCAGCATCTGGTCGTTCCTTGCCTTCAGGCTGGTCCAGGCTGCCGTGACGTCCAGCTACCCGGTTTCGATAGCAGCGGTCCGCGACGCTTTTGGGAAGGAAACGGCGGCAAGCAAAATCGGTTATGCGTCGATGGCTGCCGCGCTTGCGCCCATGTTGGGTCCTGCTGTGGGAGGCTCCCTCGACGGGATGTTCGGCTGGCGGGCAATTTTTTGGGTGCTGACGTCGGCTGGCGCGATGTTGTTTGTGTATTGCTGGATCAACCTGGAAGAGACGAACGTAGACATTTCCAGGTCGGCAAAAGAGCAGTTCAGTGCGTATCCAATACTTTTGCGTTCTGCGCGTTTTTGGAGTTACGCTGCCTGCCTCGCATGTTCAACCGGCGCGTTTTACGCGTTCCTTGTTGGTGTTCCGCTGACCGCAAAAGTATTGCTGAATCTGTCGCCGGCGGCGCTTGGCGGATACATCGGTACCATCACCCTGGGATTCATGGTGGGGAGCTTCTTGTCCGGACGTTATTCGCGTCGACTGTCGCTTCCGAGAACGATTGTCCTCGGCCGGTTTCTGGCATGCATCGGACCACTGACCAGTTTGGGGTTCTGGTTTTTTGGCGCCTCGCAAGCCTTCTGGATTCTCGCGCCTTGTGTGCTGGTAGGCGTCGGCAATGGATTGTCGGGTCCATGTGCCAATGCCGGAGCAGTTTCGGTTCATCCTCGATTGGTTGGAAGCGCTTCTGGCCTCGCAGGGTGCATGACGATAGCGGGCGGTTTCCTGTTTTCGTCTGCAACGGGATTTGTTGTGACCGACCACAACGCCGCGTATTCCCCGTTTGGAATGATGTTGCTCGCGTGTCTGCTTTCGTTGCTGGCGGCTGTGACCGTTTATTATCTGGAAGCACGCCGCTCGGGTCAGGAGTCGTAGTCCTTGTACCGTCCGCTGGCTGCGCGATCATCCTGCTCACGAATAAAAAGGCCGGTTTGAACCGGCCAATGGTTTCGGTCATTCCGATCAGGCCACGTCGTTCAGCGCATATATAACCCACCATTCAAATCCCAACACGCTCCGTTGGCAAAGTAGGCATCGGGCGCCGCCAGCAGCAACGCGGCTTCGGCGACAAACGCAGCCGAGCCCAAACGTCCAACGGGAATGTTCTCGATGATCTCGCTGAGCTTGCGCGCAGGCACACTCTCATGCACGACAGGCAGGTCTAGCGGACCGGGCGCGATCGCATTCACGGTTACGCCGCGGGCCGCCAACTCGCGAGCGAAGACCTTGGTCAACGTGATGACGCCGCCCTTCGCCGCCGCATAGTGAGCGCCGGTGGCCGAACCACCGTTCTGTCCCGCGAGCGATGCTACGTTGACGATACGGCCCACGCCGCGCCCGGCGAAATACTCCCCGAAAACCTGGCAGCCGAACAGCACGCTGCGCAGGTTGACGTCGATGGCCCGATCGAACTGCTCCGCAGTGATCTCCATCACGGGCACAACCTCAGATGCGCCTGCGTTGTTCACCAGAACGTCGACATGGCCCCAGCGCGTGACCAGCGCATCACACGCCGCCTCGAAAGCGGCTTTCGATGTGACATCGAGGTTCAAAGCGCACGCGCTGCTGCCATCGGCGCTGAGTTGTGCAGACAATGCTTCCGCTGCATCGATCGCAAGATCGGCAAGCGCGACGCGGTAGCCCGCGTCATGAAAACGCGCCGCAATAGCCGCGCCGAGCCCGCGCGCTGCTCCGGTAACGAGTACGACTCTTGTGGACATGTGTAAACGCTCTCTGCGCAAGCATGCGCTCGCCCGCGGCGCATGAGATTGGATGAATTATGTGCCGAGCGCAGCTTCGAAGCGCGCCGCGATCGCGCACACCCGTTCGTCGGCACCTTTGCGTCCGACGATCTGCAAGCCGGCTTTCAGCGATGAACCGGCAACCGGTATCGGCAAGCTGAGCGCCGGATGGCCGCTCAGATTGAATGGGCGAATCAGCGACGACATCGCGATGACCGATGTCCCGTTGCGCGCCGCCTCGACAGTGATGGGCAGGGCAGGCAGAGTGGGCATGACGAGCACGTCGACGTCGGCGAGGGCGTGCTCGACTGCCGCCGTGAAACGACGGCGTACCTGCTCGGCCGCCTCCAGTTGCGCGGACGTCGTCGCGGCGGCGAGGCGCAAACGGGCTTCGAGATCGGCGCCGAGCTGACCCGTTGCCACCAGGTGCCCGAATGCACGCGAGGTTTCCGCGTTGATCACCGCGAGTCCCGCTTCGAACGCGTCGTAGAGAAGTGCAAGTTCGATGGACCGCGCGCCGACATCCGCCAGATTGATTGCATGCTGCACCGCCGCGCGTATGCCGGATTCGGCTTCGATCGATACGCATGCGACCTTGATCGGCGTGCGCCATTCGCCTGCTGCATCGGTATCGAACATGGGCTCGATCCCTGCCATCGCCGCGATAAGCGTCCGCATGTCGCGTGCAAAGGGGCCGACGCAATCGAGCGACGATTCGCGAGGCGCGACGCCGGTCCGCGACACCCGCCCGAACGTCGGCTTGAGCCCGATCACTCCGCAACAGGCGGCCGGTCCGCGGATCGATCCTCCGGTATCGGTGCCGAGTGCTGCGTCCACGAGATGGAGGCCCACCGCCGACGCCGAGCCGCTAGATGAGCCGCCTGGAATGCGTGTCACGTCTTGCGGATTGGGCGGCGTGCCGGTGAAATCGTTGATACCTGTCATGCCGAACGCGAGTTCATGCATATTCGCCTTGCCGACGATATGCCAGCCCGCATCGAGCGCGTGTTGCACCACCTCGGCATGGCGTGCCGCAGGTGGCGCATCGGCGAGCGCCCGGCTTGCCGCGGTGGTGGGATAACCGGCTATGTCGATCGTATCCTTGATCGCCATGGTCGGCGCGCCGTTGGTGTCGTTAGAACATAAGGATAGCTGACGGATAATAGCTGTCATGGTGTCGTGCCGTTTCGAGGGTTGACGTGCCAAGGGGCATCGAACAGACGCTCGGTGCGAAAGTGCTGGATGAGCCACTCGCCACCATCGCGCGCGGGCGAGAAATCCGCTTCGAGGCGCGCGGAGATCAGTTGCGGCTGAGCGTCGACATAGGCGGAAGCCTGCAGCATCACCCAGCGTCCCTTGGCCGACGCGCCTGTCACTTCGATAGTTTCTGCCGTCAGGAAGTGCACGTTGGTGGTGAAGTGCGGGGTGGGCGGAAGATAGCGCTGCAGCATCGCAACGATTTCTGCGCGCCCTTGCAAGCGGCCGAATTTTTGCGCGTATTGCGACCCGATACCTTCCCAGATCGCGTCATCCGCGAACAGTGCCGCGAGTGACTCACCGTCGCAGGCGGCTGACGGCACATCGCATAGCGCCATATAGCGAGTAATCGTTTTGCGCACCGCGCGTTCGGCTTCGAGCGCCACAATGCGCGCCTGAAGTGCTTCCAGCATTGCGCTGTGCCCAAGGTTATCGTCCTGAGTCATACAGGCTCACTCCTTCGCATTCGCCGCGGGCGGCACGACAAGCGCCCGGCCGACCCGTGCTTCGATCTTGCCGTATCGCCACAGGTTGTAGTCGCCGACGGGCGTGCTGCGAAACAGATTGCACACAGCGACCGCCGTATCCAGGTCGGCCACGTCGGCCATGATGTAGAACGTCCAGGGGGCGGCGTCCGACTGGCCGACACAGAGGCGGTCGTCGTCCATGATGCCGAGTATGCGCACGTTCTCCATGGCTTCGACTGCGGCGAGCATCTGGCCATAGGCTTGCCAGACTTCGCCGATCCTGTCGCGCGGCAGATCAAAGAAATTCTGCGTGACGCCGCAACAAAACAGCACGCGCAGCGGTAACGAGGAAGTATCGATCATTGAATGTATCCTCAACGCCCCAGCGCGCGTGCCGTCTGGCCGCCAATGCCGAAATCGGTGTTCGGAATGTCCTTGATGATGACGCGCGTCGCCGCGATTGGCGCATCCAGTACCGCGGCGCCCGTCGCCGAAAGCCCGGCGATCAGCGCTTGCTTCTGCGCGTCGGTCCGTCCGGTGATCAGGATCGCGACGATGACCGGCAGTGACGGCGCCGCACCGTTCGCCGCGCTCTTGCCGCCGATGCCGAAATGCGTGGCCGGCAACTCGCTGAGCAGAACGCGGACGGCTTCGGCGGGCGCATCGATTGCATCGACTGTCGCTTGCGTCAGCTCTGCAATCAACGTTGCTTTGCTGGCCTCGCTATGACCCGCTGCCAGATAAACTTCGAGTGTAGGCATGAAAGAAAGACCGGTTGTGGGCCTCGGCTGCCGCGGGCGGCCGAGGCGCCTTCAGCATGGAATCAAAGCAGGAAGCCGATTGCACTGAGCGCTTCGGTTGAATCGATCAGACGAATGACCTTTTCGACGAGGCGCGGCGTGCCGCCCGCAAAGCTGATCGTGTGCGAAAGATCCGCTGCGAAGATCGTGGTGGCGCTGCGCTTATAGGCGACGATCACTTGCGCCGACCGGACTTCGACCACGTCCGGCGCATCGCTCTCCAGCGTGAAGCGCGACACGGTGCGCACGGTTCGCGCCGCATCGGAGGCAGACGCGGAGTACCCCGACGTCATCCGCTGCACGCGTTTCTCGCGCATGTCCTGATCGTCGTAGGCGTAGTTCAGCGAGGCCGCGTAGTCGGTCGTGGCGGGATCGATCGGCACGACGTAGAAGCCGGTGGGATCCCACAGGTCGAGCCACGCGCGGTAGTCGCGGCGGTCCAGCATCTCGGCTTCGCGCCAGATGAATTCGACAGCTCGCGCGAAGCTTTGCTGTGAGAAGAGTGCGTTGCGATCATCCATCATGCCTGCTCCATCATGGCGCGCCATTGCCGGTACGCTTCGCGCATGCCGGTCTCGTCGGTGGCGTGCGCGGTCTTTTCGCCGTTGGCGGCGGTGGTCTCGCGGTTGAGTCCGCGGTTCACGAGGATCGGCACGTCGGGGCCGGCGTGCGAACCGCGCTGAACGCGCTCCCATGCCTCCGCATCGTCAGGACTGCCAAAGCCGAAGGGACCCTGGAAGTGCTCATGAATGCGCAGACGTACGCGGTTCGCTTCGTCGGGGCCGCCGTCCATGGCGAGCGCGACGTGACGGATCTCCGTTTCCTCGGACGACAGGGGCCGCAGCACCCGAAAGAACGCCATCGATAGCGCCAGGTTCGGAAACAGGTTCAGGTTGAAGCCGACGCCCATCAGCGAGCGCACGATGCGGCGGACTTCTGCGGGCGAGTGACGCTCGGCCAGTTTCGCGGCGAGATCGTTGAAGCGCTCGGGCAAGGGAGCGCCGTCGTCATGGTCCAGATCCACCAGCTCCGGCACCAGCACCGCAAGGCTATGGCCATTGCCGAGCGAGCGGCAAAAAGCATCGTCGCTCGTCATGAAACTGGTGATTGCAGCGGCCGTTTCGTCGTCGATCGATTTCATCCAGGACTTGTGCACAACCGGGAAGTGATACAGGTCCGTGGTGTTTTCCAGCTGGATTTTCCAGTTGCCCTTGAAGCGGAACTTATGTTCGCCATTCGCCTTGATCGGGTAGCCGGCGCCCTGCTTCATGAACAGGTCGATCCACGGCTTGGCTCCGCCGAGAAAGTCTTCCAGCGGTTCGATGTCTTCGTTGAAGCTGGCGAAGATCAGCCCTTGATAAATGCCCACGCGCAGTGCTTTGAGCGGCAGATCGTTTTTCTCGCAGACGCCTTCGTAGCCGTCGCCATAGGGCAGTGCGCGCAGCGTGCCGTCGAGCGCGTAGGACCAGCTGTGATAGGGACACGTGAAGCCTTTGGCGTTGCCCTTATGTTCTTCGCAGACCGTTGCGCCGCGATGGCGGCAGCGGTTTTGCAGAACGTGAACCGCACCGCTCTTGTCGCGCACGACGATCACAGGTTGACGTCCAATTGTGGTCGTGCGGAAATCGCCAGGGTTCGGCAGCTCGCTCTCGTGCGCGACCCAGATCCACGTCTTGTAGAAAATGCGTTCGAGTTCCGCCTCGAAGAGCGCGGGGTCGTAGTACATGGACGGCGCGATACGGTCGGGTTGGGCGCGACGATGCAGTGCGCCGGTGTCGATAGTTTGATAAAGGGTGTCGCTCATCGGTGTCTCTGGGTTGTCACGGTCGAGTCGCTTTGAAAATCGCATTGAGGCTGGGCGCTGTGGGGTTCGCGCTACCGTTTTACTAGTGTCGGCGTGTAGCCAATATCGGTCAAATCGATCTAAAATGAGTTGCCGAATAAGTGACGCAAATAATAGGTTGCCCCATGACTTCGCTTGACCATATCGATCTCAACCT
>Ga0116227_10011243_pt1 | contig 15131 bp, 15 predicted proteins | sample S1TSphgellanicum_FD_89693 | JGI IMG/M metagenome (GOLD analysis project Ga0116227, IMG submission 89693) | Host-associated microbial communities from peat moss isolated from Minnesota, USA - S1T2_Fb - Sphagnum magellanicum MG | ecosystem: Host-associated > Plants > Peat moss > Unclassified... | reverse complement strand
CCGGAATTTGGCCGGCGTCGGCCTTCTCCGCATCGCCGATCCAGATCCAAACGAATCGGTGCCGCTCGACGGTCGGATAGACCTTGGTGCAGATGCTCTTGTGCACACGTTCGCCGCGGACGGGCATCTCGACCGCCTGGCCCTCGCTGTTGACCAGCAGTCCGTGATAGCGGCAACGAATGTTGTCGCCCTCTTTGATTCCCATCGACAGAGGCAGCAGCCGATGCGGACACGCATCGTGCAGCGCGACGACCGTCCGGTCGAACTTGCGATACAGCACGATCGGTTCGCCGCAGATGACCCGCGCGAGCGGCGAGCGGTCGATCTCATGGTCCCAACCGGCGACATACCATTGATTGTTGACGAACATCGAGCAATTCCCTTCAGGTTGGGCACTTCGAATCGCGGCACGGACAATATTACGTGGCCGGTCGAGGCCGCGCTACGAACCTAAGGTGCGCCTCAAGTGACCTGCTTCTGCCTCGAGACATCGTAGGTACCGACGCCGGGCTTGAAGCTTTTCTCGTCGATGAATTGACGGATGCCTTCCTTGCGGCCCTCATTGTCAAAGCTGTTCGCCGCCTCCTGGGCACGAACGAGGTAATCCTCGGCATTCTCATAGGTCATTTCGCTCACGCGGCGAATCGCATCCTTGGTGGCCTTGAGCGCGATCGGATTTTTCTTGAGCAGAATCTGCGCCACTGCCAGCACGCGCGACTTCAAGTGGGCGAGCGGAACCGCCTCATTGACCAGTTTCCACGCGGCGGCCGTCTTGCCGTCAATGGGCTCTCCGGTCATGGCGTGATACATGGCGTCTCGCATGCTCAGGAGCTCGACCGCGACCTTGGTGGCGCCGCCGCCGGGTAGGATGCCCCAGTTGATTTCTGACAGGCCGAACTGCGCCTCCTCGGCCGCAAAGGCAAGATCGCAGGCGAACAGCGGGCCATAGCCGCCTCCGAAACACCAGCCGTTCACCATCGCAATGGTCGGCTTCTGATACCAGCGCAGTCGCCGCCACCAACCGTAGCTCTCGCGTTGTGCCTGACGTACCCCGGCGAGCCCCTGGGCCTCGGTCTCGCGGAAGTATTCCTTCAAATCCATCCCCGCCGACCACGCGGTGCCCTCGCCCGTGAGCACGAGGACGCCGGCGTCCGGGTTGAACTCTATTTCATCGAGGACTTCCATCATCCGGCGGTTCAAGGCCGGACTCATGCAATTGCGCTTCTCCGGGCGGTTGAATTTGACCCAGGCGATCCGGTCCTCGAGAGAGTAGGAAACCGTGTCTTTGTCGGCGCGTGGGGTCGTCATGTCGGAATCCTATGTGCGGGAAGCGGGCTAAATGGGATAGTGGCCGGGTTGGGTTTCAATCGTGATCCAGCGCAGTTCCGTAAAGGCATCGATGCCGGCTTTGCCGCCGAAGCGTCCGTAGCCGGAGCCTTTGACGCCGCCGAACGGCATCTGGGCCTCGTCGTGGACGGTCGGACCGTTGATGTGACAGATACCGGATTTTATCTGCCGGGCGACTCGCAGGCCTCGCGCCGTATCTTTGGTGAAAACCGCAGCCGAGAGCCCATACTCGGTGTCATTGGCGAGGGTTACCGCGTGCGCTTCGTCTTTTGCGCGAATGATCGCAACGATTGGCCCGAAGCTCTCCTCGCGGAACAGCCGCATCGCCGGGGTTACCTTGTCGATGACGGTCGCCGGCATCAACACGCCCGCCGATGCGCCGCCGTTCACCTGGGCGGCGCCGTGACCCACCGCATCGCCGACCAAAGACTCGACATGCTTGACGGTCTTAAGATCGACCACCGCGCCCAGCGGCGTTTTGCCGTCGCGCGGATTTCCGGTCGGCATGTTCGACACCTTGGCTCGAAACTTCTCGACGAACGCTTCGGCGACGCTGTCCATCACGATGATCCGTTCGGTGGACATGCAGATCTGGCCTTGATTCATGAATGCGCCAAAGGCAGCCGCCTTCACGGCCTCATCGAGATCGGCATCGTCCAGCACCAGGAGCGGCGCCTTGCCGCCGAGCTCGAGCAGAACCGGCTTGAGGTTCTGCGCGGCGCGCACCGCCACGATCCTGCCTACGGCGGTTGATCCAGTGAAGTTGATTCGTCGAACCGCTTTGTGATCGATCAATGCGCCGACGATATCCGCGGCATCCTTTGCGGCGTTCGTAATGAGATTGACGATACCGCCCGTGAAGCCGGCCTCGACGAATGCCTCGATCACGAGGCCATGAGTCCGGGGACAGAGCTCCGAGGCCTTCAAGATCACCGTATTGCCGCAAGCCAAAGGTGTCGCGATGGCGCGCACCGCCAGAATGATCGGGGCGTTCCAAGGTGCAATGCCGAGCACGACGCCCGCGGGCTCACGCACCGCCAGCGCCATGCATCCCGGTTTATCGGAGGGAATGACCTCACCGGTGATTTGCGTGGTCAGCGAGGCCGCTTCACGAATCATGGAGACCGCCAGCATGAGATTGAATCGAGCCCAACCCTCCGTCGAGCCGATTTCGCTCATCATGGCATCGACGAAATCGCCCGCCCGCGCTTCCATCGCTGCGGCGGCGCGCATGAGCAGGGTCCGGCGCTCGTTCGGACCGCGCGCGCTCCAGTTTGCAAGCGCTGCGTCGGCCGCATCGGCGGCCGCGATTGCATCGGCGACCGTCGCGGCGCTCGCCCGCGTGGCGATCTCGCCGTTGACCGGGTCGCGCCGCTCGAATTGATCCTTGGTGTCGCGCGCCTTCCCGCCGATCGATAAGAGTAGTGTCGCAGCCATGGATTGCCCCCCTCGCTTCGCGATATGCTATACATTATAGCAATCGAAATGGTTATAAACAATAACGATGTTGACCAAGCGTTACAAACGCAGCATGGCGGCAACTGACCCGTTCGCCGGACTTTTAGGCTACCACGTGCGTCGCCTGTCCTTCGTCGTCATGTCGGATTTGACCGAGTCGCTGGCACCGCTCGGGCTCAAGCCCGCGGACGCCTCGATTCTCCTGGCCATCTCCGAGGTACCCGGCGTCACCCAGAGCGATCTGGGCCGGGCCCTCGGCATACGACGCGCCAACATGACGCCGCTGATTGCCGCGCTCATGGCACGAGGCTTGGTGGAACGCGAGCCGGTGGACGGCCGATCCCAGGCACTGCGGCTTTCGCGTGCGGGCCGGAGAACCTGCCGGGCTGCACACCAGATCGTGAAAGATCACGAGGCAAGACTCTTCGGATCGCTCCCCGAGGCGGCGAGAGAGCGGCTGATCGCGCAGCTGCGGGCGTTGTGGTGCGGTGCGCCGTGAGCGCAGGCCGAACGGGATGCGGCGGTGACGAGCGTCAAGAAATTGCACGGCGCCACAGCACCCCATGAATCGGTAGCGCGACTGCGCGAGCTTGGGACCGACGCCGAACAGCGTCATTGGCTGGCTTGGTCCTTGGAAGCCAAGGTGGCCGAGTGGCGCGTTCTCAGGTCCCGGGAGAATGCGGCGGCTTCTGTCACCTTGGGCCGGGAATTGGCGGCCACCGCTCGCAAACTCGGCTTCGGGCGAATCGTCGCACAGCTGCAGGAGACAACGGCCGCCGGCATCCCGTGACGAGCTGCGACTTACGTCGCCTGTCGGCGCCCGCGCATCACCATCAAGGTGCCGAGCAGCAAGGTCATCGCGCTGCTGCCGGTGGCTGGATCAATCTCCGGTGCCGCCGTCGTGTTGACCGTCACCTGGTTGACACAGTCGCCGGCATATGGCCCGTCCGCAGGAACGCACGGGGGAATCAGCGGGCCTTCGTTCATTTGGCCATAGCCGCCGATCGTGCTGGATCCTCCAGTCACGTTGAACGTGCAGCCCACCGGCATGCTCGCACACGGCCCGGAATCCGGCGGCAGGCCGCCGCCGCTGCCGTCCGGAGGCAAGTGGGCGCTGAAAACTCCTTCGACAACGCCTACTTCTTGCGGACCTATTAATCCCACGGTGGAGAAGCCGGAGTAAACGGAGGGTTCGTACATTATCGGTATGCTGTAATAATCGTCATTGTGAAATGTGGTGCTGACATCGAATCCCTCCGCGCCGGTACCCAGGGTATATAGATTGCCCAACGGAAAGGACTGGGAGCCGCCGACACCCAACACGTTGTAGCTGGCGGTGATGCTGGCGGGAAGACTCAATTGCGCCTGGCTGGTGACCGCCAGATCGAGGTTCACCTCCGGCAGGATGTTGTAGTTAAAGGTCTGCCCCGGCGTGAGGCTGAGGTTCCCGCTCAGCCCACTGAATGCTTGGGCGATGGTGCCGCCGCTACCCGTGAAAAATGCCTGCGGATCCGTGGCGGAGTATGAGGGATGGAGTGTCGTGCTGATCCACACCAGGTCGCCGTAAGTAACTGTCGGCGTGACCGTGGCGCTTTGTTGGACCTGAGTGCCCAATGTCACGCCGAGACTCGCGCTCGCGAGGGTCACACAGGCGAAGACACAAGCGCTGGCCGACAGTGAGTAACCCACGGATGCTGACGGACCTGCTCCGCTCACCGACGAACTGACCGACGGTCCCGCTGCGGCATTGAGGCTCGCACCCAGATCGGTGGTCGGCGAAGAAGAAGAAGAGAGCGGAACATTGATCAAATTGGTCGAGCCATTGAGCGCACCAATGCTGTACACCAAGTTACTGTTGACGTTGCCGCTGACGGATCCTTGCGAAAGGGAGCCGGTCCATCCAGGGGTGTAGCTCACATTGAAGACGGAGGCGCTGTTCAGCACCGTTCCGGCAGCCGGATCATTGGCGAAAGTAAAGGCAGTAGAACCGCCCGTTGCCACGCTCAAATCCCCCGGAGTGACGCTGGCGTTGGCATTGATGCCAAGGTCACTCCATGGGAACGGGCCGGCAGTTGCACTTGCGCCACCGTAACTGGCGGTTACGGAGGAACCGGTCCCCACAGTGATCTGGCCAAGTGCAGCACCGGCGACAGTAAGTAGTGCGAGTCTGGGCGGGCTTTTCGTGTTGTTATGTCAAATGAGCGCTGGCTGCCAATCTCTAGTTCATCTTCATCCCAGGCATCGACGAGTGATCCATATTGTCATGCCCGGCCTCATCGTCATCCGTCGACCAGATCAACTTCGGATCTTTTTCAAAAGGATATACATGCACCATCCATCCGAAGATGTGCGGATGGAACTCGCCGCCCGCGGCTTCGCAGGCCTCTTTGGTCGTAATGGAACCGAGTAAACCAAACTTGGCGTCGGGTCCAAAATAAGCGGCCTTTTGGCCCTCGGGAGCCTTGCAAAAGTTAATGTGCTGATGCCATCGAGCGATGCTCAGCGGGATCCTCTGATTGATCTCATCCTCACTCGCATCGACCGGCGCCGTATACATCGCGCCCACCAGCCGATAGGCGTCATCCCCTGTCTTGACATACAGCAACGACGTCGGCTTGAGGGGATCGAAATGAGATCGTGCCGCGAGGCCATTCTCGTAATTCGTGAAGTGATACTGAGGCTGCGGAATGTTGGGCAGAAAAATTTTGAAGCCGTCATCCAGGGCCTTGTGGTAATCCTGGTAGGGCGCCATCGCCTTGGCCGCCGCGGCAACCACGGCGTCGGCTTTTTGTTGATCGCCGGGCTGCACCGGTCTTGGCGTCGTCATGTACATATGCCCGGACATGTGGGTCATGGCGGACATGTGGGCCATGTCGTCGCCCGCCCACGCGCCGGCCGCCACTGCGATCGAACCGATGACCAAAGAAAAAGACAAATTCCCGCGCACTGCGTGCATGACACCCTCCGACAGCTAATCCCTGAATTTCGCCGGCCGCTTCTCGACGCTCGCGTTCACGGCCTCGGTCAGATCCTCCGACATCAGCAACGCTGCATTCCAGGTGGCGATGTAGTTCAAACCATCAGCGACCGAATGGTCGCGCGAATACAGGACCATTTCCTTGATGCCGCGAATGGACAGCGGCGACTTGGCGGCGATGGCGGCGGCGATTTCCGCGACGCCTTCGCGCAGGCTCTCGGGCGATGCGTACACGCGGTTCAGCAGGCCGATCTCCTTGGCTTCCGCTGCATCGAATCGGCGTCCGGTATACGCCAGTTCGCGCGCGATGCCGTCCGCGACGAGCTTGGGGAGACGCTGCAGCGTGCCGACGTCGGCGGTCATGCCCACGTCGATTTCCTTCACCGAGAAATACGCTTCCGCCGACGCATAGCGCATATCGCAGCAGCTGATCAGATCGATGCCGCCGCCGATGCAGGCCCCGTGGACCCTGGCGACGACCGGCTTTCGGCAACGCTCGATGCTGGTCAGGGTATCTTGCAGGTCGAGAATCTCGCGGCGCAGTTTCTCCCGCATGCGGCCGCCGCAATCGTCTTGCGTCTCCTGCTTCAATCCGGCGAGCATGGCAAGATCGATGCCGGAAGTGAAATGTTTGCCCCTGCCGGCGATGACCGCGACCCGCGCCTCGGGTGTTTCGTCCACCCAGCGCATGGCGGAGCGGATGTCCTGCCACATTTCGCGGCTCAACGCATTGGCCTTGTCCGGCCGGTTGAGTTCCACGGTGGCCACGCCGGCGGTCAGAGAAACATTCAAAGTCTCGAAGTTCATCGGCAGGGTCCTTAGGTGGCGCGCAGCATTTGCTCCATGCCGACGTTGAAAAACGCCGAGCCGGCGAGATTCTGCCCGCCGTCAACGACGACCACACAGCCGGAAATGTAGGAGGCCAGCGGCGATGACAGAAAAACCGCCGAGTGGCCGATGTCGTCCACCGTTCCCATGCGGCGCAGCGGGACATTTTTGATCACCGCTTCCAGTTGTCCCGGTGCGGCGAGCCGCTTCATGCCCTCGGTCCCTTCGATCGGCCCGGGGACGATGCTGTTGCAGCGGATCCCGTACGGCCCCCATTCCAGTGCCAGGTTCTTCATCATCATGTCGATCCCGGCCTTGGCGGCCCCGACATGCGCCTGAAAGGCGTGCGGCATGTAGGCCATGCCGGCGGAGATGTAGATGATCGATCCCCGCGTTTCCTTGAGCTGCTCGAAGGCGGCGCGCGAAGCATTGAAGGATCCCAACAAGTCGATGTCCACGACCGTTTTGAACCCATTCGGGGAGAGTTTCTCGGCGCGCACCGGAAAATTGCCGGCAGCTCCGGACACCAGCACGTCCATGGGGCCAAGCTCCTGTCGACTTCGGGCAAAGGCGGTCTCCAGCGCGGCATAATCGCGCACATCTGCCGCCACCGGGCATACCTTGGCGCCGAGGGCGCGCAACTCGGCCGCGGCCGCATCGAGCTTTGCCTGGGTACGCCCACAGAGAGCGATGTCGGCTCCCAACGCGGCAAAGTTCTTCGCAATGCCGAGATTGATGCCGCTGCCCCCGCCGGTGACGAACACGGTCTTGCCCTTGAAGAGACCAGCTTTAAAGTACGACGTGATATCCATGATCATCTCCCCCGAGAGCCATCACCGGATCTTCATTATAGAGAGTCGGGAACATCCGTCGAAGATTCTCGATTTTCGGCAAATCGTTGATCGCGATGTAATCATAGTTCGGATTGTGGATCAGAAAGTCCTGGTGATAGTCCTCGGCTGGATAAAATCCCCGCAGCCGATCCACGCGGGTGGCGATCGGTCGCGGCAACACGTGGGACCGGTCGAGTTGCCGGATGTACCCTTCGGCGATTCGCTTTTGAGCATCGTCGGCGTAAAAGACCACGGAGCGATATTCGCGCCCGATGTCGGGGCCTTGACCACCCGCCTGCGTCGGATCCATCACCACGGAGAACGCGATTTGCAGAATCTCTCCAAAGGAAATGGCACCCGGATCAAAGGTGATCTTGACCGACTCGGCATGCCCGGATTTGCCGAGACCGACGATGCCGTAGTGAGCGCTCGCGGCGTCGCCGCCGGCATAACCCGCGATCACTTTCTCGACGCCGCGCACATGTTCGAAGACGCCTTGAACGCCCCAAAAGCAGCCGGCCGCGAGCACCGCGGTTTGCCATGCGCCGGGCGTTTTGGTGTTGTCGATGGTCGGCGCGGCGAGCTTGATCGGCGTCTCGGCAGCCAGGCAAGGCGGCCGCCACAAGGTGACGGCGAGTGCTAACCACCATGCTGCAGTATTCGGCATACTTCCGCGCTGTTGATGTGCCGACCGCGATTATCCATCAATTGAGGCAATGTATGCGCTATTGGTCCGTTGCGCTGTCTCCGGCGTTTTGGCTGGCGCTGGCCTTGGGCGCCGGAGGTCCCTGCATGGCCATCGAGCGTCCCCAATATTCCGTCGAGTTCAGTGAAACGCCTTGCGAAGTGCGCGATTACGCACCGACCATCGTTGCGTCCGTTCAGGTAACCGGTTCACGGGAGGACGCGGTCAACGCCGGCTTTCGAATCCTCGCCGGTTACATCTTCGGGGACAATCAGACGCAGGCGAAGATTGCCATGACGGCGCCGGTCACGCAAAGCGCCGGGCAGAAAATTGCCATGACCGCCCCCGTCGAGCAATCGACGACGCAAGCCGGCTGGGACGTTCGCTTCACCATGCCCGCCGCCTACTCTTTGAGTACGTTGCCGACACCCCGCGATGCCCGCGTGCATCTCATCGAGGTGCCGGGCCGTCGCGCGGCCGCCATCACCTTCTCCGGCTTTTGGAGCGACTCGAATCTAAAATCGCATCAGGCCCAGCTGCTGGAATTCCTCGAGAAACACCGACTCATCGCGGTTTCCGCGCCCGTCTATGCCTTCTATGATCCGCCGTGGACCCCTTGGTTCTGGCGGACCAACGAGGTGCTGATCGAGATCGCCGCCGCCCGCCCGTGACGGCGTCATGGCGCCCCAGCGCAATGCCCGCGTGATCAGCCAGGCAGCACCGGGTAATCCGTGTAGCCCTTCGGTCCGGGGGTATAGAACGTCGCGAAATCCGGCGCGTTGAGCGCGGCGTTTTGGCGCATGCGCGCCACCAAATCCGGATTGGCGAGAAATGGCCGGCCAAAGGCAACCAAATCCCCACGCTTCTCGGTCAGTGCGGTCTCCGCCGTCGCGCGGTCGAATCCGCCGGACAAAATGAACGACCCCTCGAAACCCTGGCGCAGCTTGAGCTTGAAGTCGGCCGGAACCGGTGGAGCGCCCATCGAGGAGTGATCGACCAGGTGCACGTACAGCAGCCGCAGCGCCGACAGTTGCGTCGCCAGCGCCAAGAATTGCGCCTGCACTTCCGGAAACTCACCCGTCCCGTTGAATACTCCATAGGGCGATAGACGAATGCCGAGGCGTTCGGGCCCGATCGCTTTCGCCGTGGCGCGTGCCACCTCGATCGCAAACCGGTTGCGGCCTTCGATCCCCTGCGCGTAGGCATCCTTGCGCTGATTCACGAGCGGGTTCAAGAATTGCTCGATGAGGTATCCGTTGGCGCCGTGCAGTTCCACCCCGTCGAAGCCGGCATCGAGCGCGAGTCTTGCCGAGGCGACGTACTCGCCGACCGCGTGTGCAATGTCGGCTTCGGTCATCGCCCGTGGAGCACTGTTGGGCTGCATGCCCTTCGAATCCGTGTACATCTCCCCGGGACAGACCGCCGTGCCCGGTCCCACGACCTCCGCGCCGGCCGGCAGGTTCGCGATATTACCGACCCGTCCGGAATGCATGAGCTGAACAAATATTTTGCCGCCCTTGGCGTGAACCGCCGAGGTGATCAATTTCCAGCCGCGCACATGCGCTTCGCTGTAAAGCCCCGGAATGCGCGGATACCCGAGACCGTTCGGCGATGGAGAGGTGCCCTCCGTGATGATGAGCCCCGCGGCGGCGCGCTGGCCGTAGTATTCAGCCATCAACGCATTGGGTGTATTGGCCTCCACTGCGCGGCTGCGCGTCATGGGTGACATGACAATCCGATTGGCGAAGGTAAGACCGCGCGTGGAGTAAGCGTCGAACAGCATAGTGATCCTTTGAGGGTGGGTGTCGCCCGGGGGGCGCCAGTCAAACTCATTATATCGAGATGTCGAATCGTCGCATCCGTATCCCTGGTAGGAGTAATCTCACGCCATGAAGGGCGTCATCGATCGTGCGACGTTGGATTTTCTGCTGAATCGTTGGCTGCGGCTGGATCAACTCCTCGCGCGCCCGGCCTTCGCCGAGCATTCCTGCGAGTCCGTGAGCGCCATGCTCGACGCGGCGGAAAGATTGGCGGAGAGTCATTACCTCCCGTACTTCAAGAAGGCGGACCGCGATGAGCCCTATCAGGACGACGAGGGGGCCCATGTCATTCCGGAGGTGCGCCGCGCGATAGCGGCGTACGGGGAGGCGGGCTTTGCCGGTGCAGCCTTCCCGACCCAGCTCGGCGGATTGGGCGCTCCGACACTCGTTCACATCGCCGCGACAGCCTGCTTCTCCAGCGCGAATGGGCCCTTTGCCGCTTATTCTCTGCTGTCGATCGGCAACGCCGGCATCATCGGTCAATTCGGCACGCCGGCGCAAATCGACACCTTCATGAAGCCGCAACTCGAAGGCCGCTGGACCGGAACCATGGCTCTCTCGGAGCCGCAGGCGGGCTCCTCGCTCGGTGATATCACGACGCGCGCGCAATCCGACGGCACCGATGCACTCGGACCGCGATACCGGCTGTTCGGCAACAAAATGTGGATCTCCGCGGGCGATCACGACGCGGCGGACAACATCGTGCACTTGGTGCTGGCGAAGATCTCCGAACCGGATGGCCGCACGCTGCCCGGCACCAAGGGTATCTCGATCTTCATCGTGCCGAAAATCCTGCCCGGCGGTGAGCGCAATGACGTCGTGCTCGGCGGCCTCAACCACAAAATGGGCAACCGCGGCACCACGAATTGCCTGTTGAACTTGGGCGAAGGCGTGCAAATCAAACCCGGCGGAGCGGCGGGCGCCATCGGTTGGCGCATCGGCGAGCCCGGAGCGGGGCTGCCGATCATGTTCCGCATGATGAACGAGGCCAGAATAGGGGTCGGACTCTCGGCGGCGATGATGGGCTATCGCGGCTTTCGGCTGGCGCTCGACTATGCGCGCAATCGACAACAAGGACGCCCCGCCGGCAACCCCGATGCCACCGCGCAGCCGGTGCCCATCATCGAGCATGCCGACGTGCGGCGCATGGTGTTGGCCTGCAAGACCTACAGCGAGGGCGCACTGGCGTTGATTCTGTATTGCGCGAAACTCGTGGATGACACCCATACGGCCGCGAGCGCAGAGGAGCGGGACGCGAGCGAATCGCTGCTGTCCTTGCTCACCCCGGTTGCCAAGACCTGGCCGTCGGAATATGGCCTCGCGGCCAACGACCTGGCCATTCAGGTGCATGGCGGCTATGGCTACACGCGGGACTTCGACGTCGAACAGTTGTATCGCGACAATCGGTTGAACGCGATTCACGAGGGCACGACCGGCATTCAGGCATTGGATCTGCTCAATAGAAAAATCCTCCGCGACCAGGGCAAGTCGCTGTCATTGCTTGGGGTACGCGTCGATGCCGCCATTGCGGCTGCACCGCCCGAGTTCGCGGCGGAGGCCACGGCGCTGCGCGCGGCGATGGCAAAGCTCGCCCGTTCCATTGAGACCTTGAGAGTCATCCCCGATGAGGCGGAAAGGTCCTCGCATGCCACGAATTTCCTGTCCGCGTTCGGGCATACCGTGCTCGGCTACATCTGGCTCTGCGTCGCGACCGCAGCGCGGCCGGAACCGGGGCGCGCGGATTTTGCGGCCGGAAAACACGCGGCCTGCCGATTCCATTTCGCCTACGAAATGCCCAAGATCGATGCCTGGCTCGCGCCCGTGCTGACGCGCAATCCGCTGTTGGTGACCATGCGCGATGAATGGTATTGACGCCGGCGAAATCGGCCCGCTCTAGAAATCAGCCCCCTTCAAGAAACTCCCCGTCGGCACCGTTTGAAATCGATCCGGGTTCGCTTTCACCAAGGCATCGGCCAGCGCATTGGGAACCGCACCGCGGGCATTCTGGTTGTTGTCCTGCAGTTCGGTCTGGTCGAGCTGGTAGTTTTGAAAGCTCTTGCTGAAGCGATCGATATTATCCATGTGCGCCTGGAACGAGGCAGCCTGCGCATCTTCGGCCGCATGCGCTTTGTTGGCCTGGATGCGGGCGTTATTCCCGGCCTGCCGGCTGCGCTGTTCATCTCCGGCGAACTGCTGCGCCACCACCTGGCCGTTCATGCTGTAGCTGTCATAGATCGCCTTGAGCGTCGGCTGCTCCTCTGCGGCCGAGGACTGTGGGGCGCACGTGCCGTTGACACCCAAGGTACGGCTGCCGAGCGCATTGACCGCGGTGATGCTGAGGCCGAGTTCGCAGGACATCATCCCTCTGCCGTCGTGCAAATCCAGGTCGGCGTCGATCAGCACCGCCTCTACCGCGAGACGCTGAGCCGGGATCGGCCGCGATTGCTTGAGCTGAAATACCGGCTGCGAATTCTTCTGTTGCACGACGCAAAGGTAAGTATGCAACGCGTCGCTCGTCGGGCAGAGGATCGGACGGCTGCTGGCATAGCGCAGCCGCGACTGCACCTGCGGATTATTGGGGTCATAGATCGGACCGACGGTGTTGCTGAGCAGCACCGCTTCTCCTCGCGGACCCACAATATACGCAGAGCCATGCGACGCAAACGTGATTCGCCAGCCGGCCGGCAGGTTGACCGCGCCGCTCCCATCGGGAAAGCGGGTGGGGGTGAGCGGCGGAACCGATCCCGCGTTCGACGCGCCGGATCCGGGCGGCGAAGCCGAGGCCGCCCTCCACGCCTCGGTCAGGGCGCGCAGCAGTACCGGTTCCGTCTTCGCGAATCGCGCCGACTCGTCATACAGAACAGCAGCCGCCGGATCGGCCCCGCGGGCCAGCGAAACGATGACCAGGCCGGCGTATGTGGCATCGCCGTCGCCATGGGTCTTCCCGGCAACCGTGAAAAACGCACCGAAGTTCTGGCCATCCCGCGACTGAAACACGGTGCCCACCACAGGGACCTCGCCGAATTGTATGTGCACGTGATGCAGGACCGCGGCCATCGCGGCCTGCGGCGAGCCTTGCTGAACGGGCCCGTAGATTACGTGGCCCCCGCTCGGATTGTCGATGACTTTGAGCGCGTCTTGCGCGCCGGCGGCCGGCGCCGCCGCGATCAGCCCGACAGCGAGACCTGCTTTCACGAAACGCACGATGCACGGCTGCAGCATCACGCTACGCTGAAATCGAAACGTTCACGCTGGACGCGGCGCGGAGCGTCGCAAGGATGACGCAATAGCGCTCCGTCAGGTCAACGAGACGCCGGCGAGTCGGTTCATCGAGATCGCCTTGCAGTGCGAAGTTGAGCGAAATGTCGTGCAGACCAACGGGAGCCGTCTTGTCGACGCCGAGCGTGCCGCGCGCATCCCAGACTCCTTCGGCGATGATCCGTCCGCCGCGGAGTGCGCAGCCCATCGACGTCGCCACGGCCATCAGCGTCACCGCGGCACACGCAGCGAGCGCTTCGAGCAGCAGGTCGGCTGAGCACGCCTGCGCTCCCGTGCCGCCGGCGGCCGGGTGCAGTCCCGCGATCCGCGGCGCGTCCTTCGGCAGCAATGCCGCAAGCCGCGCCGGATCGAGAGTGACTTCCACACGTGACGTCACTCGCGCGGCGCCCGGGTCGTCCCGGTATTTTTGCTTCAATGGCGCCTGCAGCGCCCTCAATGCCGTTGCGTCCACGTGCCCTCCCCTGCGTGCCGATAGTATCAGACCGCTGCCAGCGTTTCGGCCGCACGCACCACCTCGTCGAGCGCAACATACCGTTCGCGGAACTCCGGCGGCCAGCGCATAGGCCGCCCGCTCGACAATTCGATGCAGGCGTATTCGATCTCGGCGCGCGCAAGCGTCGCACCGTCCGCTTCGCGCCGGATTTGGAAGCGTCTGCGAATCCGCAATTTGCCTGTCGCCGGCAGGACCCAGGTCGCCGCTCGAATGGTGTCGCCGAGCACGGCGGGTCGCAAATACGCGATGACACTGCGCAAGACCGCCATGCCTCGATCGAGCTTCAGACATTTGTCGATCGGCAACCCGAGCGACGCGGAGTGCTCCCAGGCGGCGAGGTCGAACCACGTCATATAGACCGAGTTGTTCACATGGTCGTAGGCGTCGATGTCAGCGGCGGCGACCGCGACCGATGCGACGAAAGGCGTCGGTAGGTCCCAGTCTGCAGCGCTATTCAAGAGTTGCGCGGCACCAGCATCATCTGCATGCCATGGCGCGCGCGCAGCGTGATCAGGCCGCGCGGCTCGACCGGATGTCCCGGCACGAGTCTGAGTCGATAGCGCTGCGCGATGGTGGCGAGCAGCACCGTCGCTTCCGTCATCGCAAAGGCGGCGCCGATGCAGATACGGCGCCCGCCGCCGAAGGGCAGGTACGAGAAGCGCGGTCGTGCGGCGGATTGCTCGGCGGAGAACCGCTCCGGGATGAACGCTCCCGGATTCTTCCACAGCAACCGGTGGCGGTGGAGCACCCAGGGCACGATCAGGATGTTCGACCCTTTGGGTATGGTGCGTCCCAACAGGGTGTCGTCGGCGAGCGCCGCGCGCGAAATGGTGTGCACCGGCGGATACAGCCGCATCGATTCCTCGATCACCATGCGGGTATAGGTCAGTTTGCCGACATCCTCGTCGGTCGGCACGCGCCCGCCGAGCACGGAAGCGAGTTCGGCATGCAATCTCGCCTCCTCGCGCGGATGCTGCGACAAGAGATACCAAATCCAGGTCATGGCCATGGCGGTCGTCTCGTGACCCGCCATGAAGATCGTGATCACATGATCGCGCACGTCTTTTGCCGTCATCCTGCTGCCCGTCTCATCGTCGCGCGCCGCGATCAGCCGCGCGAGCAGGTCCTTGTGGCCGTCGCCGGAAGCGCCCGAACGCAATTGGGTCAGGCGATCGATCTCCGCGTCGAACTCGCCGAGCGAGCGATCGGCGACCCGGGCCCGGGGCAACCCTGCCAGCCAGGCGGGCCACCCCAGAAAATCCATGATGTTCGGCCGCATCCCGGCCTGATAGCTTCCGGCCCCGCGCTCCATGATGGCGATCATGGCTTCGGAATCGGTCGAGAACATGGTGCGCGAGATGATGTGGAGCGTCAGCTTCATCATCGCGGTCGCGACATCGACCGGCTCATT
>Ga0116227_10011242_pt1 | contig 15133 bp, 9 predicted proteins | sample S1TSphgellanicum_FD_89693 | JGI IMG/M metagenome (GOLD analysis project Ga0116227, IMG submission 89693) | Host-associated microbial communities from peat moss isolated from Minnesota, USA - S1T2_Fb - Sphagnum magellanicum MG | ecosystem: Host-associated > Plants > Peat moss > Unclassified... | reverse complement strand
GGTCGGGGGCGAGCCGCTGAGCGTGCCGCCTGCGCCTGCTGCTAGTTGGTGTCGAGTCGGGGGGGGGGGGGGGGGCGCCGGGAAATTTTGGTTTTTCTATCTGCCCGGCTCGATATCCGGCGGGTGGGACTTAGTGCAAAGGTCGGGGCACCCCCTACCTTGTCATTAACTCTCTGAAAATTTGAATGGTGGATTGTTGTGCGATTATTTGAGTTTTTAAGGTTTTTAAAATATTCCAAAATCAGAGAAAATTGGTCCCAATTATTTAAAAAACCTTAGTGAACTTTCGGTTTTTATGGAAGAACCAATAAAAAACCAATGGTTTTATTGCCGGTTATTTGATTTTCTCAAAAAGTTTGACAACCATGGTTAGATACGTATCTTTGTTTTTCTTTAAAAATCACGGTTATGAATCTTAAGAATTGCCCTAATGATAACCGTGGGGGGGGGGGTTTGTTCCAGCATTTGTCCGGATATTGGTTTGTTTCAATACCAGGTGGGGTGGTTCTTGCAAATTTTTGAAATTTGACTTACACGCAGGGTATCAATATATATTTTTTCCAGATTTTTTGGACCAACATGGTATCAATATTTTGGAATGGCCAGCACACCAGGATATTGATATTTTATTTTATTTATGAATTAATAACTATTGGATATGCATAAGGGCCGGTTTTTGCAATAACCTACTTAGAACCACCCAATCCGATTATGCATATGGGTTGATCTTTTCATAACTTGATTGAAAACCTCCAAATATTGCATCTAGGTTAGTTATTAGGGTTACAAATTGTACATGTCTACAAAGAGGAACATACATATGACTTACACTTGACCACCATCACAATTCAAATCAAAACATTGCATACATGACTTGAATCCAATTCCTCCTTGTTGCTTCCTTTCACAAATTTTGTAAAAAATCATCAACAAGAATTATTAGGTTTACAAAGTAATGCATTGGTTAATATTTCAATCATAATAATGTCGAACCTCTAGTTGTGAGAGATCTAAACAAAAAAAAGTTGTTAATAGACACATTTCACCATGTGCAAGCCTTCTTTTCAATAACTTTGATGTACATTCATTGACCTGCACTAGAGACATCAAGGTCAATTTTGAAGAGAAGCATTGGAGTCACCACCTTGTATGGCAAACAAACACCAAATCATCCAAAAGAGTTTTGTAAATTTTGTTGCATAAGTTCATGCCTAAGGATCTCAAACATGAATTATGCCAATTGTAAGACTGGAGGAAGTAGGATGTAGTTCTAGAGAAGTGCTTTGTACCATAACAACAATCCTTGAGTATTGCACTTTCATCAACATTGTCAAGAGGAATGGCTAGGGTATGACCTAAAGTAATAACAATTCCAACATTAGCACATGAAATTCAAGATGGACAAATGGTGGCAGCTAAAAGTGAATCTAAAGTCTCAAGGTGAGTATTGTCATGAAAGAAAGAAGGCAACATATTCAAAACATCATTTTAGCCCATGGATTGTTGGCAATGTTTTATGAAAGTTTTGAAAATCATTTGCATTTTAAGGATTTTAGGAAAGGAAGACGTATTCACATGTATTTCAAACACAATGCCTGATAATGCAAGCAAACTTGTTGCACTAATTGTCTACAAGTCCCTTGGAGTCATGGCTCCTAGTTTCATTTGTCCAAATAACAACCATTATCACCAGCATGGCATAGGCAGCCAAATATTTAAGCCATAAAAGAAAAGGGATTTTACATCAATTAGTAGTTTCATTATCCGAAATCCATGATTGGAAAAACATTACATTGAATATTAAAAGCTTAGAGGCCCATTAAAAACCTGAAAAGATAATAGATCATCAAGAGCAAAATAGGAATCATAAACGAATGCAACCTTTTTTGGTTTTTTTAAGACTACAAATTTCAAGCACCGTAATGGCACAAGAAGGAACCATGTGTGAATCAAAATTACATGAGCTTTCAAATCATAAACCTCATCAAATAACATGTTCTTTAAATATACCTTGTTCTCAATAAGGACAAGTAATTCTACATACATGGTTTCTTGAAAAGTTGCATGTTTAATTTGAACTTGTGCTTCTTTTGCATTTGATGTTGCACACTATTGAACCAAGAATTCAACATATGCTTACCACCCTTCCTTACCACATTTAAATGTTGATTAGGTTTGTCAAAACTAAAAACTAAAAAACAAGATGCAAAAATAACAAATAGTTGGGATATTGTGAGATTTGTGAGGAAGATATATTGGTCCCATGGATCATTAAGGAAGTAGACAATGGGTAGCTTAGCTAATTACTAAGTATATTTAGCCACTAAAGGTGACAACTTTGTAGTCCTACACATGGCGAAACCAATCCCCATCAACTCCCATATCCATCATTCTAGCTCATCAACGTTGAAGTAGCCAACTGCATCTAATGCCATATCATGATCTTCAATGATATTTATTTCTTCCTTGAAAAAATCATCAATGGAATCCTTTTATTGTGGACAATCTACACTTGCGTCACTTGACCAATTTTTCATATGGGTACATTCTTCACAAAATAAGGAGCCAAAGGTGCACCTTTAGTAAGGACTTTAACAATTGCTTATTTTGAAAGATTTTGAGTATATATTAAGAATATTCCATTTGTAAGTTGCAAGAAGCAATAAGAAAGTCCTTTTGACTAAAAAATATGTCACATTATACTCTTATGTGAATATGTGTTTTAAGAGTCTCTCCAAATTTATGTCATTTCAAGTCCTTTAAGAGTCATTTATAAGTTTTTAAGCAGTAAAAACATTGTAAAACACTAGTTACAATGATTAATCAATATTTTTGAAAATTCAAATTTCATTATATTCATTTCAAATTATTGCATACGTTTTCACAATATATTAAGAACATTATCATCAAAATGTATTAAAAAAATGTTCCATATTAATATACTTTTTGACATGAAAAGATGAAAAACAAAGCATTTGTTGTAGTTCTTATGGCTCCTATTTTTGTGAATGTACCCATATCCATGACTAGCTTGTCGAAATTGTTGACACCTAGCTTACAACACTGCAAACTTGTCAACACTCCAACTATGCTTAAAATCCACTCAATTTTGATCTAGAGGTGAAGAATCTTGAGAGTTTGCCATGCAACAAAAGAGACATTTGAAAACCATACTTCATGTGACTTCCACCACATTAAAGGTAGTAGATAATCTTTTGATTTCATGGGCAAATGGTGGAACAATCCTAATTCATTTTTCAGCAACCCATGTAAAATAACTTAATTTGAAGCCACTCCCCCAAAAATTGATTCATCATCATTAGTACTTGTTATTCTAGTAGGCCAATAGCACCTAGATTTTGGATTTTGAATGTAGCCACCAACAATGGCATCAAAGCCTACTGTCATATTTAACCACCATTTGCATGATTTTTGCCCTTCCTACAAAATCTTTCACCACATCCAAAGACTTAAAACATGAGTCTAGCATTAACATGTTCCATGTTTTGGTAACAATGTAAATAGATACAATGTGAGAAATGGAACCAAGATTGCCATGATTTCACCCATCACACACATCTACAATGCTTGAAACCTCATAATCAAAATTCGCCCTCACAAAATTGCTGGAACTGATGTCAAATTGTTCAATCTCATTCTGCATAACCGCACTTAATGAAAAGGTAACATTCATGGCATCAAATAATAACCAATATCTTCAAATAAGGATACATTGTTTCACAATGGGAATCATGGTTTCAATGATGGCCTTGCAAACTGCCCAAGTGTGTGCATTTGGTACACGACCTTGCAACTGCATTGTTTCATGCCTCCCTTAACAAAAATTAATGGCATTTCAATATTCCAAAGTTTCATGGAACAAGATCACTTTGCTTGCAAATTTAGTCTTCATCAAGGTTTTTAACTTTTGATGGGAGAGCCTTGCATTAAAACATGTTGTCTTCCATTCAGACCTACCTTTGCCCAATTTCTTCATCCATGTGATTGTTTTCTTTAAGGCAGGTTGTGTGGCCTTCAAACTCACTTCCCAAAAACCATAACAAACAATTGCATCATTAGTCGCATATTAACATGTTTTTTTGAAAACATGTTTAAAACATGAGCCTTGCCAAACACTACAACAAAACTTGGTTTTTCAAACAGTTCAAATTGATTAATTGGTTTTTTTTTACTAATGGACATGTCCATTTTGATTAAAAGTCCAAAGCATGTATTTTTTGACCAATCAACTTGACTAAATTGACTTTTTTAACCAATACATTTAGTCAAGTTAAACAACCCCAATCAAAATGACCAATGTTCTTTAGTCAAATGGGACATTTTATGTTTATTACATACCTACCTCTTACCTCCCATTTATAATCTTACAACCTACATACCTACCTACCCACCCACCCACCTATCTCCTACAACCTACCTACCTTGATACCTCATAATCTTATAGTGAAGTGTAAAAATAAATGTGTGCAATTAAAAAATTAACAAAAGTTGAACACTTTTTAATGGTGTGGTCCATTGGTTAAGGACTTGGTTTATCATTGGGGAGGTCAAGGGTTTAATTTCTAACATTATAACATATGCACATGTTTAAGGGGCTAAGGAGGTAAAACAGGTTAAGTACAATATACTAGGTTAGGTTAAGGTAAGTTAAGTAGGATAGGTTAGGCTAGGCTATGCTACCATCTACTTAGGGCAAAAGCACACTATGGTGTCACAATCTCAGTGGATTAGAGACCCTTTTCAAAGTCCTTTTTTAGTGTAGTTGAAAATTGGCTTAAAATATGAATATTTAGATAATATTGAAAATCACATTTTTTTTCCTCCAATTTCAAATCATAATGTTGTAAAACAAATAAAAAATATCACAAAAGAAGAAAATTTTAAATAGTGTTTTTTAAAAATGCTTAAAAGGGCTTTTAAAATAATTACATTTTTTGGGATTTAAAAAAATCCATAACATAATAAATTAAAATCACATTCCATTCATTCAATGGATTTTTAGTTTCTTAAAAATAATTCATCCAATATCCCAAAGTTTCAAACACATAAGATTAACACATTGTAAGATAAAAGTCCATATCCATGAGTTTTGCATGTGTGAAAAAATATGTGAGAAAAATTCAAAAGTCCATTAGTTATTGGCTATTCACGATTTTGATTTGATTTTTTCATTCTTGGAAGGTTGATTATGATAACTTTAGATAAGTGAGTCCTTTTTTCATTATTTTAATGAATTTTATTTTATTTATTTTCTAATATTTAAGAAATATAGGAAAAATTGCTATTGTGACATCCATATAAGGTCATTGTGGTGTGCAAACACCCCCTACCTACTTGCCTTTTTATGACCTACCTACCTGCCTGCCACAAAATTTTATTTTTTATGGGCAAAAATTTGACTAGTCAAAATGATTAGTCAAATGGTCTATACTTTACAAGTCAAAAAAACCACCCTAGTCACAATGGACATGTCAAAATGGACGTGTCCAAAATGACTAAATGGTCTTTTTGATGCATGTTCAAATTGGGTATTTTTGACTAGATTTGCAAGTAAAAAACTACCAAGTTTTCTAGTAATGAAAGCGCTACTAATGTTAAAGGAGCACAACTACCAATAGAGCTCAAAGTTCATGCAAAGGTGGACAAATTACCACCCACCCTTGCCTTTCACATAGGCAATTAATTTGTCCAACAAATTGTAGGATGACAATAAATCCTTGACCTACGTTGCCATTGCAAATCCATTAGTATTAGTAGCTTCAAAAAGTCCCATTGTGACATAACAAAGAACCCACTATGAGTTTATAAAATTAATCATAAGAGTAAAGGTGTCATGTGCAGATCTAGACATCCATAAATCAAATGAAACAATTGCCATCACACAATAATCCAAGGTTGGTAGCACATATTTGTCCATGGTCTTGGCCACCAAAGATGGGGTGCCATGTTCAACCATTTGTTTCTAATTTGGAACTAGACCTAAGGTTTTGACGCATGACCAATCATCTTAGCCAATGGTTATCCACAATAGAAATAGGCATGTATGCTTAATAACAAACAACAAGTCTTCCATGAATTATTTCCACCCCACATCAATTTTCTTATAAGGAGTGGTACTCCCAAAATGATTTGTGATTGCCCCATATCCAACAACAATCCTCTACTTAAACTTTTCCTAACATCGATCTTTTGTAACAAGAATTATATTAACACTAGTTCATTTACCCCAAGCAGGTAGATGTTTAAACAAAATATGCTTCTTCATAGACTTGGTCCCATGGTGTTGGTTGTACATGATCAAACCTTTTTTTAGGTGGTATTGCTGGTATTATATTATTGGGAAATGGAATGGCACATAAGAAATTGCATGGTCAAAACAAGAACGAGATGGGGTCCACTATCATCATTGATCACAAAATAATGACAAAGTAGAAAGAACGTATGGTGAAAGATCCAAATTTTTTGGTTATGGATTAGTTGAACTTTAAGTAACTCCCATGTAGCATTTGTTGCATCCAAGTCTAGGTTGCTTGGGGTTGCAAAGCTTTTGGAAGGAGTTGGTGCGGTAGGTGTTGAAATTGAATTAACCATTAGGCTTAAATCATTAGGCAATCCCAATGCCAAATCATCCCCACCTTCATAATCAAAATTTTGGTTAAGAATCATGCCCATATGAAGTACTTCAATGTCTACCATTTGTAGTACTTTAACCTAAAAAATTCAAGATTCCAAATGTAGAAGAAGATTGAATATTAGCAAAGAAATGTAGTTTATGATTTTTGCTTGATTTTTCTTGAGATAAAACAAAAATAGACCCTATAGTGTGACTTTTGATACAAACCTGTAACAATTAATGAATTTGCAAAAATACTTGGTGTTGAAAATAATGAGTTCAAGTGGATTCACAAGATTAAGACATAAAAACAAACATTTATCTTTGGGAGCCCAAATGGTTGAAATGCAGAAAACATAGAATTGTTGAACATAGACAAGAACTAAAAATTGAAAGTGGAAAGCAAATTTGAAAATAACATTTGTACACACACCATAGATATTTGCACCACAAAAAAGGTGTCCCCCACTTTCTTGTAATGTTCGATGAGCATAGACACTTAAGAATGTGAAATAACATTAAAGGCTCCTTGCATCCCTTTTCCAAATTCAACCAAATTCAATTTGCTCCTTTGCTCCTCTAGATTGATTTTGTCAACAATTGAATGACACATTGGCATTCAAGCATTGAAGGTGCCAACCATTGAAAAGGTAGAGCGGGTGAACAAAAAACCATTGTTGAAAATGAAAAGGTTGGAACAAAAAAATGCACATTAGAATGGTAAGTGCACTTTTGTGAATAATCGGTTGTTTAAGGTTAATTTGGAGTTTACATTTAGGGCAAAAGGAAAACCTGAATAGATGGAAAATTTTTTGATGAAAAAGTTGGATGGAAAAAATTACATGAATAACCAACCTGGGTATATTTTGGTTTTACACACCAAAATACAAATAGGTTATTAATATTTCTCAAAATTTTAATACCTAGGCAGGTGGGCTAAAGACCCGTTATTTTAAATATCCATATTCGACAGGCAATTTATCTAGTACCTAGATTTGGACTAGACCAAATAACCAACAACATTTTTAATATCCTAACAACACTGGTTTGTTCTTGCCCAACACTAGAATAATCCACCCCTAATGTTCATTTTCAATTTATGATTTTAGCTAGATTGGCCACATTGACATGTGTGTTATCAAATTGGTTAGTTAAGTGACAAGGGAATATGTAAGGTTCTAAACATTGGGTGATTTTTGAGCAAATTTAAATTAGCAAAATTGGAATTTTTAGAGTGAAATTTAAGTTACAATACATTTTAGCTAAACTTGTGTTGGTTCCTCATGGTCATGACTTCTTGCTTGGTTCTTCTCATCACATTAACACTTTTGTAAAGTGACCTTGGGTTTAACCTTAAGATCCTAGGTGGATCTTTTTAATATTGTTTCATGTTTATTGTTATTTTTCTTCCAAATGATTTTTTTTTATCATCATATTAAATGTGGGCTTACTTTTTGAATCAAAATTTGTACCAAATCTTTGATACCAAGGAATGCACCCTTAGGTTTGTCAAAATCCATATCGCATCTAGGTTTGGTAATGTAATGAAAACTCAAAGTGGGGTAGATGTAAAGTTAAGTGGTTCATTCTTGGCAAATAAAGAGTCCCTAAAAGTCCATTTTTTAGTGTTGAATTTACATAAATGAGGGACTATGGGTTGGTTAATGAGTTAATTAAATTCATATGAAAATGTACCCATTTAGACATCTTTTTGACATACATTTTACAAGGAAAAAGATCATCAATCCAACAAAAAATGACCCATATAGAGACTTTTGAAAATAAGGTCTAGATTTTGGTCATTCAAAAGTCCATAATTATATTTTGGTTAAAGCTTTTGTAATGAAGTTTTCAAATCTATGTTTATTTTTCCTTCATCTATCAAATATTAAATCCTTATAAGATATATTTTCAAAAAATGATATTGAAAATTTCATGTGTATGGGAAGTGTAGATGGTTGAGATAATCCATATGTTTTCATGCTTTTCCATTACTAGATAGTGGGTGCACATTTATTGTGCATAAATTATATAGATAATTTTTTATTGAGGTTGAGAATCTTAATCCAAATCCCAATTGTGCATATAAATGGTTTTATGGCATGTTAATTCACTACACCATGTAGAAAATTACGATGGGACACAAAAAGTGAGCCACTATAGCTTACATTCACCTAGTGCATTCCTTAATTCACACAAAGAAAGAAGGTGTGAGACTTTTAGGATGGGATTATTTGACACATTCATAAAGTTCAATTAAAGGTGAAGTCAATTTGCATAAATTAAGAAAAACTACATTGCATCTCCCATCTAAAGGGACATAATGACATTTAATCGAGTGATGTTTCCACATCAATGAATGAAGACAAGTCAAGTTTAACACTAGTTATTGTGAATGCAGTCCATGTCATCTTCATAAGAAAAGTGTGGTATTTAACCAATAAACCTTTCACAAGACTACACATAAATATCCATTTAATCTTGATATTACATAGAATCTTATTTCCCTTAGTTTCCATGATCTTTGCCAATTTGGTAAACACTACATGCCTCTTTGGGTTATGGCTAATAAACATTTAAATATTGCAAAAAAAAATTCAATGAAAAACACCAATGATAATTAGATTGAAAAACGTTTGTACCATAATGTTTGTTGCATGAACCATGCAATTCATGACATCATTGACAAGTGGGGCATGATATAAATTGTCAATCTAGTTTTGAGAGTTTGATGTTGAACCCCACTAGCATTAAACAAACAAACTTTTAAACAACCTTTTCATCTTTTAGGCCCCCTTTTATAATAAAGGAATACATAATCAAGAATGTTAAATTATCAGCTCTAAATCCTAATAACACTTAATGCAGATTTAGTAACAAAAAAATTCAAAATTAGGATCTTGCACAATGTAAGTATGGGCATTTGCCCAACTTGATCTATGAAATTTTCATCATAAATTAACATAAAATTGGCATTTTGGATGCAAATTTAGTGGCATTTAAACCTTTTTGAACTCAATAAAGATATTTGTAAAGTCAAGTGGAGTTTTCACCTTTTATTTCCCCACAATTTTTTTTTCATGCCTATTTTTGGTATTCATATAGTGAACACAACTTGAGATGAAAAACATTGGGTCAATTTTAGAAGTTGATTGTGTGGAAGCAACAACAACATGCTACATGTTTTGGGTGGCAACCCCAAGTCCAAGCCTTTGTTTACGCTCTTGTGTCAAACTATGAAAGAGAAATAACAAAGGGACCTTATGATAATGGCATGTAGGTAACAAAAATTTCAAAAATAATAGCAAAAAATCTTTTTCAAATTGCCAACAATTTCTTCAACTATAGAAGAAGAATTCTTATATATACCCCAAAAAATGGGAGCAAGCCCACCTTCCTTCCAAAAGACAAATATGTTTCAAAACAAGTACACAAAACATATTCTGAAAATGAACAATTGAAAGAGACACAATTTGAAAATAGATAGTTTATTTCAAAAGAAAGAGTCAAAAGACAATTGAGCTTGTTTTTTATGGACCTTTTAAAATCAAGGCTTAAAAAACAAAAAACAAGATTGAAAAACTATGGGAAAAAAAATACACAAGCATATTATCATGGGTGATGAAAGCAATAGTAACAAAAAAATCAAATTGGTTTGACAAATGACTTTTCAAACAAAAACACTACTAATTGTTGTTGATCTGAAAAAGCTACAACACATGTTTCTACAATTGAACTTTTCTAAACTTGCCCTCTATTGACCTTCGTTGAATATGACTTCTTAATTAACTTTTGCTAAAAGTTTTTTCATGCCTTTCCTGGCTTCTACTGAAATGTTCAAAACTCACCTCTTGAACCCTTTTGCATACCTACTCACACAATTTTCTCTCTTTCACTATGAGGAGCTTGAAGCTTTTGAAAGCTTTGGGTTTGCACTCAACTTTTGTTCTTATATCCCAGCTCTTTCAACTCACACACAAAACTTTAACACTACTCTTTCCTTGCTTGAATTTCAACAAAACCCAAAAACAAATACTTTGGGTGAAGTTCAAAAATGTATTGATTCGAAAATGTATTGATTCCAATACATTTCCAAGTTTCACCCAATCTTTTTTCTTTTCTATCATGTTGGCCTTGACTTTTAAACTATGCATTGTGTTTTATTTTTTGCCAAAACATGGGATTCCAACTTAACTTTTCAAGACTTTATGGATATTTTTAATGGGTTTTGTCATTTCCCAACCAATCTTGTTAGACCAATGGTTTCTTGGGTTACATTTCATTTTCAAAAACTCATAAAATGGTTGTAAACCTTCATATTTAATAATAAACTCATCAAATTGAAAATAATTTCAAATTACATAAGCTTATATTCACCGATCTTCCAAACCTTGACCACTATTCAAATGTGTGAAGGACAATGGTTGTAACAAGTTGAACATAAGCAATTTCATACTTTACATGGACACATTTTGAATCCATGATCCATGTACCATCAACATTCTTCCTTTTCCGTTCATGTTCTTGTATTGGATTTCATTTAACTACAAGAACTTTTTCTTTTTTTCCAATTTTTGTGCATATAAGACATTTGATAAAGATAAGGAAACTTGCTTTAGTTAAAATAGTTTTTTTTACCATGGCATTTTAATAACCCAAACCTCTTATTTGCAATTGACATCAATTAATTAAATCTTTTTATGTTTTTTTGGCCTAGGCGTGAAAGTTCTTCAACCGTAATAGGCTTTTCAACCATATACTTATAAGATTTGTGTCAGAATCATGAGGTTGAAGAAGATGCAATATAAAGAGTTGGATGAAATTTTTTTCATCACCCATGTTATTCAATTTAAACATATTAGAGTGTTCATGTGTCACCATCTACCAAGGCCAAAACTTCCATCAAGACTTGACCACTAAATTAAAAATATTGAAGTGTGAAACTATTAGGCACTTGTAAGTGCAGAACCATGTTTAATTTTTTGACAACCCCTCAAGAATCATGACCAATAAACAATGTGTACTTTTAGCCAACATGCATTAAACATTGAATGCTAACATTGTATGAAATTAATGGATACATATAAAACCATGTAAATGCATAAAGTTTATGTGTGCATAAAAACAAGATGAAATGAAAAATTTAAACATAGGGGTCAATCTTTAATGCCCCCTTCAAATCACATTTGAAAGTTCAAATTGTAAGAGACTAAGTCACCAAACTATAATACACACCACTTTCAACTACAATGGAATTACAATTAACTTTGCACAAAACTAATTTGTGAAACAACAATGAACAATCACAACAAAAATGCAATGTAAGCAACACTTGAACAACTTCATCATACAATAACAAAAAAAAATCAAAATTCATGAATTAGGATATACATGTCAATGATTGTATACACCCACTAACTATTACAAGGGTGAAGCCATTTCCTTGATAAATTGAAGAGCATTTCAACCTTAACATCATTGATGAACCTTGACCTTAATGTGCATTGAAAAATAAAGTACGTTGGCAATAAGCTTGAGCTTTGAAAGTTTAGAGATGCTTTTAACAATCATCAATGGCAATTCACAACAATTCCAAATTTATCCATGAACATGTAATCATTCAAGCTAACAAGTATGAATGCATGGTGGGGGATGAATGCATGAATGGGTAGACCTATATTGGCATCATGATATAATTTTTTATAAGGCCATTTTGTTCAAGCCCTATTGGGGTGTACCAAAGTTAATATTTTATTTAATGAACTTTGGTTTTAAGTAATCAACTTAAATGTGAAGACATATATGTGATCATATTGTAAATGAATATCCATGAGTTAAATGAATGGACTTTTGAAGTTATAAAGATGGATTGGTTTCATCACTATGATTTTTTAGTGGACTTTTCTTTTTGAGATTTTTTTTGGAAATGTTTTGTAAGGCTAGACTCAATATGCCTTGTGCCAAATCATGATAGGTCCAAAAATGAAATCTTTTCAAAAAACCATTTTGTTTAACTTTAGATATGGACTTTAAATAATGGCCAAAATTGATTTTGATTTTTTGGGAAGTCCATATTGTTTTTTAAAAAAACATTATTGTATGCTGGATTTGTTACACAATCATGATATGCAATTGAACCCAAACATATATAGAAAAAAAAAACTAGAATTGTTGGATTTTTGTTGCTTAATTATTTAGTCATTTTGGGGTTGGAAAAAAATCAAAGGAAATGAACTTATGAAGACATATTCATTTACCATTTTCAATCCATTCATTCATGCATTCATCTTGGAGTGCAAGGCTAGCTCCCTTTAATGTTTATGAGAGTTGGAAGTTCTAAATTATAACAACCATAGTGGCAAGTGCATATGTTAGAGGTATAAATGTAAAGGAGAATTGAATTTCCATAAAAATATTGTAAAAGAAGTAAAGGAATGGGCACAATGAAATTTAGGTTATGAAATCAATGGTGGGGGTCTAGGAGGTATAACCCTAAAACTTACATAAAAGATAAATTCACCTTTGAAGTGAAATGGCAGGTGCCCATCAATTGTAATTCAATGACATGTGTCATGTGCATATGTTCATCATGGTGACACTAACATTTCATGTTTAAGTTTTGGTGATTTTGGGCATGATCACATCAAGGAGATTCTTTTGCGTCACTCACTAGAGGTTTAAAAAATTTCCTTTAAGAAAAACCATTGGTTCTTCATGCTTGAAATAAAGGTTAGACCTTACCAAATATGACCATTCAAAAAATTCCAATGACGAGAAATTTTGAAGAACTAGTATATGGATGACTTTTTGGAATTTATCAAATGGTACTCTTTGGACAGTTCTAGAGACAATTCCAAAGATAACTACCTCAATCCTTTTTTATACCCACCAACATGGATATGAAAAAATAAATTAATATCTGTTTTTTCATGTTCATGAATTTATATTAATTCAAATTAAATTTGACATTCACATCAATATTGATGAATTATAGGAAATCATATGAAAACGTGAGAAAAAATAAAATGGTTGATTGTCACTAATGGTGCACAACAATGTGGAGTCAAAATTAACTTTAAACAACATATGGATTCTTAGGTGTCGGGTTGGATTATTGATTTGTATTTGGTTGACACTCTTAAATGTTTGCCATCATGGGTGTAGTCATGTTAATATGTACCAAAGTAGTTAAAACCATTTCTTAATATTTCATAATTTTAAATGTAATATAAATTGGTGTTAAAATTTTTAGGTTGAATGATATGACAACATTCATAATATATCATATGAACATGTGAATCAATTTGAAATCAATCTAATGAATAATTAAAAATATCCAAAAACATTTTAAAAGAGTTGTAACCAACATTTTAAACAACTTTTTGAAAAGATTTGAAAACAACATTTTTTTTTCAAATTTTTAATATAAACCTTTAACACAAAAATAAAAGAATTTTTAAAGGGGATGTGTTTTTTTTTAATTCCAAATTATTCAAATAATAAGCACAAATTAAGTAATCATTCAAGGGGGGGCCATGTGCCTTTAGCCCATTATATCGCGTTTGGACCTTCATATCCCTTTTCAATCCAATCGTTGGATTTCAAGCTCAATGGCCCTTTTAAATTTCATAAGTTAATATTGATATATCTAAAAAGGGTTTGATGAAAAAAATTATATTTACTTGACATTGGTTCAAACAGATGTTGTTTTTAGTTTCCTTTTCCAATTCCTCCTCATTACAATGAACTTTTATTACAATAGAATTCAACATGTTAACCTATTTTTGTCTAATTTTATAATTAAAAAATGTCAAATATATTCAAAAAAGTTTTAACCTTGGAAAGTTCAATAAACATAATTTGGATCAGTAGTTTAATTCACATTTGAGCATGATAAAGAACCCAACCATGTTCATCCAACTAAAGATAGACTTTTTAGGGGTTTCTCATCATCTCACGTTACGTGAGCAAGGAACCAAGGCTTTTATGTTTTTCACAAAATAAAAAGTGAAAATAAAAAGTGACATCATACGAAGATTATAACTTTTTTTTGGCTTATTTAACTTTATCAAAAGCCAAGGGGCAACTATTTGGGGGAGTTTGGATCCCAAAGGGGACATTCAATGTAAAATGTGGGATTTACATGCGTTAAACAACCACTTTTTAAAGGTATTAGAAAATTGTCCAACCTATTTTTTATCACCTTATTATTATTTAATTTTCTAATATATACATATTAAAGCCACCCTATATTAATTATAATCATTATTTCAAATTACTACATATCTTATATTATAATCAAATTGATTATTTGAATAAAATGTAACCTATGTTTTAACTAGTTAACTTATAATTTTTACCCAACAACCAATATATTACACCCTATAGTTTCACTCACATATTTTCTACGTTTTTTTACTAGTGTCTCCCCCCCCCCCCCCCCCCCCCTTCTTTTCCTTTCTTTCTTTTATTTTTTTATACTAATTTTTTATTTTTTTT
>Ga0116227_10011240_pt1 | contig 15136 bp, 11 predicted proteins | sample S1TSphgellanicum_FD_89693 | JGI IMG/M metagenome (GOLD analysis project Ga0116227, IMG submission 89693) | Host-associated microbial communities from peat moss isolated from Minnesota, USA - S1T2_Fb - Sphagnum magellanicum MG | ecosystem: Host-associated > Plants > Peat moss > Unclassified... | reverse complement strand
GGCCACACCAAGGCATAAGCCTATGTTGGCATGAAACTATTACATCATTTGAGTTTTGTGCTCCGCACTACCAATGACAATGAAATGAAGAAAAATGAATTTGATTTTGTGAAAATGAAGTTCCATTTAGATAAAAATTATGTTGAATGAATTTGCGTAATGCAAGTTGAATTGAATGCAATTCAATGGAATTTGAATTCGATCAAAATTTCCAAAATTGAATTCAAATACATTGAATGAAATTGAAATTTTATTGAATTAAATCAAGCACAATAATCATTTTTTTTGGATTCAACAACATTAATGTTCCCATTGAATTTCAATTGAATTTAATTTAGTTGAATTGAATCGTATTGAATTTGATTGAATACAAATTGGTTGAATGCAACCAAATTATACAAAAAAAAAATGTTAATTTTTTTTTCATGTTATCCATATCACTAGAATTGAAGTGAAAGTTGACTTTCAAAAACAACTATAAACAATTCAAGGCTCCCATGCTTATAACAATTTGATTGACCACATAAAGCACTATTGTTGTAGAGTTAGTAAACACAAGCTTAAGCCACAAAACCCTATTTTATTTTTTGTATGTCTTTTACACTAACATTATACCTATTGCCTAAACATAAACATGGTTAAAAAATGAGACAAGCTTTAAAAATGAAACTTTACATGTGCACAATTGCGATAGGTTGTGAGGAAATCATCTAAGATTTGCACCAAAAAAAATAATCTAACCCAAAAGGGCCATCCAAAATATTTTTTAATTCATTTTAATTCGCAAAAAAGGAAACCCATTATGAAACTCAAAATTCCCTATTTGAAAAGTTCATGTGGAAAGCAAATTAGGTTTTGGGAATAGGTTAAAAGGTAGGGCCTATACACGTGCACTCTTGTGAAGAAATCATGTAAGATTTTGCACACTAGGATGATATCTGACCCATTAGGGCCAATTCGAATAGTTATTTATAATATTTATTAATTCATTTTCTTTACTATAGAGAACCCATTAAAAATCTCAAACTTCCCCTAAATTGCAAAAATTGATGCCCAAAATTAGGGTTTGAAAATAGGTAAAACAAGATGGACTTTACACACATGCACATTGCAATGATTAAAATCTGACCCATAAAGGGCCAGTGTTTTATTTGAAACAATTTTTGTGGTTTCTCAACTAGAACAAATTAGGAAATAAAAAAAGTTTTTAAAAATGTAAAGTGGATTAAATTAACTAATTTCTGGGAAAAATCTACCAATTTTTTGATATTAAAAATTTGAATAAAATCCTTGGTATTTTATAAGAACCATCCCCAAAAAAAAAATTTATTTGTAATTTTTATTGTACAGTTGTTGTTTTTTTTCAAGCCTTATCAACCATCTTTGCCTCTAGTTTTTTCTTGCAAAATGTCTATTCAAGGGTCATAATTACTTCTTTTCAAAGCAATCAAACATCTAGGTTTGTTACTTGTAATATTTTTCCCCACATAATTAGACATTCGTGGAAGGTGTTTTCTTTTTTGAAAATTGGGCGTGGTGAGCAACCACCCTTAATATCTTGAACAAGGTTGGTTTTGTTTTTTTTAATGTTGTGCGCAAGGTTGTTTTTTTTTGTTGTTGTTGTCGTCGTCAAAAGATATGAGTGATCCACAACATAAGTTCATAGACCTTCAATTTTTTTTACAAAATCATTCATGGGTCTGAACATTTGAAATGAAGACCCCAGGCACCTAAACCCCTAAACCCTAAACCCAAATAGGCAAGTTCCCCATCTTGTAATTTTTTTTTTGTTGCATATGAAAAAATTGAAAAGTATAATAATTCTTGTCTACAAGAAAAGAAGATAGACCAAAAAAATCAATAAAACAACAATAGATGTAGATGACACACACCTTGGTTTTTGAAGAGAAGTTGCAAAACAATTGTAAGGAAGAAAGAAGACATGTACCAAAAAGTTCCATAGTGCAAGAAGAGAAGAATACCATAAGCTTGATAAAACAAATGTAAATGACACACACTTTGGTGTGTCAAGAGATGTCACAAAAAATTGCAAAGAAGAAAAGAAGAGATTATACCAAACAACTGTAAATTGCAAGAAAAGAAAACATATTTGTAAAACAATAGAAAATGTAGATTATATGTGTCTTGGTATTTGCAAAGAAGTTGCAAGACATTGCAAGGAAAAAGAGAAGACATACCAAACAATTGTAATATATTGCATGAAGAGAGGACATAAGAGAGGACATAGTAAAAACATCTATTAAAACAGTAACATATGTGATGAGACACACCTTGACATTTCAAGAGAAGTTGCGAGAAAACTTGAAGGGAAAAGAGACCACTTTTCGTTTTTAGATGAGTCGAAGACTAGCCTGATTAGGATTTTCTTTTCTTTTTACAAACTTGGGTGTATAAACTATTGTTGACACTATTATTTTCTTTGTGTATAAGTAAAAAAGTAGAGTGCAAAGATATGAAAGATTTTTTGAACCAAACAAAATTGTTAAGAAATGAAAAGTTGTGAAACATGGAAACCCAAAACAAGAAACAAAACTACCATAGTGTGCAGTGTTCTTCTTCACCAAGGTTTGTATTTTATTTGAACAATTTCCAAACAAAAGCTAAAAAAAAAGGTTACAAAAAAAAGAAAAGAAAAAAGAGAAGGAAACCATTGTTGGTGGACGGACAAAACAAGTTTATATCCATGCTTGAACCAAATGGGCATCAATAAAAAAACCCTAGGCTCACTGCATGCTAGTAGCCTAGCATTTTTGTGACCTCACCTCATCTTTTTCATAGGTAGCCTATTCTTGTGCTTAGGCAACCTAGGCTATTGTGACCTCAAGATATGAGTACAAAGCAGGGCAGTTTTCGTATTTTGTACCTATCCTTTGCCAATGAGCTTGACTTGGGAGTGCCTCCATTCTAGTTCTAGCTACATTCCTTAAATTTGATGGTGCCTCTCTAGGAGCTGTTCTTGTTGTTTGAGTGAATTTTTATCACTTGGTGACAAAAGGAAAGCAAGTGCGACTTCTACAAAAGATTTTTCTTGAAAATTGGGCCTGATTTTGAGGGGGAAAAATCTGAAATCACCATGTTTAGACAATATTTTCCAGCTCGAATGATTCCAAAATATAGCAAGATTCCTAAATTTTTCTACTTTCCTCTTCAACTAGTTGCCAAATTTGGCTAAGTCCTCTTGTGGATGATCACCAGACCACCTACCTCACAAAAGTGAAAACAGATAGCTGTAGATACCCTGTTTGTAGATAGCTGTTATACATGGAACTCTTACTCACTTAAGAAAACTAAGAAAACACATTCAGACCACCAAATCCAGCAATCCCATTAGCCTGAATTTTTTTTCTTCAGGCCCCTTTCTACCATTTCCATTGGTCCTCTAAACTTCTCACAAACATACAAAACCCTATTACACAAAATCCAGCAATTTCATTGGCCATAACATGTTTTCTTTGCATCTAGATGCAAGCCTATTCAACACCCTCTACAAACATACATGGTTAAAAAAAGACCCCTGGCCTCTAGTGTGGTTATGAGCAAGATTCTTCAAATGCCTCCAACCCTCCCGTTCCGTTTCCATTACTTATTGAAAGAAAATTCAAATTCAATGTGGTGATTTGCTGTCAGGTTCCACCTACAATGCAAAGAGCCCGAGATCACAGATTCTCTGGTACCAGTGTTGTACAAACAATTCCAAGTGACCACCAAACTAGAAAGTACAACATTGTTACCTTTTAAACAAAGGCAGTACCTACCTGCCTAGATGACAGTATGCAAAAGAAATTTTGGACTTTATTTGTTCCAACTGTGACACCTACAGTATCTGTTAGTCAGGAGTTCAACAAGTTTCAGTGATGATGGTCATGAGGTTCTTCACCTAGTAATCCTCCCCGCAAAATAAAAGGGAAAGAAAACTCTCCCATCAGTATCATCTGTATGCAATACAATTTCAATGATATCTTGCTTTACCCAAAAGTTTTGGGCTTGGCATGTTAGAAACCTGTGAAGAATCACTACTCTATGGAATTTTGCCTACTTGGAGAATGTGGCTGAAGCCCTAATGTGAAAGACATTAAGGACCATCCAAAGTGGAATTGTAAAACTCTAAAACCCCAGCTGCAACAACTGCCATGACTGGGAGTGATAACTGTCATCACTCAATGCAAAATCATATTCTTCTTCACCATCCTTCCCATGAAACTAGATTTCTCTACTTCACAATCTGACAAGGGAATCCGTAAGGGATTGGAGCTACTTGTGTAGTCAGCATGACATATGACATCCAATTGGAAACAGGAAGCTTGCACGTTTTAAGCTGCAAGTGTGTTTGCAACTGGTATGGTATAAATGAACTAACCAGACTTGAAGTGCAGATTGCTGGCAATTGCTTCATGATATTTACTGCGCTTAAGACCTGGGTGTTGGACACCATCATTGTACTTGATTCCACCAAATCAATTTGAAATCAGCACCAGAATGCAGAGCGGAGAAATTGACATTTAAGCAGCAATATCAGAAGAGTTGTCATCCCCATCATCTTGAGCAAGCATATGCTCAGGGTTGGGGCACCGATGTGCCTGCATTCTGGCATGTGGTTTACAGAAACATTCTGGCCATGGATTCGTGTAGAAAGACTCAGGTGGGACACGTCTTTGGAGGCCACTGAGCCAGCTTCTGCCCATGACTTCTCTCACTTTCATCTCAAACGCTTCCTTTTCTATCACCCCAGCCTCCCTGGCAAGAAAAAGTGGTGCTAAAGCTTTCCGGTCAGGCCTGATGGTTTTGCGGAATCCATAGTAGAGGCGATGCCCCATCAAATTGTTTGCAAAATTGCTTGGTCCATCATAAGTTGGTATGAAGACATCAGAGAGCAGACACACCATGTAATCCACTGCTGGACCTATTAAGCCTCTTCCTTCTGAGCTAAACTTTTGCAATTCTCTTGAGGTAGCCATTGATGTGTGGTTTTCAAGACGAGGGAATAGAGATCGCAGGGGCTGCAGTACACGCTCACCCCCAAATATTTCTCCTGCGGCAAGGTATAGGCGTGTTGATTTATCAAAGCCCAGGGAACGCAAAATCAAACCCACCTGCCTCAAACATGGGATTGGACTTGTCACCAAACACAGCAATAGATGCAGAAGACTTGAAAGGCTTGCAAAGGGGACATTCATTTCCAACATTGACCATGCTAAAAATTTGAGGTAGAAGGAAACTATCACTGCATCACAGTGGTGTGAAAGCAACAATGCAGGCAGAGGGTGATTACTCACTTCCTCTGGAGTGAGAGGGCATTTTCCAATCATGCGTCTCTCAGAAGAAATCAGTGTTTTCTCTGCAAAGTTTTCCTTGCGGTACTTAAGCAGAATTTCCTGCTCTTCAGGGGTGAAGATGTCCACACACCTGCAATGATGCCCACTCTTGTTGAAATTAGATGGATGATGACTGCCTGAAATGAACATCAGTGATAGACATGAAAAGTATGCAGAGATGAACTGTACTTCAATTCAAGGAAATTAGTCAAGAAGCTAAGACCACAGCAGGGTTACACTTACCCTGCAAAAGCAAGCATATCCATTTCAAAACGCAGGTGGATAGACAGAAAATGACCCCCAGATCGCAAGCGTGAAACAATACTGCTACTAAGGTTCATTACATCTTCTCGGAACCGCAAAGCATGGAAGTTAACACGGCAGCGCAGCCGCTGATACTCAGGGTTATCCAGGTCTTCAGCCAAGCGGTGTGCAAAGGGGGAAAGATACACTGCCCTATGCTCTCGCATTTTTTTCAGAGCTACAGATATGTACCAATCTGGTAATGCATTCCGTGGAGGAATCATCTGCAAACAGAAAAATCACTATGTAAGATGAAGCATCTCACTCAGACTGCAAAGTGGCTTCTGTCTGCAGGTGTCACATTTGGTGGTTAAGTCTCCAAAAAGACAATGTTAGCAGCTATCTGTGAATGTCAGAGGAAAAAATGTAAAGAGACTTTGTCCCAGAGAAGTTTCTCAGTGACAATAGGAAGTTCATGTCTAAAAGGTTTCAGAATAATCATCGTGAGAACTCCCTATTAACAGCCCCTGAATTTGATTGAAAACCAGTTTGAAACAAGAAGTGAAAGCAATCCTCCATAGGCCGTAACTCCCATCCTAGGTACTTTGGTGTCAAATGTGGCAAAGTCAACACAACAACCAAGAGGAATTTACTTTGGCACCTGGATAGGTTTCAATCTCCTTTTTCTCCTTCGATTCACCAGAAAATAAGGCAGTCTTTTTACAATTTTGACATCATTAGCAAGTGAGCTGATGAAGTGGTCAACGTCATAGATACCTGAAAAGCCACTACAATGAAATGCTCTCATCACTGCCCAAAACTGAATAGCATAATGTTCTGCCAAACCATGCTATTTAATATTGTGTATATCACAAACCCTGAACTATACATGTGCAACAGAATAATTGGAACAGACACACTTAGAAAAGTTAAATTGAAACCAGATACAAGAAGCATAAGATGACATACCTTCTATCATGCCAGAAGGAATTTGTATCCAGCTCTGGCACTACCAGTGTAGCATTCATGATCCTTGCAGCCAGAACAGCATTACATATCTGCACCAGGTGGCCAAAGAACTTCATCATTTAAGATACTTTCTGATCAACGGAGGACCTGTCTTCTGGATCAACTGACAATACAAAATAGTTCCATGCAACCCCAAGGCACTTTGAAACACGTTTGGCCCTCATGAAAGCCTGATTAGTCTAAGCAATCTGGATCCAGCCAGTTACTTGTACTCAGGGAAAAGAAAATGCAAATTACACAAAGCAAAGTGATATTTCAACAAGTTCCTGTTTAATATTCTTTTCTGTACAATTTTCACCAATAATGAAGCTTCACTTCAGTGTAAAAATCTCAGAGCAACTATTTGACTAGAAGATCACCACCTCCATCACTCACAACACCGTCACTTCATCTAACCTCTAGTTCCCAAGTTTCCTAAATTGAGCAAAAGTGCAAGCCACCTGGGTTAGATGCAAGGAAAGGAAAATGGATGCAGGGTGCACTATGTGTACGTAATTGGACATGACAACAGCAACGATGGGAAAGCAAAGACTTACAGCACTCCGCTGCTGGTTCAGTCCACCATTGCAACGAACAACCAGATATCCATTGCTCCTTTCAGGTGGTGCTGCAGGTTACACCCTGGTCATCAGAACAGGTGTGTTCTTCTTGCAATCTTACATAAAACCCTTGCTTGGGTAGACCTGGCTGATCTCAATCCATACAGAAGTCATAGGATAAGATAATTCTTGGACACTACAGAAAGGGTATTTTGACAAATGTCCAAATAATTGATACAACAAAAAGATGACAAGAAAGCAAGGAATGTCCACTCTGGAAACTAGGAGATGGTTTGCCACTACTGACGTGGCCAATGAACAGTTCGGACAGCTGATGACGACCGCCATCCCACCAATGGAAAGCTGCTTCTCAGAGTGCTCACATTTAACTGCACACAAAAAGTACAGTTTTATGAATCTTCCACCGTCTAGAACTGTAACACATTGAAGGAGAAAAAGAAGAATGGCAAACATTAAGGATAGGACTGAACTGTCACACTACGAACCTGCAGCTGACCTTTGAAGCACTATTCTCTATGTAAGCAGAACTCACCAGTGTATGCTGATCTGCTTGTGCCAACCCAGCAGGCTGAGAGTCTGCTTCTACCTGTGTGCAATCTGAGAGTCAGAAGCAACTCTGCACTCCAATTATTGTGACCCTCATCCACAACAGTTTGGAAGAAATTGTCTTTGACAAAAGGCATCAACTAAATTGACCTCTGAATTAAGAGGCTGAGGACATATTGCTAATGTGGTGGCATCACTCTGTTTGACACTTTTTTCGTTCCTAGACCTGGGCACCCCATTTCTGTCACAGTAGATTTAAGATTTCTTACCAAAATGCCTCTGCTTTCTTTCTTGTAGTCTGTTGCTTCTTTGCTACTCTCAGTCATTAATTGCATTGTTTCCATTCTCCTTTCCCATGATACACAAAGTGTCTACTAAGTCACTAAGATGTAGGTTATCCCACTCTGTTTCTCTTTGCTCCTATTCTAAACCCTAAATGTACCTGTGCCAGATGAATGTGCTTTTTCTCCCTCATGTAAGAGAGGAGAGAAAGAGCACACAGGAGCAATACCACACATGGCAAATAGGTTCGGGTGACACATCCCATTTTAGCAGTCCATCGTGACTCTGCTCCTTCCAACTGCCTCCTCCCTTCATCTTTGTGTCGGACCTTCCATGACACCCCTCTATACACAGAACTCCCCAGCCATACAATTTGTCAGACAATTGTGGAAATCAGCATTCTTGAGTATCTAACTGAAAGAAAGCATTGAAGAAAATATTCCTAGGCTAAAATCCTAAACTACAGAGTAAAAGAAATCTCTTCTGCCTTGCATCTTAAATTCCTATTTCCAAGTTTTTCCCAACACTGATGCATCCAAACCAAATTGCATTCAGCCACTCAAATATTAGCATTTCTGGTGGAAGAAAAGAACAGATGTAGTACAACAACAATATGTCAATCAGCTTATGAACAAACTCAGTCTAGCACACGCATAGAATGAGAAGCTGGCCTGCTCATCAGCAAGATCTAAGATGTCTGCAAGAAACACAACGGATCAAAATCGCATCTTCTACTTACCAGTTCTCACTGATTCCTTCTAGAAGACCACTACCTATACCTGAGCTCAAAGATTCTCAACAGACCTAAAAGACAATCCAGAGGAGTTCAGTTGTTTTTTGACGGTAGCCAGAGACAGTTTTGTCCAGCATCAATAGTAGCTCTACCACCTCAACAATAAGAAACTGGAAAAAAATTAATGCATATTAAAAAAGGAAAGCGAGATCTCTGTTTCTCAAAACAACCGAAAGAGGAGAGACGACGATAGTGTAGCAACAGAAGTGAAGAAGCACAAATTTGCTTTTTTTTCCCTTTCCTTGCCGCAAGCTAATACCACTACCATGCTGAACCGCAACAAAATATTTCCAAAACTACTGCTAGACGAGCTTGAAACTGTTGTAGTATTACCATGACAAGATAAGAATACCGGATCTCCGTTTCTTTTCGAAAGTTGGATAGAGAGGAAGCCCGGAGGAGGCGACGGATTTGAAATGAGGAAAAGAACGGATGTCAATCAATAGTGTGGTTTGGGAGGGAGGAAATGAACCTGCGCATTGCCGGATGGAAAATCACGGGCCAGCAGTGCAGCAACCACACCAGAAAACCTATAAAAACGCAGTTTGTCGTTGGAAGTAGGCGAAAGAAACCGGATCGAAGCAGCAGCAAAGAACGTCAGCAACAAAAGCACACACCACGACCGCAGACAAACAGAAGAGAGACGAGAGCGTGCGTCGCGACACCTCAATTGAGATCCCACAGTTTGAAGGCATCTCATTTGAGATTCCATTCCCTGGAGTGAAACTCATTCGGGATCTCAAGTTCTTCTTAATAATGCTATATATTATGTGAGGTCCCGAATTCCTCAGGACTGATTGCGGGGCCTTGTCAAACGAATGACGAGTCAACACGTGGTAACACAGGAATGAGTTGTTGTCATCCCCCACGAGAAAAGGAATAAATTCCATTTAATTTATGTAGAATTTTAAACATTAATCTACACCTAGTGGATGAATGACTTTCATCCACTAACAAAAAGTTATCGTCCGTGAGGAGATAGTAATAATGTCAGTCCGTGGATATATCTCGGAGGGGATATCTCACCTAACAACTAACAACTTGGCAGATTTTTTATTTTTGGAATCCTTTTTTATTTTAGATAAGCTTGGGGTATCATTGGGGGGCAAAAAAAAAAAGAAACAAAAAGAGGTAGGGTGCCTGGAAAAGAAAAATGCCATGCTAGTTTATTCCAAAAGCCTCACTAGCTCTCTAAGCACATGGCAACTTTGGTAGCTTGTCATTAGCTTGGAATTTAGTAGAGGGTGGGCCACCCATCTTCAAGCTAACACTTAAATTATGAACTTGTCATGGGCATAAGGTATCACAAAAATTATTAGCTTGGCTCCTAAAAGGATGGGGGGAGGGTAACTTAAGTGTAGTAATTTAACTGTTTCAATGGGTTTAGATTTCACATACAATTTTCAGAGTTTCTAGAGACAATATAGAATGAACTTCCAAAGACAATTTTCAACTTTTATCATCCCTTTCAAAGCTAGTGTATGTGTTTTTTTTTAAGTAATAAAGTTATGCATAAAGTAGTTGTTTAAGTTAAAAGGGGATTTTCCTTTGTACTCTATTTTGTGTTTTTGGTAGGTTTAGATCTCTTCTAAGCACCTTCATTAAAGGAATGCACTTGTTATGGTTTGTCAAAATTTGAAGTTTTCTTGACTTATCAAATTTGCCAATAGTGGTGGTGTTAATGTGATTGGTGTGGTTTGAGCCTCTCTAGGCAACCTAGCTTTTAAGCAATTTACTTAACCTGTCTCATTTCTAATGTGAGCTTTGCCTTGGCTTTTTGGTTCACATGATTAGAGGATTGGGACACATCTTCACAGCAAAATTATGGTATGTCAGGGTGAATTTTTCTTTAAGTGTATCACCAAGGATAAAAAGTGTCTATTGCTTATTGCAGTTATTTCTGTACTCATATTTTGATCCTCATCGTAACTAATGAATCAAAAAGTGTCAAATAATGTTAAATTTTAAATTACTATAATTTAAATTTTTATCATAATCATCTATAAATATGCATTACATAGTAAATAAAGATTAGAAAAAAAGTATAAAAAAAGGGTGATGTTCTATTGTGTGATTTTGATACACCTTACAAAATTTGAACTTGTCAACTCCCCCAAATCATATGTTTATTAAGATTGTGAGGCAAAAAGTGTGTGAAATATTTTATAGTTGTTGTTTCATGTTTCATTTTGAATTTGAATTGTCATATGATTAGATCATGATGCATCTACATGAGATTGTAGTAGATTTCATGTGTTATTATAGTGTGTGGCAATGTTATCTTCCAACCAAAAATACATGTGCTAGGTCATTTTGAACACAAAGATGTATAAAAAAATAAATTTTTGAAAGAAAAATTTGCTATCTTCGAAAATCAATCAAGACTCATTTGAGTACTAGACAAGCGCCTTGAGCCATGTCTATTGAGAGTGGTGCTTCATTGCAAAGTTGTAGCTCTAAAGCATGACATCTTTGGTGGCAATCTTTTGATAATTGCAATTATTTGGTGGCAGCCATGGTGTTTCAATGCATGTGAAATTTAGCCATTAGACTTTTGGATGGATAAACCTTGTTCATACGGCATTGCTTCCAAAACTTGAACACATTCAAATAATATCCATCATTGTTCACAAGGCATTGCTTTCAAAATTCAAACATGTTCTAATAATATCCATCATTGCTCACAAGGCATTGCCTTCAAAACTCGAACATGTTTTAATAAATTGTTGTTTGAAATTGTGGCTTGTTGTGGTGCATATTCTACTTAGATGTGTCATTGATTTTAAATAGTTGCCCAAATGGAATGACAATTCCCTTTAATATTGGCCAAGTGTTGGGAAAAATTAGCAAAGTGATTTTTATTTAAACATCTTTGGTCCTCTTCCTTCCTTCTTCCATTGCTTATTATAAATTTGTGGGAAGAGAAATAATAATTGCTCATAGGACAAAAGGGAAAATTTGAGATCATAGCTTCTAAATGACAAATGCATTCACTTGTCTATGCAATCCCCATGCCATTTTCAAGGATCCTTTTTAAAGAGGGCACAACATCTTGATATATTTCTCCAATGTTACAATCTTGCATTTTATTTGTTGGTTTCAAGCCACCTACTATACATGAGTAGAGAAATGGCCTCACATCTCCTATTCTCTTTTGTATATGCTATTGTGTGAGAATATTTATGTATGAAAAGACCTGTGTATGAGAAGATATGTGTACAAGAAAACCTTTCACAATGGTTCTAATTTTGTTTCTTAATTTTGAACATCAACTTTCTGATGTAGGTGGTGGCAAATTGCTAACTACTAAAGACATATTGTTGTACATTTTTGAGTAACAACAAGAGTTGTGTGTGGAGACTTGTTGCACAATTAGATGAGTAAAGTTCAAGTCAAAAACAAAACCCTATGTGAGGAGGACAAAGCAAGAAAGAAAGAAGTAGGATGTATCTCCTTTTTTGCATGTTTGCAACTATATAATATACCTATTATGATACTTAGATCTAATACACCAATTGGTTTTTCAGCATGAATATGAAATTATTTGAATCAAAGTTGGAACAAACTATTGTTGTAATATTTGAGATTGTAAAAGCAATAAAGTAATCCAACTTGCAAATTTTATGTCAGGCATTGACAGCAGCTTGCTACAAGTACTGGAGGGGAGAAGATCTTGGAGGAGACGACGAGCTCACGGAGGTCAGTGCTCGAACCCCGTGCAATCACTCCCTCTTTTGGTTCCCCTCTTTTGCATGGGGTTTATGCTGCACTTGGAAAGGAGGACGAAAAAATAGTCGTTCTTTTCCGAGTTCTAATCGTTCCGGTGCCGTTCTTGTCTGCAGATTACATACTAGTCCGTCTGTCTTTCGTGCACGGAGCGCCCGGATTTTTCAGTCCAGAGAAAAACCGCATGCAGGATGGAGTCTGGAAGTAGATCCGACTCAGATGAGCTACTGCACCGCATCCGTGGCAATTTTCAAAACTCTTTCTCTCTCTGTCTCTCAAGTCATCTGATGTACTAGGAGACTGCCGCTGATTCCAATCTGCTTCTGATCATGAACTGAACCTGCTTGAATGAAGTTAGCGCTGATCTAGACTCCCGGTGGAAGCTGGGCAAAAGGTTCTTATTTTGGCTCTTTCCGAGTGATTGATTGTATGCACGTAATTGGAAGACTCTATTTGAGCGTTGTTCTGCGACTTGCGAGAGTTGCGCAGAGGATGATGATAATATGCGATCAGAAAGGTTTGCAGTTTCCAGCAATATCATAGGAGATTTCTCTGTTGCGCGTATATGTAGACTTTCTCGATTCAATTGGCCGATCGCAGCCTGTCACGAGAGAACATTTTAACTGATCGAGAAAAAACTGTGACTTCGTAGAGAAATCCCGACGTATGCTCCTTTGAATAGAGCCTGAGATCTTGGAACATGGAGGAAGTCTGCATTTGAAGCCGCATAAGGTTGAGCAACCTTGAGCGTCGTGGCGAGAGTGACAGAATTCGCTCTTGTTGACTTCTTGTTCCCGTTCTATTTCAGAGCAAGGAGGGAGTGTATTGCCTATGCAAGAATCTGATGCATCATCGATCAACATGCACCAGTCCTGTAACGTTATTGATTCTTTCTTGTTGTCTGATGAACCGCAGAGTTTGTGTGCGAGCTTCTATACGCCATATCAGAAGGCAATCTGCCTGCTGTAAACATGGCGAGGTTCCAGATTCGCGAGGATCGTCCAGCAGAGATGGTGGCCGTAGAAAAACGGTAAGGCGCTGGAAGCAAGCGGGGACATGCTTTGCTCAATATTGATTGATTGATTGTTGTCTCTCTTTGTCAACTTCCATCTCTGCAGTTTGTAACGCGGATATGCGCTTTCTTTCTTTCCGTTTCTGGTTGCTTCTCAGTCTCCAGCTCTCGCTTGGAAGCCCTTCGTACTTAATCTTGACTTTGTTCTCCTTCCCTCCCAACATGAATCAACATCGCACGACGTTTTGACTGCACAAAAGCTCCACGATCTTTGAAGAGTCCGACAAACCAGAACACGTTGCGGTCAGTTCAAAAGGCGGAGCTTGCAGATTACGTAAGAGTTTCTTAGATCCAGCGTCACGATTCTTTTTTATGTGCAAAGTTCTGTATCTTCTTCGCCATGCAGATCCCCTGATTGTCTTCGGGACAGAGGAGAGGACAGAAAAAAAGAAGCATGATTTATTAGGACGTGACACTTGATATCAGAAAGCGTATTTATGCTCATGATCTGGAATCAATGCCGACAGTTGCGATGCTGAGGGTATTGCAAATCGTACAACAGCTGCTGCAACAGAATCGACACGCGACAAAGCGAGATGTTTACTATAGCGACCCGGCTATTCTGAAGGGTGAGCTGGACTTGAAACTCATTCTTCTTTGGTGCATCATCATTCTGCACATAAAAAGCTTACATTTCTGTACATTTCTGTCCATTTCTGTACATTTGTTGTACTGAATAGTGAAACAAAGATCTGCTTGGAGAAGAGTTGCCAAATGATCCGTTCTGTATTCTCTTTGTGTCAAGCTTTTCTTCATAGTCTTCAGCAAAACCCATCAATCTCCATAATGCACATGTTGCTGAGGAAAGGAAGTTCAGTGAATCCGAGCAATCCTGATTCCTGGGGAATATGCATTGGACAACAAGCTAGCAAGTTCCTTGCAACAGTGGATCTTATCAAACCCCATGCCGTAAAAGGAGTGTTGATGATTGATTGCTTGCTTGACTCCAGGAAGGGTCAATCAAGCACTCAATGACATTTGCATCCATTTCCAATGCAGTCGGTCTTCTCTACATGTGGTAATGCAAGTTTCTATTGTTTTGACCTACCTGTGCATAATTCATGTGCCTTGTGAAGAGTTGATTATGGGATGCAACACTCTCCAATCTCTTTCAACTTGTCTTTTTCCAAAGCATCAAAGAGATGGTCCTGCACATCTCTAGACCACTGTGTGGTATTATCAGTCTTGAAGCTAAACCCTAAGTCCTCGGTAAGCTGGGCTTTAGTTTCTCAGTAACCTTTGCATAAGATACCACTGCTTGTGTGAAAGAGTTTTCTATAGGAAATCCAGAAGCTTTGGTACAACATAAAAGGTGATGAACCAGCCACATCTGGAGTGAGTCCGCATTAAAGTAGTGGCACCCTTCTGTGCCTGCTAAACCTTGCATTGCTCTGAGTGTGTTCTGAGTTCAGTCGCCTAATAGCATGTCTTGCAAGGGCTGTTGATCATGTTGTAATATGTACTGGTACAAGATGATGTCCATTGTTGGAGAGGACATATCTCCAGAGCTGTCAGCTGTAATTGGTGCATGAAAATCTTTTTGCTTGGATCT
>Ga0116227_10011238_pt1 | contig 15137 bp, 11 predicted proteins | sample S1TSphgellanicum_FD_89693 | JGI IMG/M metagenome (GOLD analysis project Ga0116227, IMG submission 89693) | Host-associated microbial communities from peat moss isolated from Minnesota, USA - S1T2_Fb - Sphagnum magellanicum MG | ecosystem: Host-associated > Plants > Peat moss > Unclassified... | reverse complement strand
CCCCCCCCCCCAAACAAAAAAGAATTTGGTTCCAAATTGAAGGCCAAAAAAAAAATATTTTAATCCCAAATTGCTACACTCATGCAAAGTCTTCCAAGTTCCAACTTTCAATGTATGCAATTTGTTTTAATTTGGGACAAAGTGAAAAGATGAAAAAATCAAGCTTGAAAACACTTGGTCTCAAGTCTCATTTATATGTTGTTACAATAGGGTTTTGCACCTCAAGGTAGTAGGCTTAGCCCTAGTAGCAAGCTGAAGCAGAAGAAAATTAATTGAGCCTTTTAATTATTTTGTCATATTTTTATTACTTACACAATGGCTCAATTTTTAATCCATTAATGTTGAGTCTAGACTCTAGAGTATGAAGTCTGGACCTCTGGACTCTGACCATGTGCATGTGGGGGGGGGGGGAGAGGGCCAAGGATTTTGCATGTACCTTTAAACCATATTTAATTACGTGACACACAAGTTGCAATCACAAGCTTAGGAGGAAGTAAATGGGTCAGACTTTGGGTAATGTAATTAACATCTTTTGGTCTAGGACTTAATAATTTAATTTTTTTTGTCTTTAAAGGTTAAAACCATACTTATTTATTACTGGAGAAATAAAAATTAATTTAGCTTCTTAAAATAATTGACACCCATATCAACATAAGAAGAGTTATAAGTACTTGTGAATGAACTTGCTTCCCATAAGATTACTTATTATTATATATATGGAGGGGCATTGGAGGCTCCAAAATGCTTCCATTCTTGCCAATTTTAATAATATACATTACTCTTGTCAACCCAACAAGCATGATTGCATGGTGGCCAATGGTCTTTGAAGTTTGGACCTACTTATTTTGGGAACTTTTTTTTTCTGGTGGGGATGTACCTACTTAATAGCAAACCCTAACTTCTTAAACGTCCCACTTTCCTAAATGCTCTTAACTACTTAAATGATCCTATCATAAGTCCCAACATTGTTGAACGTTGACCATTTAGATCCCTTGTTTTAAGGTTCCTAAATGGCCATACCACCAATTAAGTGCTTCTATGATGATGATGAGTCCAAACATTATTGAGCTTTGACAATCACAAATTTAGAGAGGCAAATTAAAATACATTTAGAACAAAACTTTCAAGTGGGTTGTGTATGGTTCAATAGCATGGAAATCATATATTATGATTGTTGACTTATGAATAAAATTAACATCACCCATTAGCAAATTAAATGTCTAGGTATATATGTTTATAGAGAGCCCCATCTCAATTTAAAGCATAAAACTAACATGATTTCCTTGGATATTTAGAAAACCATTGCAATAAAACATAGTATAACAACATCTAATGGTTAGTTTTGGGTTAGCTTTTGCCAAAACTTAAAGTACGTATTTTTTATTTTATTTTTTATCACTTATATGTTCTCTACAATGTTATTACGGTGGTTTGACCACCACCCTAGGCTTCATGATATCAATAAACATAACTAGTTTTTAAACCTACAATTCACAATTCAATCATCTTAGGAGTTGTTGATTTAAAACAAAGGCACCTACACAACACAAAAATTGAGGTTAACATATGGCTACTTCTCTCACCAAGGAAAAAGCTTGAAAAACAATGCTTGAATAATCCACTAAAACTAGGTATGTAATAATTTTCAACTTTAAATAAAACACTCCCAAAAAAAATAATAGAGCATCTACTTCCACTAATCCAATACTCAAAGGACCCTAAACCCTAAACTCTCCACCCATCGGTTTCCTTTAAGAAATCAATGAGCTTAAAACAACAACAACAACAACACAAAAAAAACAAGGTGTAACCATGGTTATAGTAACAATGGTTATAGTAACAATATCACTATGCTTAAGTAACATTAAGCATAGTGATAGTTAAGCGATACAAGTTGATTAGTGCTAAATAATGCTAATATTTAATAATACAAGTTGGTGATAGGTAAGGATTTGTCCATGCATTCTTTTCTCTTTTTTTTTCCCAAGAAGGTTAGGAGGAATGGAGTAAGGTTTGTAAGAGGTAAGGGTAGGTTTACAGGTGGGTATGTAAAAGAGTTACATAGATAGGTATATGAAAGCTTCACACAAACAAACACCATTTATTTCTACTATATAAAAATCATTAAATTCTAATATATATATATATGGAAAACTAAAAAGCTTTAGCATATATGGCAATTTGAACCGAAAAACTATAGCAAAAAAAACCAATGTTGGGCAGCTTTTTTATTTTATGAGGAACCATGAACTGATTTTCATAACTAGAATCAAAATTTAATTTGTTTGAAGAACTAGAAGTAGAACTATATTCCCAGTTCCATTTATGTGTGGAACCGGAGGTTGTTCATACCCGGGGGGTATCTGCCCAACACCCGTTTCAAACTACTAGGCTAGGCTTATATGTAAGGCAGGTTGAATTTAATTACCACGTGGTAAATTTCCAACAGCAAGAAGTTAAACCGGGCAGTCAGCAGCAGCAGCAGCAAAGAGTGAAAATTTAATTATTAGTGGGGCAGTAAAATGGGGCGTCGTTATTCGCTTGTTTTCTTCCGTGTGAATTTTTCCTTTTGCCTGTGTGTTGTCGCTATGTCATTAGTACTTACACTGCCCCCTTTTTCTACACTGCCCGGATTTGTTTTTTTCACTGTTCAAACTTCAGTGTACGTGTGTTCAGCCTTTTCTTATTGGCGGAATTTCGCCCAAAATTGAAATTTAAAAAATTTGAAAATGAAGTGATTTTGAAGGTTTCTTAATCGCCAAAACTGAGAAAATTAGTCAAAATCGTCAAATAGCCATATTTTGGCTAAATCTACCTAGGGACGATTACCACTTTAGCTATAAATAAAAATTTCTAAAACAAGAAACACTGCTATAACACAGGTCAACCTTTTTTTTTCACTGGCGAAATTTCGCCAAAAAGAGAAATTTAAAATTTAAAATTCGAAAAAGAAGTAATTCGTAGGTTTTGACTTGCCTAAAGGAAGGGGGAAATGCTAAAATCGCCATATTTTAATATTCTGTAGCCAAAAAATAGAATGGATGCTCAACAATTTCTCTACATCTTCGGATGGTTGCCACTTTGACTACAAACAATTTATTTTATTTTTTAAAAAACACTGCTAAAACAGTTCACCCTCTATTTAACTGGCGAAAATCCGCAAAAAAGAGAAATAAAAATTTTCTCAATTCGAAAAAGAAGTAATTTTCGGGGTTCTCACTTGCCCTAAGCGAGAAAAAAATGCAAAAATCGCCATATTCGTATATTTGCTATTCATTCAGTAGCCAAAAAATAAAAAGGATTCTCGCCACTTTGGCTACAAACAAGAAATCCCGAGAGAAAACACTGCTTGTCGCTGAGGCTGGCTGCGCGCTTGGCGGGTGGACGACGACGGCGAGAAGTGGGGAAGAAGACAAGAAGACGATGCCGGCCTGCCTGCAGCGGCCCTTTCACAAGGAACGTGGGATTGCCAGCCAGCCAGCAAGAGAGCGAGACAACGCTCTTGGAAAATCTGTCGATGCGCATTTTAATTACAAGTAAGAAATTGTGACAAGTTCTTAAGAAAAAGACTTAATATTATAACGATACTTGGACATTTCTCATTCTCAAGGTAGTTGTTGCACTGTAAGCAAATGACCGCAACAATCACCTTGTTTTCTCTTTCTCTCTCTCTTCTTTTCTCTGATTTTCTTCTCTTTTTTTTTCTGTTTTTTTGGTCCAGCGACGTTGTTGTGTTAAGCATCTGCAGGATGGCTTATGATCTGTGTTCTTTTGTTTTTTCAAGAGGGATGTTGTGTATTTCGGGATCATGAGATGAAGTGCATGCTGTGGTGATCTTATCCGCTTTTCTTTCTTTCTTCTCCTCCTCCTCAAGTATTATTATTATCAACATGTTTCCACCTTCGACTTGTTTTCTGGATCTTCAGTATCGACCGACGGCAGTGTAGCTTTTTTCTTTAATGTTTGGAACAACCTTTTTTGTTTACTGCAGACTAAGTTTGCTTCAATTGCTGTCGACATTGTTGCTGCTGCAAGTGTGAAGGCTCCGAGTCATAATAGCCTTGTTCCTGCCTCAGTTATACTCCACGAACTTGTCGAACTTCTTACTGCAATTTGTTTCAATTTGTTGCAGTCATTGTTGCTGCTGCAAGTGTGAAGCCGCTATTGTAATAGCCTGCCTGCTGTTCCTGTCTCCGTTGTTGTACAACAAGCTTGTTGATCTTGGTTCCTCGTGGATCTATCTTCGTTACCGTTTGTTGACAGTCCTTCCTTCTTCGTAGAGAACAGATCGTGTGACTAGTTTCTATATTCGGTAAAAACCGTAGTCGCTTTATTCTTTTGCAGTTTGGAAAGGCTTTTGTTGCTGCAAACTTTGCTCCAATTGCTGCCATTGTTGTTGCTGCTGCGGCAAGTTGTGTCAACTTGCCGCTATTATAATTGCCCTGCTGCTCCTGTCTGCATTGTAGTACTCCAAGGACTTGTCGATCTTGGTTGAACATCGTGGAAATTGTTCGTTGAACCGATTGCTGAGAGTCGACCTTCTTCTTCGTAGAGAATCTTGACGACCGAGTCTGAGCGTCCGTGTGTGTCTCCGGGCCCCGAAGACAAAGACGATGCAGACTTTACCAGCATTTGTCACAGTTATGAAACTCCTGTCATAGCTGCAAATTTTCCGTTGGTTTCTGCAGTTGTGCACTGCCATCAGAAGAAGATCGTGTTTCTTTTGGTTGCAGGCTGCAACTTCTTAGGTGCGAATCGCCTTGTTCACTGCTGTGCAGTATGATGCATACACAAAGCCTCTCTGATCCTCTTCACAGTTGTTCTTGCAGCACGCACTGCAGCCACCAGATATTATAGGCATTATTGTGCCAAGGCACAGTGTATGCACAGTACTACTGTATAAGGGAAACGGCTACTTTTAGGTTCAGTTGAAACCGTGCTGCTGATCTGCAGTCTTCTAAGCGGCTGCACTGTGCCGAGGTCCCACCTCTATATTCGCTATCCGATCTCAGATTCTCCAGCAGCAGCAGCTCGGGGGATCCCGGGCGACGAGCATAAAGGTCTTCTTGTGGGTTGGAATTTTGATGAATCTTCTGCGACTGCATTTTGAGAGCTTTGATATGCTTGGTGCAGATGTTGCAAACCAGGTGGTGGTGCACAGTGTATCTTGATTCTTCATCAAAAGCCACAGGCAGGCAGCTGTGCAACAATGGGCTGTAATGTGTTGCCAAGTTTCTAAAACTTGTGCTCCGCACCTGCAAGAAGGCCCTACAGTGCAACTGTGCAAAAGGGCTCCACAGAAAGAGAGGCGGGCCATGGATCGTAGCACGCCTTTGCCAAATTTTGCATTAGGTCTGGTGCTGGTGCTGATGCTACTGATCATGTGTGAAAGGACATCATGGCACTGTATCCAAGCCCTCAGTACAGATGTGGGAGCTCTTCTGGCATTCAAGGCAGCAGTGGTGCCCCAAGGCTCAGGGGCTGATCCGCTTTCCAACTGGGTGGGAACGGATTCAAGCCCATGCGGCTGGACGGGTGTGACTTGCAACAGCAACACTGAAGTGACCATGCTTGAATTGTCAGATATTGGAATCAGTGGAACCCTGCCTACGCAGCTTTTCACCATACTGACTTTGGAGCATCTGGACTTGAGCTCCAATTCTCTCTCTGGCAGCATACCCGCAGACATTGGAAATCTCACCAGCTTGAACTACCTGAATCTGACCTGGAATGAAATGTTTTCTGGTCCCATCCCTTCATCCCTCTTTGGTCTTTTGAGTTTGCAAATCCTGGATCTAAGTTACAACAGTATTTCAGGCATCCTTTCTGCAGATATTGGACGTCTTGTCAACCTGCAGGAGCTGGTTTTGGGCAGCAATTCCTTTTCAGGTCTCATTCCCCCACAGATTGGAACACTTTCATCATTACAGTATCTTGACCTTTCCAGTAATACTTTCTCTGGCACTGTGCCTCTGCAACTTGGCAACCTTGTCAACTTGCAACACCTTGATCTGAGTAGCAACGCTCTCTCTGGTGATATACCTGCATTCGAGACCATGTCAAACCTTGAGCTCGTAGATGTGAGCAGCAACTTCTTCTCTGGTGCCATTTCCCCACAGTTGGCAACTCTTGTCAATTTGACCTACATTGACTTCAGCAACAACTCTCTTTCCGGGCCGATACCTGCTCAAATCTGGAGCATGACATCTTTGACAGAGCTTGATCTTGGGACTAATGCATTGACAGGCACTCTTCCACCCGAGCTTGGTAATTTGATAAACTTGCAGAGCTTTTATCTTGGGAGCAGTCATCTTACAGGTTCCATCCCTGAAGAGATCTCCTTATTAAGGAGCTTGAGGAAACTTGACCTGGGTGGCAATTCTTTTGTTGGGTCCATCCCTGACTCTATTGGCAACTTGAGGAATCTACAAACACTGAATCTGCCAAGTGCACATCTGAATGGCTCGATTCCAGCTTCTCTCGGCAACTGCAGCAGCTTACAGGTTGGGATTTTTTTTCCTTTGAGCCTTGCCTTTTGTTTTGTGGTGTGTACTTTGGTCTGAAAACCTGCCTGTGTTTGGGGTTTGCATCTTATGCATCAGTTCAAATCTACATTCCCAAAGTCCAAGTCTCTTCATGTTTGTCCCCCCCTTCTAAATTGCCAATGTGACCATGTGACTGGGTTCATGCAGGTCATAGATCTTGCTTTTAATGGCCTAAGTGGGCCCATTCCACCTCAGCTTGCTGCACTCCAAGATGTCATCTCTTTCTCAGTGGAGGGAAACAGTCTCTCTGGCCCCATACCAACCTGGTTTGGTAATTGGCAGAATTTGTCTAACCTTCTACTTTCGATCAACAAGTTTAGTGGCAGCATCCCTCCAGAGCTGGGGAACTGCTCCAGGCTCACAGACCTTGCTCTCGACAACAACCAGTTGACTGGCTCAATTCCACCAGAGCTTTGCAATGCTGCCATGTTGAATCAGGTGACATTGAATGCAAACAATCTTACAGGGGACATAATTGATACCTTCCAGAGATGCATCAGTCTAACTGAAATTGACTTGACTGACAATCTTCTGTCAGGACCTATACCACCATATCTGGCTGACCTCCCTAACCTTGTAATTCTATCCCTGGGGGACAATAACTTCTCAGGAAGTGTGCCAGATGCACTCTGGACCTCCACATCGTTGCTCGAGATCCTGTTGGATTCCAACAAGCTTACTGGCAGTCTATCCCCACTGCTTGGAAATGTCACAACATTGCAGTACCTAGTCCTTGCCAACAACAACCTAGAGGGGCCCATTCCCCCTGAAATTGGGAAACTTTCCAACTTGACTGTATTCTCGGTGGCAAACAACAACCTGGTTGGTGAGATCCCAGTTGAGTTATGCAACTGTATCCGGCTCACAACTCTTCATCTAGGCAATAACTTGCTCACCGGATCAATCCCTCTGCAAATTGGGCAGCTCATCAATCTGGATTACATGGTCCTTTCACATAACAGTCTCACTGGGAAAATTCCAAGCACAATATGTGCAGACTTCCAGGTTTGTTGCCAAATGTGCATAATCTCCTCTTTGATTGTACATTATCTCTGTTTATAATTTCTGCTTTACTGGTATATGCAGACCAACTAGACACGACAGCCTCCAGGGTTGAATCTCTGTTCCGTAGTTGACAGGCTTTGATGGGGCTGGTTTGGTTTGGATTATGGCAACCCAGAATCAATGCAAAGCATTAGTCTAGTATGCATATGCTACACAGAAATAATTCATTTCAACCATGTTAACATTCCTTGATCTACAGATTCTACTGTCCATATCGAAAAGTCCAGTCTTGCTTATGAGTTGTTGTTTTCCAGGTGATTGCCATGCCCACTTCAAGCTTTGTGCAGCATCATGGAACACTGGACTTGTCATGGAATAATCTCAGTGGCAGTATTCCACCAGAGATGGGCGAATGCTCGGTTCTTGTGGAGCTGTTATTGACAGGCAATCAACTAACGGGTTCAATCCCTCCTGAACTTGCACAGCTTACAAACTTGACCACTTTAGATCTTTCGTGCAACATGCTAAATGGGTCTATCCCAGCTGAGATCGGAGAAGTGGGCAAGCTCCAAGGCTTGAATCTGGCCTACAACAGCCTCACAGGGCAAATCCCCCCGCAACTAGGTGACATTGCGAGCCTTACAAAGCTCAATTTGAGTGGAAACATGCTTTCTGGATCAATTCCCGACACTCTAGGCAATCTGACAGGTCTGTCTCGCTTGGATGTCAGCAACAATCAGCTCAGTGGGGGTCTACCATCCTCCTTGGCCACTCTGGAGTCTATTGTGGGACTAAATCTGGAGAAGAATCAACTGACAGGTAACATTGCTCAATTGCTATCTGAGAGTTCAGTCTGGCATCAAGCACAAACCATCAATCTGAGCCACAATGCATTTTCCGGAAGCATTCCAGCCACCATTGGCAATGCCACAGGGCTATCATATCTAGATCTTGGTGGAAATCAGTTCTCAGGGCCTGTTCCAAATGAGCTTTCAAACCTTGTGCAGCTCATCTATTTGGATCTTTCAAACAACCACCTTAGTGGGATGTTCCCTCCTGAGCTGTGTGAACTTAGATATCTGACCTTCCTCAACATGTCATATAATGACTTGGAAGGGCAAATCCCTTCCACAGGCATGTGTGCAAAGTTGGGTGCCTCTTCATTCATTGCAGATCCAGGACTTTGTGGAGGCATACTTGGAACAGAGTGCACTTCCAACTACATGACCATGACTCCTACCAACTTGCTGAGTACAGGGGCAATACTAGGTATCACAGTTGGTTGCACCATTGCATTTCTCAGTCTGCTGTTTGTAGTCCTGAGGTGGCGCTTGCTGAAGAGAGAGGCAGTGATGAAAACCAAGGATTTGGAGAAGAAGTTTAGCATGATGCTTGACAGTAGCACATGTTTGACCATGGCAAAATCTAAGGAGCCCTTAAGTATCAATGTAGCCATGTTTGAGCAGCCATTGCTGCGGCTCACTCTGGCTGACATACTCCTTGCCACCAATAACTTCTGCAAGACTAACATCATAGGTGATGGAGGATTTGGAACAGTTTACAAGGCCATTTTACCAGATGGCAAAACTGTGGCCATAAAAAAACTTGGTGCAGCACGAACACAAGGCAACAGAGAATTTCTTGCAGAAATGGAAACTTTGGGAAAGGTGAAACATCGAAACTTGGTGCCATTACTTGGATACTGCTCATTTGGGGAGGAAAAACTGCTTGTGTATGAGTACATGGTGAACGGGAGCCTTGACCTGTGGCTTCGGAACCGCGCAGATGCAGTTGAGGTTCTGGATTGGAACAAACGATTCAAGATTGCCATGGGCTCTGCGAGAGGTCTCAACTTCCTTCACCATGGCTTCATACCCCATATCATCCACAGGGATGTGAAGACCAGCAACATTTTGCTGGATGCTGATTTTGAGCCCCGAGTTGCAGATTTTGGTCTTGCACGGCTCATCAGTGCTTATGAGACCCATGTGAGCACTGATATTGCAGGCACCTTTGGATACATCCCTCCTGAATATGGGCAGAGCTGGCGATCCACTACTCGAGGAGATGTGTATAGCTATGGCGTGATACTCCTAGAACTGCTTACTGGCAAGGAGCCAACAGGTGTGGAGTTCAAGGAAATGGAAGGAGGTAATCTGGTTGTATGGGTCCGGCAGATGATAAAGCAGGGAGCAGCCCAAGACGTACTTGATCCCACTGTCTCAAATGGGTCATGTAAGATGAGCATGCTCAAAGTGTTGCACATTGCCAACTTGTGTACAGCTGAAGACCCACTCATGCGACCAACAATGCTGCAGGTAGTGAAGTACCTCAAGGATGTTGAAGCTGCACCCCAACTGCCCATCTACGATAGTAGTCGCCAAATAACTGCATAGGTATGACTTGAAACATCTTTAGCTCTGCACTTGTTTGCTAACTTAAAAGAGAATCAGAGTTGCAAAGTTGGTGTTTTCTATGTGACACTTTCAATTGCAGTCTAACCTGACAAATGGAACACTGGTCTGAAACATTCTATCTTGATTTGCAGGAAGTTTCAGCTACACACATAGAAGTAGAAGAAGTTTTCACTAATTATGTCACCAGAATTTTTGCTGTTTACATCCTTATTGCACGGCATTTATCACGCAATTCTGGAGATTCAGGCATGGTTGTGGAGGTGATGAGGCTCCACCATCATCAAGGTAAACATCCTGTGAAGCCCAATCACCTACCCTCTTAGCAAGGTTTCAATTCAGTCAATCCATTAAGCCACCAAGTGTGCGGAGTTTGTTTCACGTGTATGCTCATTGAAACTGGTACACACTGATCATGGTGTCTACCAGGGGCTTCCACATTCTGAAGAGACTGTAATGTAGAGAGAACTAGAAGATCAAGCTGTATTAAACCAGAGACCTAAGTTAGAATCTATAACCAAATTATCTTAGATGTAAGACTTTACCTGAAGCAGACTGACAATGCTAGATGCAGACACCCACCTAGTAAACAATCTTCATACTTATGTACAAATAAAATTACTCTTGGTGAAGAGTAGAATCCAATACAGTAGTAAGCTCTGGTTTTCTTTACCTGCAAGCTGTTGCTGTTGTGACTTGTTCCATAATATATAGAAAAATCGAACTCCAATATAGTTCTTAGCAAATTGTCTCCAAGTTTGCTGTTCATTACTACCAGTCACTAATTTGCCAATGCCAGAGATCCATATCAGGTTAGAGAGGTCCTTCTCCATCTTGTCTTCTTAAGTTCATGTGAGGAATTATAGTACAATTCTTCCAGTTCATGCAAGGAATTATATTTGTAATTCCTCAGGCGAGCATTTGTACTATTTATGCATCTGCCCCAGTTCTTGAAGACATGCACAATTGAGGTGGAAACTGCAGCCATGGAAGGGTTTTGGATTACCTAGTATTGTTTCTTTTCAGTTCTTTTGCCTGGGTTAAAAGCCAGTGAAAGGAGATCTAAGTCTGTTTTTGGGTCTCCTTGTGTTTGTCATGAGTATACTTAACATGTTTTCAAAGCTAATTTTCATTTGGTTTCTGGAGGTGGTTGTAAGCAAGACAAACTTCAATCTGCCCCAACAGGGACATTGGAGATGTATTAGAAATCCATACAAGCTTGAATATAAGGTCTCATTCATGTTTGTGAGGTAAAAATCACAGTATTATTAGTCTGCATGTAGGGACCAGAGTTTTTTTTTTGGGGGCAAAAATTTGCCACTTGGTGCAAAAACAAATCCAGGGTAACTCATACAAATGAATTTTGTGAAAAAAACCACAAAAGTTGCCAGATTTTGAGGAATTTTTGTTCTGAAAATCGTTATATTTAGGCAATAGATTCCAACAACAGGTCGCCAAAATATAGCAAGATTCTTAACTCTTTTTGCTTTCCTTTGTGACTTGTAGCCAAATTTGCCTAGTTCCACTTGCAGATGATTGCCAATATTGTCTACATTACAAAATGAAAAGAAACAAACAAACAAAAAAAACCCCAATAGGGACCACGTAAATTTCAATTAGAGTTTATAATTATCATAAGGTATTATTATCTTGCCTGACATCGTAGTTTTTTATTAGAAATTATGCAGGATAGGTAAAGAAGTTTAATACTTTGTGTAAGTTGAAGGTTCTAAAAAGGCTTAGTCTTGTATAATGACATGCCCAAACTTTTAAAACATTGAGAATTTGTTTTTTGTCAATGCTTGATTCCTTGTTTTAGTTGATTCAAATAAGGTTATATGTTTAGGATGCCAATGAGCATCCAAAAAGTTAACCTCAAGCACAAACACATCATGTGCCTCCTTTGGAAATTCACAAGTTGAAACTTGTTATGACATAATATACTCATATTGTCAATAATATTTAGTAACACTTCTTGACATTATTGTTTTCTCGAAGGGGAAAATAACACATGGACATAATTAAAGTGTTAATCTTTTGAATTAAATACCATAGCCTAAGGTCAGCTTCCACATTGACAAAAACAACTTTTTTTTTCTCCAAAAATCGATTCTATTTTTTTTTAATTGAAGAAAACTTTCTCATAATCTTCAATTGTCACATAAATATTGAAATTGTAGCCTGTAATAATGATGAAGATTTTCAATGCCTCGGTTTCATATTTTAAAAAAAAAAAAAAAAGTTTCAAATATTTAAAAGGATTATTAAAATGACCAAATTATCCAAAATTTTAAGTTCAACTCTCCATTTTGAATTAGTTGATGGAAGGGGACCTTCATGATTTTTCAATGGTCACAACATTCATTTGATAGGGCTTTGCTCTACTCTCCCTTGTTGTTATTGACAAATTATCATTTGAATCAGCTGTTCAGCACAGGTGCCAATTCTGTAGACCTAATCGGTAGGCCTTGCTTATTATGCGAGACCCAACAACTATTAGCGTGTGTCTTATTGGTCTCATTATTTCTCTTTAATTGTGCAGAATCTACTTGGGTGGCCAATTCCAGCACAATCTAATTAGTGCAAATCCCCAGTGTTTACGTACTATGGAATGTTCAAGCTCCTACCCATTATGTTAGGTAAAGGTGCTAGGTGAGCCCATTAGGGCGAGCTAGGCGACATGCCCATACATAATGGGGCAAGGGCAAGGCGATTCCGTGACATTAAGGCCTGAGGTGGAAAACTCAATGATTTTTTTTTAACTTCATTTTCAACATCCATTTTTGGTCACTATTAGGAGTGCATGATCATCACGGGAAGATTATGTCGTATATTAGTGTGATCTAGGAAATGACATGTAATCTGCCACCCCGGACCTTAATGTTGAGGTGGGCAGTCTACCACTGGTTCCGGCTCCTAGTGAGAGGTCCAGAGGGTTAGCCTGGGGCTAATCTGGAGCCAGAATCTGCAGTAACCTGCCCATTCTCTCTATCACATGTAACTACACCCAAACCCTAAAAAACAATCACTATTCCACTTAAATGGCAGGGGCAAAAAGGAAGAATAACAGCTAAAACTGTCAATGAGAGCTTCCTATTCACATGAAGGTGGGGTGCTAGACTAACTTCCATTAACTAACTACTCCTTCATGCCAGAGCTTCCCTCAGCATTGCAAATCTTGACACAAAACATGAGTGTACACAAATAATGAATTCAATGTAAGGCAGCTTCATGCAAGTCTTAAGTCTCAATTTGCATGGTGGAATCCAACTTCTTATTGCAGAGAATCAAAGCTTGGCTTCTTCAGATTGTGGAAATTATTATTTCTTTTGCAAATTTCTCGGTTTCTTCAGATTGTGGAAATTATTATTTCTTTTGCAAATTTCTCGGTTTCTTCAGATTGTGGAAATTATTATTTCTTTTTTACAAATTTCTTGGTTTAAATGTCAAGTAATCAGTCAATACCTTGCTGGATCCATCCTTTGTTTTCTATCATGATTAACATGAAACCCCACAAAAGAGATTTCTGAGCAATTAATTGTTCACAAGGAAATTTTTCAGAAACTTTTTTAGAAGAGATAGATAATTTATTTGAAGTTTCATGTAGAACATTCATCATGGGATCTTAATTATCGGCTACAAACAATATGACAACATTGAAGGAGGAGATCAAACTGAATCATAAAGAGAACATTTTTAATCCGTAGATCTATCACTGGTCCCTTGTTTTTTGATAGGGTATGAATGTCCAGATCCGTTCATGTACTGTCTGTTATCATAAAAGTCTTCAACTCACTTGGGTCATGTTTAATTTGCAGGTCTGTTGACATTGTTGATCACCCAAAATAAGAATGAATTAAACTTGGATTGGAATAATCTTGAAATGTAATTTGGCCTTGAATTTGGGTATTCAACCAACTTATAAAGGATTGATGATCAATATAAAACCATCAACCATTTTATACTCATTAAATAGAATCTAGCACATTGAAATGAGAGACAAACAGACGTTGTTATGTCAAAGAATTAGAAGTGACTGGAAGTTTGGTTTCTCTGAAAAGTCAGTCGGCTCTCTATATTTGCTTTTCTGGCACAGTTCCATGAAACATAACAAAAACTGATGATGTGTCTCTGAGGACTAGAAGAGATTCTTCAAGCTCTGAAAAGTTCAAAACCTTTAGCAAATTTAACCATGCCATCAAAGCTAACTTTTGCCCCCCAAAAAAAAAAACCTTTATTAGAAAGACTAGGTTAATAAGCATGGCAAACTTGTGGCAACGCCCATCATCACAATTCACAAACCAAACCCAAATTTGTGAATTTTAGCTTCACCCAACACTAAATCCACTTAAGAAAACACAAGGGGAACACAAGTATCAGGAGTTCAAAGCTCTACAGCTGGGTTCATTTGACTGAAAGACAATCATGGCTACAATTTGGGTACAAAGGATCCAAATATGGTGGCAAAAGCTTCAATCTTCCCCCTGGATGTATGATGGCCTTGTGCTGGGTGCGACAGTTGCTGCAATTTCTTCCACCTCTGTTTTGGCCTTCTCTTCAGCTCTCATGAAGTTTCCAAGACTGATCATCCATGCCAACTCTGCATTTACCAATTCCATGGTGCAAGAAGCTATGCTCAAGACCGCATGTCATGAATGCCATGCTTTAAGATTGTTTGGTGCCAATCCCAAAACTGCAATCACAGCTGCAAGTTCATCATCAATATCCTCCCTAGCCTGGGCACCACCCCATGCTACTACAACCATTACCACTTTGGTGCAACAACAGGCCACCGGTCTTCTTCCCACAGACTCTCTTATGACAGAAATCTTAATTGCTTTACTCATGTCATTCCTCATTGTCACTTTCTCTGTCTTCTTGGTTAGAGAACTTAGATAGTAGTATAAATCAAGGTGTACATTGGCAATTAGTAGGAAAATATAATTCCAAAAAAAATTTAAATTGTCAAAAATGTAAAAACAATTTAATGAAGTATTCCAAAAAGAATGAAAAAAAATCAGAGTAATAAGCAGTTAGATCTATGAGCTTAGGGGGGGGGGGGGATTTTTAACAAAAATTTAAAGTTTTTTTTCATAAAAGAAACCAGGTTAAACCCGTTTTTGGTTTTTGATTTTTAAAAGGAATTTCTTCCAAATTTAAAATATATTTGATT
>Ga0116227_10011237_pt1 | contig 15137 bp, 14 predicted proteins | sample S1TSphgellanicum_FD_89693 | JGI IMG/M metagenome (GOLD analysis project Ga0116227, IMG submission 89693) | Host-associated microbial communities from peat moss isolated from Minnesota, USA - S1T2_Fb - Sphagnum magellanicum MG | ecosystem: Host-associated > Plants > Peat moss > Unclassified... | reverse complement strand
GCAGGCGGTGATGCTGTTCGATACGTGGGGAGGCGTGCTGACGCCGGCGCAATACCAGGAGTTCTCGCTGCACTACATGGCGCTCATTGTCGATGCGCTGACCCGCCAGTCGGAGGGGCGACGGGTACCCAGTATCGTGTTTACGAAGGGCGGCGGCGCCTGGCTCGACAAAATTGCGGCGATCGGCTGCGATGCCGTCGGCGTCGACTGGACCACGGATTTGAGCGCCGCGCGCCAGGCGGTCGGCGGGCGCGTGGCGCTCCAGGGAAACCTCGATCCGGCCGCCCTGTTCGCACCCGCCGACACCTTGCGGTCAGAGACCTTGCGCGTACTCGAGAGCTTCGGCCCCGGCGCCGGTCATGTGTTCAATCTGGGCCACGGCATCACGCCGGAGGTCGACCCAGAGCGCGTCGCGGTCTTGGTGGAGACCGTACAGAGCTACACGCTGGCTTGAAGTTTCGGCGCAGCTTGGCGGGCGGTGTCGCGAAGTTCATCGCGCAGTGCGCGTCTCAAGATCTTGCCGACATTGGTCTTGGGCAATTCGGCGCGAAAGTACACGTGCCGCGGAATCTTGTAGCCCGTCAGTTCCTTGCGGCAATGGGCGATCAACGCCTCCGCAGTCAGGCTCTCATCCTTCTTGACCACGAATAGCGCGACCGCTTCGCCGGAATTCTCGTCCGGCTGCGCCACCGCCGCGACTTCGAGCACGCCGGGATGCGCCGCGACGACCCCCTCGATTTCGTTCGGATACACGTTGAAACCGGAGACCAGGATCATGTCCTTCTTGCGATCCTCGATGAACACGTAGCCCTTCTCGTCGATGCGGCCGATATCGCCGGTGCGCAGCCAATCGCCGAACATCACCTGCTCGGTCTCCTCCGGCCGATTCCAATAGCCGCGCATGACCTGAGGTCCGAATACGCAGATCTCACCGACGCTGCCCACCGGCACTTCGACGCCGGCGTCGTCGCGAATCGAGATATCGGTGGAGGGAACCGGCAGACCGATCGAGCCGTTGAAATCCAAGCCGATGGGATTGGCGGTCGCCATGGGCGAGGTCTCCGTGAGGCCCCACCCTTGACTCAATGTGCAGCCGGTGACCTCCTTCCAGCGGGCCGCCACGACCCCTTGCAGGGCCATGCCGCCCGCGACCGAGACACGCAAGTGGCTGAAGTCCACGGAATCAAAGCCCGGCGTGTTCAGCAGGGCATTGAACAGTGTGTTGACGCCGCTGATGAAATTGAATTTGTACTTCTTCAACTCGGCCACGAACGCCTTGAAGTCGCGCGGATTGGTGATCAATATGTTGTGGGCGCCCAGGCTCAGAAACGCCAGGCAATTGCTGGTCAGCGCGAAGATGTGATACAGCGGCAGCGCGGTGATGACGACGCGCTTTTCTCCGGCATGCAGCGACGGCGTCACCCAGGCGGAGGATTGCAATACATTGGCGACCATGTTGCGGTGGGTGAGAATCGCCGCCTTCGAGACGCCGGTCGTGCCGCCCGTATATTGCAGGAAGGCAATGTCATCGGCCCCCAAGGTCACCGGCTCGAGCTTCTGGCCAAGGCCGCCGCCCAGGGCGCTCTTGAACGGCAGCGCACCCGGCATGGTCCACGCGGGAATCTGCTTGCGCACATGCTTCAGCACGAAATTCACGATCATGCCGCGCGGAAATCCCAGCAAATCGCCGATGCGGGTGATGAGCACCTGCGTAAGGTCGGTGCGCGGCAACACCTGCTGCAGCACATGTACGAAATTCTCGACGATGACGATGGCCTTCGCGCCGGAGTCTTTCAGCTGATGTTCCAGTTCGCGGGCGGTGTAGAGCGGATTGGTGTTGACGACCACCATGCCGGCGCGCAGCACGCCGAACAGCGCGATCGGATACTGCAATATATTGGGCATCATGAGCGCAACCCGGTCGCCCTTCACCAGCCCGGATTTTTTCTGCAGCCACACCGCAAACGCGAGGCTCAGCTCGTCGAGCTGCGCATAGCTCAAGGTCGCGCCCATATTGGTGAACGCCGGCAGCTGACCATGCGCGACGCAAGCCTGGTCGACGATGTCGCGCAAGCTCGCGTAAGCGTCCGGGTCGATGTCCGCCGGCACTCCGAGCGGGTACTGCTGCAGCCAAGTTCGATCCACCCGCCATTCCTCGCTGTTGTCCCGCGCGCCGTACGACCGCGCACTATATCAGTTCATCCGCTGCATCGGCTCGGCACAGGTGCATCATTGGTCAGACAGGCTGCTAGGCAAGCCGCGCGGCTGGGAGCAAACTTCGGCGTATGGAGGCGCGGTGTTGAGGATCGGGCGATTGACCCCAAGGACAAGGGGCGCATTGACCGCGACGGCGGCGAGCCTGGGTTTGTCGGCGAGCCTGGGGTTGTCCGGTTGCGTCGTCGGCTATGGCCAGTGCCTGTTCACCGAGCCCTTCAAGAATACCGTCACCGGACACGTGCACTTTCGCAACTATCCGGCCCCCGACGGCTTGGACAACGTCCCCGTGCTGTCGCTCGATCGCACCGAGTATATTTATTCCCCTGCGCATAGTCATCAGTGCCTGCCGGCGAACGATCTGCAGCTGATCGGCGTGGCAGAATTTCCCCAGGATGTCATCGAGGACTCGCACGTGACCGTGCACGGCTCGGTGTTCGAAGCGGCTTCCGCGCGCCAGCACACGACCTTCGTGATGAACGTGGTCAGCATTCTGCCGATCCGCACGCCGCGCTAAACGCACCAGCCAAACCCACAATTCGGCGCTGGATCCGGCACGAATCCGTTTACAATTCATGCGGGAACAAATCAAACCAGGGAGTCAATTCGCATGAAAAGCAAAAATCTGTGCGGCACGATTGCCGCTGCGTTGCTCGCCCTAGGCGTGGTGACCGCGTTGCCGGCCACGGCGGCCGATTCGCCCACGCCCACCACCTGCAAGGACGGAACCACCTCCTCGGCCACCGGTCGGGGCGCGTGCAGCGGCCACGGTGGGGTCCAAAAGGGTTCTTCGGCCGCAGCGCCCGCCGCGGCCGCAGCGCCCCCCGCGGCGCCGGCAGCGCCTGCCGCACCGGCTGCACCGGCTGGTACCACCACCTGCAAGGACGGCACCACCTCCACGGCGACCGGCCGCGGCGCGTGCAGCGGGCATGGCGGTGTGCAAAAGTCATCCACGAGCCAACCGGCGGCGGCCTCCACCGCTGCGCCTGCGGCGGCAGCACCGGCTACGCCGGCTCCGGCGGCCACGGCGCCGGCCAAGACGGCGGCGCCTGCCGCCGCCGCTGCAGCGCCCGCCGCTCCAGCTGCCGCGGCACCTGCGGTCGCAGCCAAAACCACGACCCCTTCGAAGTCGGCGGCCACGGTGACCGCGAGCAACACCGATCCGACCGGCGCCACCGCCAAGTGCAAAGACGGCACTTATTCGAAGTCGCAGCACCACAGTGGTACGTGTTCGAGCCACGGCGGCGTCAGCGAGTGGCTGACGTCGTCGCAGTAACGGACTTGACGTAAGCCGGCGCTGCCGCAGCTACAGGCACGGGCTCCTTAGGTTTGGCGGTTACTTGTGCAGCAGCGGCTGCAGCGCCGGCCAGACATTGGCCAGCAGCGTCGGCTCCCCGAGCGCATTGGGATGAATGCCGTCGGCCTGCATGAGATTCGGCGTCAAGGCGACGTCATTCAGCAGGAAAGGCACGAGCGGCAGTTTTTTCTGCCGCGCCAGATCGACGTAACATAAGCGGAATTGTTCGGTATAGTCGGGACCGTAGTTGGGCGGCATTCGCATGCCGAGCAGCAGCACGCGAGCCCCCGCCGCCGACGCGAGATCAGCCATCTGCGCGAGATTAGCGCGCATTTGCTCAATCGGCAGCGCGCGCAATCCGTCGTTTCCGCCGAGTTCGAGTATGACAATTTTCGGCTGATGCAGCGAGAGAGCCCGCGGCAGTCGCGCGAGGCCACCGGCGGTCGTTTCGCCGCTGACGCTGGCATTGATCACCTCATAGCCGTACCCTTCGCTCTGGAGCTTCGTTTGTAGCAATGCCACCCAGCCCTGTTGTACGCGCTCCAGCCCGTAGCCGGCACTGATGCTGTCGCCGAACACCAGAATCACCGGCGTTTCGGCTCGGGCCGAAACCGATGCCGCCACCCACACGAATAGGATCCATAGCCGTTTCACAGCGCTCCTTAATGACAACACTGCCAGATCAACTCGCGATGCCTGATCAACAGGATCGAATCGTTCTCGACGCCCAGAATGTCTCCAAGACCGTCGCAAGCCCCGAGGGCCAATTGACCATTCTCGCCGATGTGAGCCTCCGTGTGCGAACCGGCGAGACCTTGGCGATCGTCGGCGCGTCGGGTGCCGGCAAGTCCACGCTGCTCGCGCTGCTCGCGGGGCTCGATTCGCCGAGTACCGGGCGCGTCTCGATCGCCGGAGTCGATCTGACCGACCTCAACGAGGACGGCCGGGCCGCCATCCGCGGCAAACACGTAGGATTCGTCTTCCAGTCGTTTCATTTGATCCCGTCGCTGACCGCGGTTGAAAACGTGATGCTGCCGCTCGAGCTCGGCGGCCGCCGCGACGCGCGGCAGGCGGCGTCGGCCGCGCTCGACCAGGTGGGATTGACGCCACGGCTCGCCCACTATCCGAAGCAGTTGTCGGGCGGCGAGCAGCAGCGCGTGGCGATTGCGCGCGCCTTCGTGACGCATCCGGACTTGCTGTTTGCGGACGAACCCACGGGCAACTTGGATACCGCCACCGGCCAGCGCATCACCGACCTTTTGTTCGAGCTCAATCGCAGCACCGGCAGCACCTTGGTGCTGGTCACGCACGATCGCACGCTGGCGCGGCGCTGCGGCCGCGTGCTCGAGCTCGACGCCGGACACGCGGTGAATTGATGCAAGTTCTCCGATTCGCCTTGCGCAATCTGTGGCGCGACCTCAAATCCGGCGAATTGTCGGTGCTGTTGCTCGCGCTCGCCGTGGCGGTGCTGTCGCTGACGGCCGTCGGCTTCTTTACCAGCCGCATCTCACAAGGAGTCCGGGCGCAGGCGGCCGAAGTGCTGGCCGCGGATCTGCGGCTGGAGTCCCCGAATCCGATCCCGGACCGCTATTTCGAAGAGGCGCGCGTGCGCGGCCTCAGGAGCGCGCGGATTCTGTCCTTTCCGACGGCGATCTTCAGCGGCGACGTCAGCCAACTGGCGGCGCTCAACGCGGTCAGCGCGGGCTATCCCTTGCGTGGTCACGTGCGCATCGCGGATGTGCCGTTCGGGGTCGCCCGCACGACCGACCGCATACCCAACCGCGGCGAGGTGTGGATCGACTCGCGCATCATTGCGCAACTGAAAATTGAGTTGGGATCGCCGCTGCGCATCGGCGCGGCGTCGTTTCGCGTCACTCAGGTGCTCGATTACCGGCCGGATCAGGGCACGGGCTTCGTGAATCTCGCGCCGGCCGCCTTGCTCAACTATGACGACGTCGCATCGACTGAATTGATTCAGCCCGGCAGCCGCGTCACGTACGAGGCTTTGTTTGCCGGCAACGCGCCGGGGATAGCGGATTTCCGCGAACACCTGCTGTCGATCAAGGCGCCGGGCGAACGGCTGCGCGGAGTGGATGAATCGAGCCGGCAGCTGAATTCCGCCATCGACCGGGCCAGCCGATTTCTGAATCTCGCGAGCTTGGCGTCCGTGCTGCTGGCCGCGGTGGCCGTGGCCATGGGCGCGAGACGCTATGCGACACGGCACATCGATACCGTCGCCTTGATGAAGTGCATGGGCGCCTCGCAAGGCTTCGTGCTCGCGATTTCGCTGATCGAATTGACGTTGTTGGCGCTGTTCGCGGTCGCCATCGGGGCGCTGCTGGGTTATGTCGCTCAAGCAGGCCTTGCCTGGCTGCTGCGGGATCTCATCCGCACGGAACTGCCCCCGGCGTCGCTCGCGCCGCTGCCGATCGCCTTGGTCACCGTGCTCGCCATGCTCATCGGCTTCGCCCTGCCGCCGCTGCTGCAGCTGAAGAGCACGCCGCCGGCGCGGGTGCTGCGCAAGAGCATCGGCGCTCCGCCGCTGCGCTACGGGTTGAGCTACCTGCTCGCGCTCGCGGCGCTGGTCGCGATTCTGTGGAGCTTGGTGCGCGATACCGAGTTGGTGCTCTCGGTGCTCGCCGGAGTCTTGGGCGTGGGTCTCGTGCTCACCCTGGCCGGTTTCGGTCTCGTGCGGCTCACCGGGCGGCTGCGCGGCGGCGTCGGCGTCGCGTGGCGGTACGGCCTCGCCAACGTGTCGCGCCGCGGCACCGGCAGCGTGGTACAGATCGTGGCCTTTGGCTTAGGGATCATGGTGCTGTTGCTGCTGGCGGTGGTGCGCGGCGATCTGCTCGCCGATTGGCGGCACAGTCTGCCATCCGATGTGCCCAACAATTTCCTGATCAACATCCGTCCGGAGGAACGCGCCGCCCTGGAGCAATTCCTGCAATCGCACGGCTTCGGCGCGCCGCAAATGTATCCGATGGTGCGGGCGCGCATCACTGCGATCAATTCCGTGCCGAGCGAGTCGCTGAAAATCCCGGGCGAACCGGGCCGCGGATTCCTCGAGCGCGAACAGAATCTGACCTGGTCGGCCGGTCTGATGGAGGACAATCAATTGATCGCCGGCCGTTGGTGGACCCCGGCGGATGCCGGCAAACCACTGGTCTCCATTTCCTCCGAATACCAGGAAACATTGCAGCTGAAGATCGGCGACAAGCTCAGCTTCGATGTGGCGGGCGAAACGCTGACCGTGCAAGTCGCCAGTATCCGCAAGATCCGCTGGGATAGTTTCCGGCCGAATTTCTTTCTGGTGTTTCCGCCCGGCCTGCTCGACGGTGCCGCCGGAACCTACATGACCAGCGTGTTCCTCACACCGGCGCAGCGGCCGGCGCTCGCCGATCTGGTGCGTCAGTTCCCGACCGTCTCGGTGTTCGACGTCGATGCGATTCTCAAGCAGATCCGCGAGATCATGGATCGCGCCTCGCTGGCCGTGCAGTACGTATTCTTGTTCACTCTGGTCGCCGGGGTCGTGGTGCTGCTCGTGGCGGTGCAATCGACTCGCGACGAGCTCCGCTATGATAGCGCCATGCTCCGAACCCTGGGCGCCAGCCGCACAACCGTCCTGCAGGGCGTCGCCGCGGAATTCTCTGCGCTCGGCTTTCTCTCGGGCACCTTGGCGGCGTTCGGCGCCACCGCTGTCGGCTGGATACTGGCGCGGCGCCTGTTCTCGCTGCAGTTCACCCTCGATCCCTGGGTGTGGGCCATCGGTTTAGTCTGCGGCACCGTGCTGGTCGGTTTGAGCGGCACTCTTGCGACCCGCCGAGTCGTCAACACCCCGCCTATCGTCACACTCCGCGACGACTAGCGAACTTCGAGCATTACCCACCCCACCGGAATGGGGCTGCCATGAGTCGGTATGGCTTCGATTCGTACGTTGTAGATGCCGGCGGCAAGACCCGTGGTATTCAGGGTCATGCCCAACTCGCCGTTCGAGTCCTTGAGCAGATTGTTGAGGATCAGTGCGCGCCCCTGATCCTTCTTGTCGACCAGCATGCGGAACTGGGTCATCTTGGCGGTGTAGCCCATGTCGATGTGCAGATCGATCAGTTGCGGGGCGCTGCGGCTCAACGTGATCTTTGCCCGGTTGATCCCGGCTGCCTGATCCGGAACGACCCGCAGACTGCTCGTGGTCGCCGGCTGGATCAGCGAGCCTTGGTTCATCTGTGTGCGGGCGTCTTCGAGTTCGCCGCGCAGCAGCGCATATTTCCCCAAGCTCGCCCAGAATGCGACCAGGCACACCACGGTAATGGCAGAGAGCCCGATCAGCACATAGACCGACTTCCACCACGGCGGCTTGGGCTCGCGCAAATCCTGCGGACGGCCGCTCGCTTCGAGCAGTTTTAGACTGGTCTGTGCGCGCTCGGAGAGCTTCAGCTCATTGAGGTAGTCCGGATTGGCACGGCACCAGTTCTCGAGATCGCGAGCCCCCTTGAACGGCAGCTTGTTCTCCAGATAACGGTCGACGAGCTTGTGATCTTCGATGAACTTCCGATCGAAGCGCGGCATCAGCGGCTGAGGCGCCGCGGTGCCTCGTGGGGCGATGCCTCGAGGGGTCGTGCCTTGTGAGGTCGTGCCTTGTGAGGGGGTGCCTCGTGGGAGAATGCGAGCGTTCATGCTAGAGCGTTCCTATGGACGCTCAATCATGCCGCGTTCCGCCGGCGGAATATGTGAAAGGATCGGCAAATATCGGCCGAAATGCCGTTATCGGCTGCTAGGCGATCGGGTGCGAGGCCAAGGGCAGCAGCCGGCCGCTGTCCAAGCTGGCGAACACCGCTTCGCGCTGCGACGGGGTGAGGCGCCGCCAGTCGATCTTCTGCCCGTCGTCCCGGCGCAGCTGGGCGTCGTCCAGGGTGGTCACCAACCCGGCCTTGGCGCGCCAGCGCTGCGGCAGGGACGTGGTGCTGCCGCGGCGTACCAGGTCGATGACTGCCTGGATGACCCGCGAATTGTTGGCGAGATCGGCGTGCGACTCATCCACGAAATAGCATTTGAGCCCGGGGAGCCGCGCCGACGACAGCGGCACCGTGCCGTCGCCGTTGCGGTCCATCGAGTATTCAAAGCCGGCCGCCGTTCGCCGCACACCTACCACGGTTTCCTGATTGACGCCGACGATATGCACCGCGCGTGAATCGACCGGCGCGAAGCCGGCCCGGATGGCGGCGATCTCACCGAGCAGGCGTGCATCCGGTTTGGGTCCATCCGCGGGCCAACAGCGCGGGTCGAACAGATCGAGTCCGTCGCGGCGCGGCGGCGGCAGCATGTGATAAAGACCGGGAAACGTGCAGAAGACGTGCTCGGCCAGGTACTCCGGCGAATGCTTGCGATCGAGGGCCGACATCCTGCGGACGAACGGGTACGTGCCGCGCAGCGCCTGCACCGGTGCGAATGAACCGCCATTCGGCGTTCCCAACAGGATGATCCGTGAGACCAGGCGTTTCGGCAGCAGGCGGGTCGCGACGCGTGCGACCAGACCGCCCATGCTATGCGCCACCAGGGTCACCGGCCGGCCCTGCGCCGCGATCACGCTTGCGAGTTGCGCGCCCAATTCGTCCACACCCAAGCGCCAGTCATAAGAATGAAAGCGCGCCTCGCAGCCCTCGTTCCGCAGCTTGAGCAACAGCTTCGCGTAGGAGAAGAGCAGCACGCCCATCGATTTGAAGGACTGGCCTCCCGGCAAGGCGAGCGCGGTCAGCCGGCCCGCGGCGATCTGCAGCGGATCGATCCACAGGACTTCGGCGGCGCGGGCACGGCGCTTCGTACCGGCGCGGCCGCGCGACAGCCGGCCGCCGAGTTTCGAGCCCATGATGCCCGGCAGGATCAGGACACGCGGACCGCGGGATTTCTTGGCCTTTTTCGCACTCGCCGCGAGCGCGGTCAATTCCGCGTATGCGGGCGCGCCGAAGTATTCGCGCAGACTGTCGACCTGGCGGCCGCACGCCAGGGAATCGAGGACTTCGTCATCATCCGCATGGAACGCCCAATCGGCGCTGGCGGCGGAGCGGCTTGACCTTACGCGAACGGCGGCCTTGAGTCGTGGCATGCCGATGCGCGTCTTAATGCCTGTCTGCCATGACCCGGTCCACGGCGTCGCACACCGCGGCGATGGCGGCGAGCCGCGTGCTCGACTTGCGCCACACGGCGCCGACCGTGCGCGACGGCGAGGGCTTGGCGAATTGCTTGATGGTGAGTCCCCGCTGGGACCCAAAGGGCGATTCCACCGCCAATTCGGGCAGCAAGGTGATGCCGAGGCCGGCAACCACCATCTGTCTCAAGGTTTCGAGGCTGGTCGCGCGAAAATCTTCGGCTTCGCGGACATCGACCCGGCTGCAGACTTCGAGCGCTTGATCGCGCAGGCAGTGACCGTCCTCGAGCAACAACAGGGTATGGCCCTTGAGGTCCTGCGCCTTGATGGTCGCTTTGGCGGCGAGCGGATGACTGTTGGGGAGCGCCACGGTGAAGTTTTCCTCGTATAGCACCCGCGACTCCACGCCGTCCTGCGAGACGGGCAGCGCCATCACGCCCAGATCGATTTCACCCTCGCGCAGGCGCCTCAGCAAGGATTCAGTCTGGTGCTCGTACAGCATGAGGCTCAAGTTCGGCAGCGCTTTGCGAATTCTCGGCATGACGCGCGGCAATAAATAAGGCCCGATCGTCGGAATCAGCGCCACTTTGAGTTTGCCGGCTAGAGGATCGGTGTTGTTGCGCGCCAGGGCAATGATCTCATCGCCCTCATCCAGCATTCGGCGGGCGCGGATCACGACCTGTTTGCCCACTTCGGTGAGCTGCACGTTCTTCGGCTGGCGCTCGACCAGCTTGACCCCGAGGTAGCCCTCGAGCTTTTTGAGCTGCGCGGACAGGGTCGGCTGGCTCACGAAGGTGCGTTCGGCCGCCTTGCCGAAATGGCCGGTGTCGGCCAGCGCCACCAAGTACTTGAGATCCTTGAGATTCACTTAAGCTCCGCGCGGCCCCATTGCGATAGTCGAGGGCGATGACAAGACGATAGATACAGTCTATCAAAACCATCATTATTATCAATGTGAATAATCGCTCGACGGCTGGTAGACTGCGCGCTTCGTCCATCAGCTGCCGAGGAACCCGTTCATGTCATTGATCAACACAGAAATCAAACCCTTCAAGGCCACCGCCTATCACAACGGCAAATTCGTACCGGTGACCAATGAGTCGCTCAAGGGAAAGTGGTCCGTGGTGGTGTTCTACCCCGCCGACTTCACCTTCGTTTGTCCGACCGAGCTCGGCGACCTCGCCGACAACTATGCTGAATTCAAGAAGCTGGGCGTCGAAGTCTACGGCGTCTCCACCGACACGCATTTCGCACACAAGGCCTGGCACGACACGTCCGACACGATCAAGAAGGTGCAATACCCCTTGGTCGGCGATCCGACCGCCGCGCTCGCCCGCAATTTCGAAGTGCTGATCGAAGAAGAAGGCCTCGCCTTGCGCGGCACCTTCGTGATCGACCCGAAGGGCCTGATCAAGATCATGGAAGTGCACGACAACGGCATCGGCCGCGATGCGAAGGAGCTGTTGCGCAAAGTCAAAGCCGCCCAGTATGTCGCCGCCCACCCGGGCGAGGTGTGCCCCGCGAAGTGGACTCCCGGCGCCACCACGCTCTCGCCGTCCCTGGATTTGGTCGGCAAAATCTGAGATCAGGCGGGCGCTTTCCGAAGCGGCAAGTCGAGCTCCGAGCGACGCTCGGAGCTCGACGTCGGCTAACTCCGGCCCTTGACAAGGGCTCGGGTGACCGCAATCTTGTTCGAATGAACGCAAATGGGATTCCATCATGCTCGACGACAATCTAAAGACTCAGCTCAAGGGCTACCTCGAGCGGATTTCAGAACCGGTGCAGATCACGGCGTCGCTCGATGACAGCGATCAATCGCGTGAAATGCTCGAGTTGCTGAATGACATCGAGGCGGTGTCCGAGCGTGTCGCCGTCGAGGTGCGCCGCGACGATGCGGAGATGAAACCGTCCTTCGCCCTGGCCCGGAACGGCGCCGCTCCGCACGTGCGTTTCGCGGGCGTGCCGATGGGGCATGAGTTCACCTCCCTCGTGCTCGCGCTCTTGCAGGCCGGCGGATATCCGCCGAAAGCCGAGGCGGCGGTCGTCGAGCAGATCAAGAGTCTCGACGGCGAGTTCAACTTCGAGACCTTCGTGTCGCTCACCTGTCAAAGCTGTCCCGACGTGGTGCAGGCATTGAATCTGATGGCGGTGCTGAATCCGAAGATCCGCCATACCATGATCGACGGTGCGGTGTTTCAAGACGAGGTCGAGCGGCGGCAGGTGATGGCCGTGCCCGCGGTGTTCCTCAATGGCCAGCCCTTCGGACAGGGCCGCATGGAACTCGAGGAGATCGTCGGCAAGCTCGATGCGGGTTCGGCGGAGCGCGACGCGGCGCGCCTGAGCGCCAAAGCACCCTACGACGTGCTGGTCATCGGCGGCGGTCCCGCGGGCGCCGCGGCTGCGATCTACGCGGCGCGCAAGGGAATTCGCACCGGCATCGCCGCCGAGCGGCTCGGCGGGCAATTGCTCGATACCGTCGGGATCGAGAATTTCATCTCCGTGAAGGAGACTCAAGGGCATAAACTCGCGACCGGTCTAGAGCAGCACGTCACCACGTATGATGTGGACGTGATGAACCTGCAGCGGGCGCAGGCGCTCGTTCCGGGCGATCTCATCGAGGTCAAGATGGTCAACGGGGCTTCGCTCAAGGCGAGGTCGGTGGTCATCGCGACCGGCGCGCGCTGGCGCGAGATCAACGTGCCCGGCGAGCGCGAATACCGCAACCGCGGCGTCGCCTACTGTCCGCACTGCGACGGCCCGCTGTTCAAAGGCAAGCCCGTTGCCGTGGTCGGCGGCGGCAACTCGGGGGTCGAGGCGGCCATCGACCTCGCGGGACTCGTGAGTCACGTCACGCTGATCGAGTACGATGCCCAGCTGCGCGCCGACGCGGTGCTCATTCGCAAGTTGCAAAGCCTCGCCAATGTTAAGATCATCACCAGCGCACAAACGACGGAGGTGACAGGCAATGGGCAGCACGTGACCGGGCTCGTCTACAAAGATCGACAGAGCGGCGCTTTCGTCACCGTGGAATTGGCCGGCGTCTTCGTCCAGATTGGACTGGTGCCGAATACCGATTGGCTCAAGGGCACCGTCAAGCTCTCGCCGCGCGGCGAGGTCGAAGTCGACGCCCGCGGTCAGACGTCGGTTCCCGGCGTATTTGCCGCCGGGGATTGCACGGTCGTGCCCTACAAGCAGATCGTCATTGCGATGGGTGAAGGTGCGAAGGCCAGTTTGAGCGCCTTTGATCACTTGATTCGCTCGCCGCTGTCCGCCGCCGCGTAAGACAGTGTCCGCAGTCACCCCGCCTCACCGATTGTCGTCGGGCGTCGTGGTGGTGAGCCTCACACAGAGGAAGCTCAAATTTCTATTGCTGCGCGCCTACCGCAATTGGGATTTCCCCAAGGGTCTGGTGGAGGCGGGAGAGGATCCGATCAGCGCGGCGTTGCGCGAGGTGCGCGAAGAGACGACGCTCGACGACCTGTCGTTCGACTGGGGCATGGTGTTCATGGACACCGGTCCCTACAACAAGGGCAAGATTGCGCGCTACTACATCGCGCGCAGCAAAGAGACGCACATCAAGCTGCCGATCAACCCGGAGCTCGGCAAGCCGGAGCACAATGAAGCGCGCTGGTTCGACTTGGCCAAGACCCTGGCCATCGTGTCGCCGCGCCTGCAACCGGTGGTTCTTTGGGCGCATGCCATCATCAATCATGAGACCCGGCCACCCGGCATCAAGCGGTCGTCGACGCCCTAGCTGTCTCACTTAGGCAGGCTGCTTAATCGAGCGACACGGCCCCTCTGCCGATCTCGATGACATCGCCGCCGACGAAGATCTGGCGCTCTGCATTCACCTGCAGAAACAGCGAAGAGGGGCGCCCGACGGATTCGCCCTGCGCGATGTGCAGCGCCACCGGCAGCGGCAGGTGCATCGCCAGACACCATCCGCCGAAATTGGCGGTCGCGGAGCCCGTGGCCGGATCCTCGAGGATGGCCGCGCCCTGCGGGAAGAAAAAACGGGCCAGCGCAGTGGATCCGCCGCTCAATGCAAACACGTAAGCCATGCTCATGCCGTCCTCGCTGCGGATGCTCTGCATCGCCAAAGGCCGGGGCGCCACGCGCCGGACGGCCTCCACCGAGGTGAGCGGCACGACCAACTGTTCCTTGCCGGCCTTGACCCACAAGGGCCGTTCATCGATGTCGCGTTCCGCGAGTCCGAGCGCGTTGGCCAACACACTGCGCGGGACGTCGAGTTCGCGCCAGGTCGGCGGCTGCGCCGTCAAGGTCCAGCGGTCGCCTTGCGCGCGCACGTCGATCAGCCCCGCCTGCATCTCGAGCCGCAGTGAATCGCCGCCCACCTTGAGCGCGCGGCAGACATGCGCCGTGCCGAGCGTCGGATGACCGGCGAACGGCATTTCGTAGTTCGGCGTGAAAATCCGCACGCGTGCCTCCGCCCGCGAGGAGGGCAGGATGAACGTGGTCTCGGACAAATTGAACTGGCGCGCCAGAGCCTGCATCACCGCGGCATCGAGACCCTCGCCGTGCTCGAACACGCAGAGCGGATTGCCGGTCAGCGCACCCCGGTCGTGCGTGAACACGTTGACGATGCGAAACGGATGAGTCGTCATCACCCGTTCCGCACCGCAACGTTTGCCTTACGGATACGCACGCACCACGACTACCGGCGCGGGCGCCACGACCGCCACCCGAGGACCATAGTATCCGCGGTGGTAGTAGCCCGCCGGGGCGACCACGCAACCGGTCATCGCAACGGCCACTAAACCTAACGGAATCAACACTTTAAGTAAGCGCTTCATAAACTGGCTCCTTGAAAAATTGCACCCTCGTAGTGAACAACGCGAGGGCACCCGCGGGGATGACAGGATGAACAATCCTTAAGACAGGCGCCGGTCAGGCCAGGGTGTGGAATACCTTTTGGACATCGTCGTCTTGTTCGAGTTTGTCGATCAGCGCCAACACCTCGGCCGCCTCGGCCTCGGGCAGTTCGATCGGCACCGAACAGATAAACTCATGCTCCGCAGACAGCGGCGTGATGTGGCGGCTCTCGAGCGCCTCTTGCAGCTTGCCGAAGTCATTGAAGGCGCCGCGGATCACCAATTGCGGTTCGCCCTTGTCCCCGATGCTTTCGCCCATTTCTTCGAGCCCGTAATCGATGAGATCCAGTTCGAGTTCGTCTTGATCCTTGACGCTGGCCGGATCCAGGCGGAACACCCCCATTTTCTTGAACAAAAAACTGACGCTGCCGGTGGTTCCCAGGTTGCCGCCGCCTTTGGTCATGATATTGCGCAAGCTGCCCACCGTGCGCGTCGGATTGTCGGTTGCGGCTTCGACCAACAGAGCCACTCCATGCGGCGCATAACCCTCATAGAGAATTTCCTGATAATTCGCCGCCTCCTTGCCTGAGGCGCGGCGAATGGCGGCGTCCGTCTTGTCCTTGGGCATGTTGACGGCGCGCGCGTTTTGCAG
>Ga0116227_10011235_pt1 | contig 15138 bp, 15 predicted proteins | sample S1TSphgellanicum_FD_89693 | JGI IMG/M metagenome (GOLD analysis project Ga0116227, IMG submission 89693) | Host-associated microbial communities from peat moss isolated from Minnesota, USA - S1T2_Fb - Sphagnum magellanicum MG | ecosystem: Host-associated > Plants > Peat moss > Unclassified... | reverse complement strand
CGAGGGGATCGGCCCGCGGCACCGATCTGGATGGTGCGTTGCTGGTGGAAGTCGACGGCCGCCTGCAGAGATTCGTGTCGGGAGAGGCGAGTTTGCGATTAACCGAAGGTGACATTTGACGCTCCTGAAAAGTATCGTTGCGGTGCTGGTGCTGGCCAATGTGGGCTACTTTCTGTGGAGCGACGGCGTTGCCAAGACGCCGGAGACCGTGATCGCGGGAACGAAGACGCTGACGCTGGCGAGCGAATCTTCGGCTGCAGCGGCGGACGCGCCCGTGCCGGCCAGCGGCGCCGGCGTCGTAGCGGCGCCGGACACCTCGCCGTCCGAACCTGCGGCGTCCCCACCCTCGTCGGCGCCGACAGCGTCGGCGGTCACGCCCACCGCGCCCGCGGTGCTCAGCAATGCGACACGCTGCGTCAGCGTGGGTCCGTTTCGCGACGTCGCCGAGGCCGCGCACGCTGCCGGCACGTTGCGCAGCGGCGGCTATGATACGCGGGAGCGCGTCGCAGACGGGGAAGTGTGGGCGGGCGTGTGGGTGTACCTGCCGCTGACCGCTGCGGAAGAGGCCGCGCAAATTCTCGATAAATTGAAAGCCGCCGGCATCGACGATGCGCTCGAAATGCCGGGACCGAACGAGTCGTCGGTGATCTCGCTCGGCCTGTTCAGCGAGCCGAAGCGCGCGCAGGCGAGAGTGGCGCAAGCCCAGGCCTTGGCGCTCAATCCCGCCGTGACCGACCGCAAGCGCAACGGCAATGTTTATTGGATCGACGTCGATTTGAAGACCACCGACGGCATGTTGAATCCTGAGGATCTGCAGGGCGAAGCGGGACGCATCGTGCGTCTCGAGGTGAAAGGCTGCCCTGATGCGGCGGGGCCGTCGTCGTGAAAGCTCGTGTCCTGACTCTGCGTGTCACCGGCGGAGTCGGTGTCATTTTCGGCTACGGCTGCCTGATCGCGTTCCTCTATCTGGTGGGTATGCAGAGCTATCGTTGGTTCCGCGACGGCGAGTGGACCCACGTCGGCTTGAGCGAGGGGGTGCGCGCGGCACTGATGCGCTGTTGTGTCAAAGATGGCGACACCGGCACGCTGGCGGGCTTGGTGCAGTGGCTCGACTCGCCCGTGGACTGGTTGGGGCTGCATCGGGTATTCGAGGTGATCCCCGCGTCGTTGGCGCTGTTCTTGGTGAGCATCTTGGGCAATTGCCTGTTCATCTACAGCAGAGATCGGCTGCAGCAAGACGCACTCTGAGGCGTTTGGGAGGATGGCATGCAAAGGCCAGTAGCGATCATCACCGGTGCATCCAGCGGCATCGGCGAGGTTTTCGCGCGCAAGCTCGCCCCAGATTATGACCTGCTGTTGATCTCGCGAAACAGGCAGCGCCTGGATGCTCTGGCGCAGGAGTTGGTCCGGCTCGGAGCAGAGGTCGCGGTGCTGGACGCCGACCTCAGCGATGCCGCGCAACTGAAAATGGTTGCCGACCGCATCGCCGCGCAATCGAATCTCATGCTGCTGGTCAATAATGCGGGATTCGGCGCTCGTGCTCCCTTGTGGGAAGCCGACGTCGAAGTCCTCGACAAAATGCATCGCCTGCACATCAACGCGCTGCTGCGATTGAGCCACGCGGCACTGCGCGTGATGGTGCCGCTGAATCGCGGCGCCATCATCAACGTGGCCTCGGTGGCTGCCTTCGCGCGACGCGCGGGCAGCATCGGTTACGGCGCGACCAAGACCTGGGTCACGGCTTTCACTGAAGGGTTGTACGCGGATCTGAAAGCGGCGGGCTCATCGGTCTACGTTCAGGCGCTGTGTCCGGGCTTTACCTATTCCGCGTTTCACGACCTGATGCAGGAAGATCGCAGCCGGCTTGCGCCGGCTGCGATGTGGCTCACCGCCGAGAAGGTGGTCGACGATTCGCTGCGCGGCATGCTGGACCGGAAACTCTACGTCGTGCCCGGCTGGCGCTACCGGCTCGTGGTGGCGCTGCTGCGTGTGTCACCGTTCTGGCTGCAGATTCGCCTGGTTCGGTTTGGCGCGCCGCGGGCACCGCAAGACGCCCGCGGCGCGCACTGAGCGGCATGCGTTCAGCGCACCCCGACGGCCAATACGACGAAAGAACCTGGAATCGGCACGGGGCGCGGATGGGGCGACGCCTCGGTGGGTGCGGGCGCGGGCCCGAAGTCGGCGGTGACGAGGTAAACGGTGCCCGTCACGGGATCGAGCGCCATGGTACGCGCACCTCGCTTGGTGGCGAGGGTTTGTACGACGGTGTAACGGTCGGCCGTGTCTTGGTGGATGACGGTCAGGGTACCTTCGCCGTTCGAGCTGTAAACCAAGCCGCGGCGCCGATCATAAGCGGCAGCGTCGGGATGCTCGCCGATCGCGACGGAGGCTACGTGCTTGCCGCTCTGCGAGTCGGTGACCGCCATGACTTTTGCGTCGCAGACGGAAAAGAGCCGGTGATGCTCCCGGTCGATGGCCAAACCCGTGGGACTATCGCAGCCTGGAAGCGGCCAGGTGGCCTTCACCGCGAGCGTCCTGCTGTCGATGACCAGCATCTGTCCCGGATCGCTTTCGATGTTCACGAAAATCTGTCCGCTGCCATCGTCGACGGCGAATTCCGGCTTGTCCGGCGCGGCGACTCGTCCCACCAGGCCCAGCGTGTTCGCATCGAGCACGGTGACGTCGTTGCTCGCGCCGTTGAATGTGAATACATGCTGACCCAGGCGGTCGTACAGGATGGCGTCGGGGTTGCGCGCGGGAACATCCATCTGCCGGATGACCTGCAGACTGTCGAGATCGAAAGCCGAGACGGAGTTTCCGCGACCATTGCTGGTGAAACCGCGGCGCAAGTCATTGGCGAGGGCGATGCCGTGCACGCCTTGAGTATCCGCAATCGAGCCGACCACCGTGCCGGTGTCGACGCTGATCACATCGACCCGGTTGCCGCGGCTCACGAACAGCCGCTTGGTCGTGGGGTCGAAGGTCAAGTAGTCCCAGCCGCCTTCGCCGCCGACTTTCCATGTCTGCAAAACGGCCAGCTTCGGCACGGGTGTTGCGGCATTCGCCTGCGGCGCCGCAATAGGCGCCATGTAGACGGCGGCGATGGCGGCGCCAAAGGCGAGACGGCTAGCAAAGCAGGCGTAGCGGAGGTTCATTTCGTTACCACTTGTCCCTCCGGCGCGCCTCTATTGAGAACGTCAGGCAGCGCCTGACCCTCCAACGTGAAGGACAGCGACACTGAATTTAGGCAGTGGCGCTCGCCGGTGGGCGGAGGTCCGTCCGGAAACACATGCCCGAGGTGGCTGCCGCAACGCGCGCAGACCTCCTCGATTCGGACCATACCGTAGCTGGTATCACGAATGCGTTTGATGTGGGATTCGTCGAAAGGCTTGAAGAAACTCGGCCAGCCGGTGCCGGAATCGAACTTGGCGCTGGAGCGGAACAGGGGTAGTCCGCAGAACCTGCAGGTGTAAGTGCCGGTCTTCTTGTTGTCGAGAAAGACGCCGCAGAAAGCCGCCTCCGTGCCATGCTGCAGCAGGACGTGCCGTTCTTCTTTGTTGAGGCCGGCAACGATCTGTTGCCGCTGCGCTTCCGTCGGGGGAGTCAGGTCAAAGGCCATGCTGGTTACCTCGCGAAATAATGGGTGCATTGTACATACATGACTCGCTACATCGCCGCCATCGACCAGGGAACTACATCCTCGCGCTGCATCGTTTTCGACCATGAAGGCGCCATCGTTGCCGTGGATCAGAAGGAGCATCGGCAGATTTTTCCGAGGCCGGGCTGGGTGGAACACAATCCGGAGGAAATCTGGATCAATGTGCAGTCGGTCGTGAGGGGTGCGTTGGCCAAGCTAGCCATCACCGCCAAAGATTTGGCGGCCGTCGGCATCACCAATCAACGCGAAACCACCGTCATATGGCACAAGAGCACGGGCAAGCCGGTGTACAACGCCATCGTGTGGCAGGACACGCGCACCGACCGTTTGATTCGCGATTTCGGCGGGTCGCAGGGGCAGGATCGGTTTCGCGATTTGTGCGGCCTGCCACTGGCCACGTATTTCTCCGGACCCAAGGCGCGCTGGATACTCGACAGCGACCCTGGGCTGCGTAGGTCCGCGGAGGCAGGCGAGTTGTTGTTCGGCACGATGGATACCTGGCTCATATGGAAATTAACCGGGCGGCACGTCACCGACGTCACCAACGCCAGCCGCACCATGCTGATGAATCTCGAGACGTTGCAATGGGATGACGCGCTGCTGCAGGCGATCGGTGTGCCGCGCGCCATGCTGCCGCAAATTTGTTCGTCCTCCGAGGTCTACGGCCACGCCAACGGGGATCTCCAAGACACGCCGGTGGCGTCGGCGCTCGGAGACCAGCAGGCGGCGCTCTTCGGCCAGACCTGCTTCTCGCCGGGCGAGGGCAAGAACACGTACGGCACCGGATGTTTTCTGTTGGTCAACACCGGCAATAAGCCGGTGCAGTCCAACAACGGGCTTCTGACCACGGTGGGGTACAAGATCGGCGCGCAGCCGGCGGTGTACGCGTTGGAAGGCTCGATCGCCGTGACCGGTTCGTTGGTGCAGTGGCTGCGCGATAACTTGGGAATGATATCCAGCGCCGCCGAAATCGAACCCTTGGCGAGAAGCGTCAACGACAATGGCGGTTGTTACTTCGTGCCGGCATTCTCTGGATTGTTCGCTCCTTACTGGCAGTCGAACGCACGCGGCGTGATCGCGGGTTTGACCAGTTACGTGACCAAAGGCCACATCGCGCGCGCCGTGCTGGAGGCCAGTGCCTGGCAAACGCGCGAAGTGTTGGATGCGATGGCGGCCGATTCGGGAGTGGCACTGACCACGCTCAAGGTCGACGGCGGCATGACGGCGAATGAATTGCTGATGCAATTCCAGGCGGATGTGCTCGATGTTCCCGTGGTGCGTCCGGTGGTAGCGGAAACGACGTGTCTCGGCGCCGCTTACGCAGCAGGACTTGCAGTCGGCTACTGGCCTGATATCGAGAGCCTGCGCGCCAATTGGAAGAAGTCGCTCGAGTGGACGCCGCGCATGAGCGCTGCGGAGCGCGGCAAGGGTTTTCGCAAATGGAAAAAAGCGGTCAAGCGCACCATGGACTGGACCGATGCCGATTAGGAATCCTAGGCGCATTGACATCAAACCAGGCATACAGAATTGCTGGAGGGTCGTATTCTTGACTTCGATCAGCCTGCTACAGAGGCGGCGGCCCAACTGGCCGCCGGGCGACAACGACGGGGGCAAGCGATTGATGTACGCGATACACAGATTGCGGGGATAGTCACTGATGAGCGGCATAGCGTTGCGAGTAATTTCCTTCAAAGACACGGTCTTGTACAAGCGCGGCTTTTGGCTGAGTGCCGTCGCGCTGGTCGCTGCCGTGGCTGCGCCAACCGTCGTCGACCGAAGCATTTTTGACCAGCCTGTCGTGCACGCAATTCCGATTTGCGTGCTGATCGGATTCTGTATCTATTTGCTGCAAAACGGCCATTTCTTCAGCATCGCTGACCAAGTGGTCGACTGCGGCGATTACCTGTTGGTTCGGCGCGCACGCACGGAGGTAAAAATACCGTTTTCTAGTATTGCTGCTGCCGAAGTTGCGACGACTTACCGCATTCATCGAATCACCCTGCATCTGCGCGAGCACACCAAGCTTGGGGTGCGCGTCGACTTCTGGCCGCAGGCGAGTCACTGGGGCAATTTTTATGCCGTGCAACAGGTGGCGAACGATTTGGCCGATCGAGCTCGTCGAGCCGTCGGGGAAAAACAAAAAAGCTGATGCACGCGACTGGCACCCGTGGCGGTTGCCTACGGGTGAACGGATTGCGAACAATCTGTGACGCAGTCGACGCGTTGGAGTGATCAACATGAAACCGATGTAACGATCGAACTCGATTACTCAGACTTCATTCGAGCCACCGTAAGGCGTCACAAGACGCGTGTAGACTCGCCCTCGAATACATGGAGCGGCACGTCCGCGCAAAACACAATTATCGGAGTTCTCATGAATACTCGATTCAAACCCATTCTGGCTGGAATTGCCCTAACTTTCGCTTTGCCGCTGGCCGCCAATGCGGATTCTCCCGGCGCTCATCCGGCATATCTGCATGCACTTTCCGATCTTCGTGCCGCGCGTTGGATGCTCGAGCATCGGCCCGGCGATGCCGCCGTGAGCGGCCAGGAAGACGTTGCCATCACCGAGGTGGACGCTGCGATAGGAGAGATCAAGAAGGCTGCCATCGATGACGGCAAGGATCTGCACGATCATCCCGGTGTGGCCGACGTGGGCGATCGCCCGGGCCGCCTGCACAAGGCGGTCGAGCTTCTGCGCAAGGCGCATCAGGACGTGGCACGTGAGGAAGACGATCCGATGGTCAAGGGATTGCGCAATCGCGCAGTCGGACATATCGATGCGGCGCTCGAGGCGACTCGACACGCGATCGGCGACGTGAGACGCGGCGCGTAAGCACGCGGTGTGCAGCACGCGGTGTGCAGCGCACGATTGAACGTGGGTAGTTGATACACCGGTACGATCGAGTTGCTCGGTCGTACCGGTTCTTAAGTACGGTGCGCAGGCGGCGGCTCGCCTTCCCAGGCATACGCCGTGGTTCCGGCGGGTGCGTCATACCAGCCCGGATCCCCATAGTCGCCATGTGCCAGACCGGCGCGTATCTTCATCACCGTGAACATGCCGCCCATCTGGACACTTCCGTAAGGACCGCTGCCCGCCATCATCGGCAGCGTATTCGGCGGCAACGGCATGTTCATCTGCATGTTGCTCATGGCTCCCGACATGTTCATGTATTGCGGCACCAGCGCGCCGATCTGTCTCGCCAAATCGTCCTGTTCGACGCCGAGCATGTTGGGCAGTGAGTGGCTCATGGCGTTCATGGTGTGATGGCTCTTGTGGCAGTGAAAGGCCCAGTCACCCTCCGCTGCAGCGGTGAACTCGATGGCGCGCATCTGGCCGACGGCAATGTCGGTGGTCACCTCGGGCCAGCGTGAGGCCGGCGATGTCCAACCGCCGTCTGTTCCCACCACTTCGAACTCGTGTCCGTGCAAATGGATGGGATGATTGGTCATGGTGAGATTGCCGACGCGAATGCGCACGCGCTCGCCGAGCCTTGCGACCATGGGCGCAGTGCCCGGATAGGCGCGGCTGTTGAAGGTCCACAAATTGAAATCGGTCATGGTACTGACCTTGGGAGTCGCACTGCCTGGATCGATGTCGTAGGCATTCAGCAGAAATACATAGTCGCGATCGACGGGCATGAAATTCGGATCTTTCGGATGCGTCACCCAGAATCCCATCATGCCCATTGCCATTTGCGTGGTCTCATCGGCATGAGGGTGATACATGAAAGTGCCCGAACGCCGGGCGACGAACTCGTACACGAAGGTCTTGCCCGGGTCGATCGCGGGCTGATTGAGGCCGACGATGCCGTCCATGCCGTTGGGCAGTCGCTGTCCGTGCCAGTGGACGCTGGTGTGTTCGGGCAGGCGATTGGTCACGAAGATGCGCAGCCGGTCTCCTTCGACGACCTCGATCGTCGGGCCGGGCGACTGGCCGTTGTAGCCCCACAGATTGGCATGCATCCCGGGCGCGATTTCGCGCACCACAGGCTCGGCGACCAAGTGGAACTCCTTGATACCGCCACGCATGCGCCACGGCAGGCTCCAGCCGTTCAGCGTGGCTACCGGTCGAAAATGCGGACCGTTGGGCGGCGCAGCTGGAATTTGCATCAGCGGCGAGTCCTGCGTTGCAATTTCCGGCAACGCCGCGAGCGCGCTCTTGGCGACAGTGCTTGCGGCGACCGCGAGGCCGGCATTGGTGAAAAAACTTCTGCGGGTAATCATGGGTGTGCCCTCAAGGTGTAGGGTTGCCGAACAATGCCGCGTCGAGCCGCGACTTGGCGAGCCAGAAGTCGCGCAGACTGGCAATGTAGTCATCGACGCTGGCTATCTGCTCGCGCGTGTCGGCCAGTAATTCGAAGATGCTGATCAAGGAAGCGTTGTAACGCAGTAAATTCTGCTGAGCGACGGTTTGACGGAGCGGTACGACCACGTCGCGTTGCTGCCGGGCAATGTCGAAGCTCGCGCGGTATGCCGCATAGGCTTCGCGCACTTGCGAACGCGCCTCCAACGCGGCTTGCGCGAAGCGGTCGACCGCTTGCGCATACAAGGCTTCGGATTTCCTCAAACGCGCCGCACCGCTGTCGAATATCGGAATCTCCAGGGTCACGGCGTAGCCGCGCTCGTAAGCCGCGTCACTCGGGCCCTGCTTGGCCCAGGACGGTCCGGCCTCGAGTACGTTGATGACGCGTGTGGCCTTGGTAAGCTTCAGGCTCCGTGCAAGTGCGTCGATGTTCTGGCGCATCAACTGCAGATCGACGCGATTCTGCAGCACCGTACGCTCGACATCGGGCTGCTCTTCGATGCCTGCCGGCAGTTCGGGGAGTGCGGGCGCGAGCAACACGGCATCGGCAGAGCCGTCGCCGCCAGGCAGGCCCATCAGCCGCAGCAAGCTCTCGCGCGCCGCCGCTTCGGCGCGCCGCGCGCGCACGAGGTCGCGCGCCGCGTCGGCGTAAAAGACTTGCTCGCGCGCTTGATCGATGCTGTTCCAATTGCCGGCGGCCAGCATGCGTTGCGCCAATATCGAGCCCGTCTCTGCAGCGGCGCTGACCTGTTCCAAGTATTGCAGCGACTGGCGGGCCGCGAGCGCCTCGAAATAGGCCTTGCGGGTCGCGGCCGCCAGCTGCGCAACCTCGAGGAACGCCGCGCTCTGCGCCCGGGCGAATCGCCGTGTCTCGATGTCGTGCGCATACGGCATCGTCAACAATGACAGCACGTTGAAACTCAAGGTCTCGACGATATCGTATTGGCCATCTGCGCCGGCATGCGTCAGGTCGAAACGCGGGTTTGGCAGCCGGCCCGACTGCACCAAGTCTGCTTCGGAGATTTGCAGATCCTCGAAGGACGCGCGCAGTGCACGATTGTTGAGCAGGGCGACCTGCACCGCGTCGTCGGCGGTGAGCGGATGCGATAGTAACTGCGCCACTTCCGCGGCACACTTGGCGGCCTCGCCCTCAGTGCGCGGCCACGCAACCCTCTTGTCCAGCCGGCTGTGCGTCGCCGCGGCGACGCTGGTGAAGCCGCCATCTTTGGAAAAGCCGGCGCATCCATTCAATCCAGACAGCACCGCCGCGCTGCAGAGCAGTACCCATCGACTCCTGCGGAGTCGGTAAGGCAAATTAACCATGAGCCCTCGCTTCTCGATGCCGCAGACGGTCGCTGCAAGCTCGAGATTGATCACTACCGTAATAGACGCAATCGCGTCCGCGTTTAGACGGGCAATGTCCTAGGAGGGCGATCCAGGCGGTCGAGGCAGATCTTCAAGGGTGTGCGAATTTCCGGCAGCGATACATGCAGCGTTTCACCGCGAGGGGGTGTCCACTGTGGCGTCGTCGTCGAAACTGCGGCCATACAGCAATCCGAGCAGGAGGCATGATGGTGTGCGGTGGAGTCCAGTGATGCGTGCCCGGCGCAATGCTCGTGCGCCATCTGTGCAGAGTGGTCGTGGTGCGCCGCGGGTTGCTGGGCGCAGCCGGAGACGGCCGCGAAACCCTGCAAGGGCAGCAGCCATGACAGCAGCAGCAGCGGGACGATCGGCCAGGCGCGCAGTTTCGGTCTCATGACGGTGGAAAACATATCATTACGGCCTCAACATTACACGCGGCCGCCGCAATCGCCGTGAACTAAGACTACAATCCGGCTTCTCTGAGGCCCGTTATGAGAGGTTTGCATGCGTATTGCATTGATCGTGGGAGCCCTTTTGATCGCGGGCGGTCTGTATGTCCTCATCAAGTCGCCTTCCTACAGCCAGAACAAGCAGGTTCTCAAACTGGGTTCGCTCGAGGCGAACGTCAGCCAGGAGCATGAAATTCCTCCTTGGGTGGGCGGTGGGGCGTTGGCGGTGGGCGTGGTTCTGGTGGTGGTGGGCACGCGCGGCAGGGCCAAGGGCTAGAGCTTTTTCGCGCTTAACACTTCTTCAGATTCCTTGGCAGATTGAGTAGGCATAGTCTGACATCGTCTCAGTTCCGCCTCCGTACAGCATGTCGAATGCCGGGCGGCAATAATCGCGCGCCATAGAGGATTAACTTTGAATGCTGTCGACCTGCTTGCGCTCTCTGTCTTTGTTCGTGGTCGCCATATCATCTTTGCACGCCGCATCCTTCGAACTTCCGCCCCTCAATTCCCCGCCCAGTAACGAACATCACGTCGGCAAGGTAGTTTGGGCGGATCTCGTCACACCAAATTTGAGCAACGCCGAGAAATTCTACGGCGGGCTGTTCGGCTGGACGTTCCGGAACATCCATGCGGGTGATTCCGACTATGTCGCAGCCGTCGAAGGCGGCCGACCCATTGCCGGGATCGTCGAGAAACCCATCTCGGTTGCCACGCGCCGGGATTTCGTCCTGCGCCCAGTGGCCGCTCGATGCCATCGCTTCCGGAACGAACCCGCGGCCGCTAGCCGCGCTATAGTCTCGCGGCGATTTTCCTTAAGGTTTTCGGACGGTTTTGCGCATGAGCAGCGAAGTGAATACTGTGAATTCCGCCCGTAGTACGGGCTCTCGAACCTGGGCCAGAACGCATTGGATCACTGCCGGACTGATCGTCCTCGGCATTGCATTGTTGCTGTGGCTGATCATCTCCGCGTTCCTGAAGCCGAAGAAGAAGACCGGTCCGCCGCCGCCGACTCCAGTGGCGGAAGCGCGGGTCACTTCCGGCAGCATCGATATCTATCTCGACGAGCTGGGTACCGTCACGCCGGTTTATACGGTGACGGTGGCGAGCCGGGTCGCAGGCGAACTGACTGAGGTGCGCTACAAGGAAGGTCAGACGGTCAAGAAGAATGAACTTCTGGCCGTGATCGACCCGCGTCCTTATCAAGCCGCGCTGCTGCAGAGCCAGGGTCAATTGTCGCGCGATGAAGCCGCTCTCAAGAATGCCCGCATCGACTTGGTCCGCTATCAGAACTCCTTCAAGGAACACGCCATTCCGCAGCAACAGCTGGCGACTCAGGAAGCGTTGGTAGAACAGGACGAGGGCACCGTGAAGGTCGACCAGGGCAATCTGGCCGCGGCCCAGGTCAACGTCGATTACACGCGCATCGTCTCACCCATTGATGGCCGCGTGGGCTTGCGCCTGGTGGATCCCGGCAACATCGTGCCCGCCAACGGCACGACGGGCATCGCGACCATCACGCAATTGCAACCCATCACGGTCATCTTCACCATTTCCGAGGACAACCTTTCGGATGTGGTCGAACAGATGGCAACGGGACGAACCTTGACCGTAAAGGCGCTGGATCGCACCAAGCAGCATCAGTTGGCCGACGGTAACTTGCTGACGGTCGACAATCAGATCAACACCACCACCGGCACGGTGCGCGCGCGCGCAACCTTCCCGAATACGCACAATGAGCTGTTCCCCAATCAGTTCGTGAATGCGCGGTTGCTGGTGAAGACCCTGAGCCCGGTCAATTTGGTGCCGGAAGCCGCGATTCAGCGCACCAATGACGCCGCGTTCGTGTACGTCATTCAGAGCGACGGCACCGTCAAACAACAAACCATCAAAATTCAAGCCACCGACGGTGAAGTCTCGGCGGCCACGGGTGTCGATCCGGGTGCTGAAGTCGTGACCGACGGCTTCGACCGGCTGCAGAACGGCTCGAAGGTCGCCATTCGCTCGCCCAACGGCAATGGCAGCGGCGGTGGCAAAGGCAACGGCAACGTGAACGGCAGCAGCAACGGCAGTGGCAACGGCAGTGGCAAAGGCGCGGGCGCTGCCAACGGTGGTGGCGCGCAGCCATCGCAATGAACCCGTCGCGTCCGTTCATCCTGCGGCCGATCGCGACGTCGCTGTTGATGGCGGCCATTCTGCTGGTAGGCATCATTGGATTTCGGCAGTTGCCGATCGCTGCACTGCCCGAGGTCGACTACCCGACGATGCAGGTGTTGACCTTCTATCCGGGCGCGAGCCCCGATGTCGTTGCCTCTGCGATCACCGCGCCGCTCGAGCGCCAGCTCGGCGAAGTGCCGGGCTTGAGTCAAATGCTCTCCACGAGTTCGTTCGGCGCCTCGGTGATCACGCTGCAGTTCAACCTGAGCTTGAGCATCGACATCGCCGAACAGGATGTGCAGGAAGCCATCAATGCGGCGCAGAACTATCTGCCCACCGGGTTGCCGATGCCGCCGGTGTACAACAAGGTCAATCCGGCCGACGCGCCCATACTGACGCTCGCGCTGACTTCCGACACCATGCCGCTGTCCCAGGTGGAGGACTACACCGATACGCGCCTGGCGGAAAAAATTTCTCAGCTGCCCGGCGTCGGCGCGGTGACCATCAGCGGTGGCCAGAAGCCTGCCGTGCGTGTGCAGATCAATCCGACGCAGCTCGCCTCTTATGGTTTGAACATGGAGGATGTGCGCACTGCCTTGACGGCGGCGAGCCTGGATACGGCGAAGGGCAGCTTCGACGGTCCTTCGCAGAGCTACCAAATCGGCGCCAATGACCAGATCACCAGCAGTGCCGACTACAAGAAATTGGTGCTGGCGTATGTCAACGGCGCGCCGGTGATGTTGACCGACGTGGCGCGGGTGGTCGATGGCATCGAGAACGGCTCGCTGTCCGCATGGATGAACCGGACACCGGCGGTGATCGTCAACATCCAGCGTCAGCCCGGTGCCAACATCATCGACGTGGTCGACAAGATCAAGGCGCTGTTGCCGAAACTGCGCGCCACGATTCCGCCCATCATCAAGATCGACGTTTTGACCGACCGCACCACCACCGTAAGAGCCTCGGTATCCGACGTGGAGTTCGAACTGCTGCTGTGCATCGCCCTGGTGGTGGCTGTGATTTTCGTCTTTCTGCGCACCTTGGCAGCCACCATCATTCCGGGCATCGCAGTGCCTTTGTCGCTGGTCGGCACATTCGCCGCCATGTATGCGCTGGGTTTCAGTCTCAACAACCTGACGCTCATGGCGCTGACGATCTCGACCGGCTTCGTCGTCGATGACGCCATCGTGATGATCGAGAACATCACACGTTACGTCGAGCAGGGGGAGAAGCCGCTTGCTGCTGCTTTGAAGGGTGCCGAGCAAATCGGCTTCACCATCATGTCGCTGACGATTTCGTTGATCGCGGTGCTGATTCCGCTGCTGTTCATGGGCGACATCACCGGCCGCCTGTTTCGCGAGTTCGCCATCACCCTGAGCGCGACCATTCTGATCTCGGCATTCGTCTCGCTGACCTTGACGCCGATGCTTTGCGCGCGGCTGCTGAGGCACAAGGACAATGCAGAGGAAGGGCGCTTCTATAAATGGTCGGAAGGCATATTCATAAAGATAATCGATTTCTACGAGCACACGCTCGATTGGGTGCTGGAGCGGCGCACCATGACACTGTTGGTGGCGGTCGGCACCCTGATCCTCACCATCCTGCTGTTCATGGTCATCCCCAAGGGTTTCTTCCCGGTGCAGGACACCGGGGAAATCCAGGCGGTGTCCGAGGCTGTGCAAAGCGTGTCGTTCGACAAGATGTCGACGCTGCAGCAGCAGCTGGCCGATACCATCTTGAAGAATCCTGCGGTCGACAGTTTGTCTTCCTTCATCGGCGTCGACGGCACGAACACGACGCTCAACAGCGGCCGCATCCAAATCAATCTGAAGCCCTTGGCCGACCGCAAGTCGGCCACCGAGGTGATCCAGGAGTTGCGCCGTTCGGTGGCCCAGGTGGAGGGCATCCAGCTCTACATGCAGCCCGTGCAGGACATTTCGGTGGAGGACATCGTCAGCCGAACCGAATACCAGTACAGCATGCAAGACCCCAGCGCCGCAGAACTGTCGAATTACGCCGACAAATTCGTCGCGCGCCTGAAGCAGCTGCCGGAGCTCGAGGACGTAGCCAGCGACATGCAAAACGACGGGCGGCAGGTGGCGCTGACACTCGACCGTCCCACAGCCTCACGCTTGGGGCTGACGACGCAAAATTTGGATGACGCTCTCTACGATGCGTACGGACAGCGGCAGATATCCACCTTGTTTACTCAGCTGAATCAATATCACGTCATCCTGGAGGTCGATCCGAAGTTCAGCGTCAATCCCTCGAACTTGGGCGACCTGTACCTGCACGCCGGCTCGGGTCCTTCGATCCCCTTGAGTGCCATCGTGCAAACGAAGCAGATCAGCGCGCCGACGCTCATCAGCCACATGGGGCAGTTCCCGGCAACGACGATATCCTTCAACTTGAGCGAAGGAAGTTCGCTGGGCGCAGCCGTCAAAGCCATTCAAAAGGTGGAGAGCCAACTGCCGGCACCGGCGGCCATGGAGAGAACCTTTCAAGGCACGGCGCAGGCCTTCATGAATTCTCTGTCCAATGAATCCGTGCTGGTCTTGAGCGCCTTGCTCACCGTCTACATCGTTCTCGGTGTTCTGTACGAAAGCTACATTCATCCGATCACCATCCTGTCTACTCTGCCCTCGGCGGGTGTGGGCGCGTTGTTGGCGTTGCTGTTGTTCCACAATGAACTCACAGTGGTCGCCATCATCGGCATCGTCTTGCTCATTGGCATCGTGCAAAAAAATGCGATCATGATGATCGACTTCGCGCTCGAGGCGCAGCGCAAGGAGCACAAGAGCGCCTTCGATGCGATTCACGAAGCATGCTTGTTGCGCTTCCGGCCCATTCTCATGACAACCATGGCCGCGATGCTGGGGGCAATGCCGTTGGCCTTCGGTCAGGGCGTGGGATCCGAACTGCGCCGACCGCTCGGCATCACCATCATCGGCGGCCTGATCTTCAGCCAGCTGCTGACCCTGTATACGACCCCGGTCATCTATTTGTTCTTCGATGGTCTGGCGGAAAGGTTCGAAAAATGGCGGGGCGGCCAACCGCGGGGCGGCCAACCGCGGGGCGGCCCCGCTGCGGAGACTGGAGTTCCGTCATGAATGGAGTTCCGCCATGAATCTGTCCGCACCATTCATCAAACGTCCCATCGGCACCAGTCTGCTGACGGCCGCCATTGCGCTCGCGGGCATGGCCGCGTT
>Ga0116227_10011234_pt1 | contig 15138 bp, 15 predicted proteins | sample S1TSphgellanicum_FD_89693 | JGI IMG/M metagenome (GOLD analysis project Ga0116227, IMG submission 89693) | Host-associated microbial communities from peat moss isolated from Minnesota, USA - S1T2_Fb - Sphagnum magellanicum MG | ecosystem: Host-associated > Plants > Peat moss > Unclassified... | reverse complement strand
TGCGGGTCTTCGATGCGGGCACCGGCGGCATGGACGTGATGTTTCAGGCGCGCGGCGCGAGGCGCTTGATCATCGTCGATGCGTCGCGCAGCGGGTCAGAGCCCGGGGCCATTTTCAAAGTGCCGGGTGCAGAACTTGCCAGCGAGCCGGATGCGGGCTTTAGCTTGCATGACTTCCGCTGGCAGCATGCGTTGACCGCGGGACGCAAGATCTTCGGGGCGGAATTTCCGCGCGACGTCAGCGTCTACCTGATCGAAGCCGGGAGTTTGGACTTTGGATTGGAATTGAGTGCGTCGGTGCTGCGGTCGGCGGATCGGGTGATCGAGGAGATTCGCAAGATGGCGATGAGCGCCACCTCGGCGTGAACGACGCGGCTGCACCACCGGCGCCCGCCGCAGTCTCGGTTGCACGGGGCAATTTCTATTTGTCGCGCGAGCTCTGCGACACCTACCTGCCGGGCGTGCTGTCGGTCGCGTTATTGGTGCGCGATGAGGAAGTCATGATCGTGCCCCTGATTGGGCAATCCGCGGGCGGATTGCTGCTGAAGCAGCGCAATGCGCGCGGCGATCGCGTGATTCATGCGCAGGAATTCTTCCGGAATCGGAACTTGCCGGAGGCATTCGAGCCACGAACGGTGCCGGTGCGCTGGAGCCGCGAGGCGGCAGCGTTGGTCGTCGCCGGACTACTGGCGGCTGCTGGAAACACCGAGAGCGTCTGAAAGCGGCTGACTTACTTGGCCAAAACCCTCGTCTCAACCATACGATAAAGCTCGGCGAGCGTAATCGAGCGAACGCCCACGGGCAGCGTGGTGGTAGGCGCAGCGAGCCTCGCGAGCAGCAATTCCGCTTCGCGCCGCTCGAGCGCCCGCGTGCGCACCGTGGCAAAGCAGCGCCCCGGCCGCACCAAGGCCTCGTCGATGTCGCCGACATTCGGCAAGTTTGTCGTAAAGATGATCTTGCGGCCTTGGGCACGCACCACCCCGTCCGCGACCGCCAAGAAGCGGTGCAGGTCCACATTGCCGTTGGCGCGAGCCATCAGCAGGTGATCGGCATCTTCGATCACGAATGCATCGTGACTGCCGGTGAGAAACTCGACGAAGATTTCGTCGTTCTCGAGCGCGCGCATGTCGGCGGTGTAGAGCACCTTGGCGCTGTCTGCCTTGCGCGCTGAAATCGCGGCGAGAATCGTGCGCACCAGGCGCGTCTTGCCGGTCCCCGGCGGTCCCTGAAGAATCAGCACGGTTTCGCGCGATGCAAGGTAGCGCGCGATGAATGCTGTGAGCGGTTCCGGCAGCGTTGGGTACGCCTCGTCGAAGGGTGCCGGATCGGCCATTTCGTCAAACGATGCATTCGAGAGACCCACCCGGGTGGAGAAATGCCAATCGATGGTAAACATCTCGCGACGAACGAGTTGCTCGCCGACGATGCTCAAGAGCGTTGCCTTGATCGCATCCAGTCGGGCAACACTCTCCGCCCAGATCCGGAATTTGCATGAGCTATAGTCAATTTTGCGGTGGCCCTCGGCAACTACAAACACCCCCGGTCCGTCGAGTAGCAGCGAATTGCTGTCGAGGTGTTGAGCGAGGAGATTGGCGCGCAGTGCCAGATCGTCGAACAGGCCTTCCAACGGACGCCGCACGGCGCAGCGGACAATGCGCTGGACGGCGTAGCGCGCAGGGCTCCGGTCGAAGGACTGAAGCATGCGCAATTTGAGTATCGTGTCACCCGGATTCGACAGATCGCCGCGTAACGCGACGTACGTCGGCAGGCCGTCAAAGCCATCCGTGATTGTCTCCAAGTCTAATTGCAATCCCTTCATGTCGATGCTCATGGCAACAAAAAGCCCCTGGTTAAAATTCGCCAGGGGCTTGGTCGCAATGACGCATCCGACTGGCTCGACGCACGTGCTTCGAGCCACTGACTCGAAGCCGCTACTTCATTTGATTACTCTTCGTATGCAGTGACCCGTTGGTCATGGCCTTCTCCGTTTAGCGGCTTGCCGCGCGCAGCGGCAAGAGGGCCGCGTAGATTACTAGGGACTTTTGTTTTGTCAAGAACTCTGCGTTGCAAACGTGTTGCGGTCGCAGGCGGCGCGTACGACGGACATTCGGGCTGGCCTACAGCATCGCACTCTGGCATCGTGCGCTCACTGCGCATGGCGACAACATCTCCCAAGCACCGCGGGCGTCGGCGGGATTCATTGACCAGCGTCCTGCTGGCCCTGCTGCTGTTCCGCGCCTACGTGCCGGTCGGCTTCATGCCGGCGAGCGGTACACCGTTCCTGTTGGAATTATGTCCCGCGTCCGATGCAGCGCCGACGCTTGGCGCTCACCTGCATCACCACCACGCAGGATCGCACGCCGGGTCGCACACGCATTTCGAGAACTGTCCCTTCGGCAGCGCGCCCGCCGCCGGGCCGATCTCCCTCCTCGCCGCTTTCGAACCGCCCGCGCCCGCCGTCTCAGAAGCCCTGACCGCCTACGAGCCGCCGCGGCACGGGGCAGGACTCCGGACCGCGCATCTGCCGCGCGGCCCTCCCTCTCCCGCTTGAATTGACAACCAATCGCCGATCGCGCGCTGCGGTGCCGCCGCAGCGAGCGACCGGCCATTCCATCGTCGTTCGAGACGGCCGCTGCGGCGGCTGCGGGAGCATTACGATGATTCATTCAATCGGCCGCGTCAGCGCGGCGGATTGCATACGGGTGGCGACCCTATGCATCTCATTGGGCATCCCAATGGGCCTTTGCCTTGCGCCGGTGTCTTCTTGGGCCTGCGCCACCTGCGGCTGCACCGTCAATTCCGATGCTGCCATGGGCTACTCGACGGCCACGGGATTGCGGGTCAACGTCGAGTACACGTACATCGATCAAGACGAACTGCGCGCCGGCACCGGCCCGACCGGCCCGGCCCCCGTCGTCAACAACCCATCGAACCCCGCTCTCGGCGGCGGCGAGATTGAAAAACAAACGATCAATCGCTACTACACAGTGGGCTTGAGCTACCGGCCCGATGCGGATTGGAATGTCAATCTGCTCGTGCCTTATGTGGTGCGTGACCACACCACGTATGGGACGCAACTCGCGCCGTACACGTCGGCGGAGACCGCGCCAACCCAAGTCAGCGGCGCGCATGTGTCGAACCTCGGCGACATCCGGCTGATCGGCAATTATCAGGGGCTGCTGCCCACGCACGATTTGGGTCTGCAACTGGGAGTGAAGCTGCCCACCGGCCAATATGGAACGGCGGTCAATTTCTATGACGGCCCGAATGTGGGCACACCGCTCGACGCCAGCTTGCAGGCCGGCACCGGCAGCACCGACGTGATCGTCGGGGCATATTACTTTCGGCCGGTCAGCGAGAATGTCGATGCCTTCGGCAATGTGCAGTTCCAGTCGGCGGTGACCCACAAGCTCGACCAGCCGGGCAATGACTTCCGTCCCGGCAACACGACCACCGCAAGCTTAGGTTTGAGGTATGAGAAAAATCCCTTGTTCGTCCCGCAGCTGCAGCTCAACCTCTCGCGAAAGAGCGCCGATCAGGGTGCTCTGGCCGATACGACCGACACCGCCGGAACGGTGGCTTACTTGAGTCCGGGTTTTACCGCACAGATTCTGCCCAAGCTGCATGCCTACAGCGTGCTGCAATTTCCGGTGTACAGCAATTTGAGCGGCTATCAGCTGTTCCCGCATTGGACCGCGACCGCGGGCTTGAGTTATGCGTTTTAGACGATGCGTTGCGCCTAATTGGCCCTGATGATCGCGGTGATCGTGAGGTTGTTGCGGTCAAACACCGCGAGCAACGGTTTTCCGCGTCCGCTCAGCACCATGGTATTCGCTTGATCCGGGGCCAGGCCCGCCGCCTGCATGCGCTCCTTGAGCACCTTCTTGTCGGCGCCCGAGAAGTATCCGAGCTCATCGAGCTTCTTGAGCTGCGCTCGCAGCGCCGGCAGACCCGCCTCCCAGTGCTTGAAATACCGCGGCATCGAGATCACATCGTCGCCTCCAGCGACCGCCGAGGCGACGATCTTGGCGCGTTCATCCGCGTCCTCCGGCAGCGGCGCCCACACCCAGCGAGGCAGGCTGTACCAATGAGGAGCGAGTTCCGCCGCCCGTTGGCCGGCGAGCGTTGCTTCGCTGGGGTTGATGTCGTAAGCCTGTACCAGCTGCAGCTGATTCTCCGAAAAGGCGTAATACAGCGGCCGACCATTCCACAGCGATATCGCGCCGTAAATCAACGCGACCAACTGGATCGCGATGATGACGCCCACATCGCGCGTGAGTTCGCGCCGCTGCTTGCTCGGATTGGCAATGACGAGCGTCAACAGCGGGCCGGCCACGAGGTCGACACCGGTCATCACCATGAATACCTGTACGACGTCGGCGAGATACCAACCGGGCCAGCGGTACCACCCCAGGTAGAGTGAGCCGAGTATCAGCGACAGCGCGAGGATGCTGCCGAGCAGATGTAAGCCAAACGCTTTGAGCCTGAACCGCATGTCCCGTTTCTCCGTCGCAGGATAGTGCTAGGGTAGGGTGATGCGGCGCTGATAGCCCTTGCCGGCCGCCGCCGGTTTTTCCGCGTGATGCCACACTCGAAATCCGCCGATGAATGCAAAATCGTTGCTGCCGAGGCGCGCATTTTTGGGCAGCCGCTTCAATTTGCGGGCGTTGCCGCCGCCGATGACGACATAGTCGGCTTCGAGCACGGTGCATAGTTGCTCGACGACCTCTTTGACGGCTTGGCGCCATTTTTTTCCGCCGAGCCGCTCGAGACCCCGCGCGCCGACGTATTCCTCATACGTGCGCCCCTTCTTGAAGGCGAGATGCGCGAGTTCCATCGGCGCGACGATGCCGTCGACGATCAGTGCGGAGCCGAGGCCCGTGCCGAGGCCGAGATAGAGCATGCGTCCGCCTTCGTAGCTGCCGATCGCCTGCATCGCGGCGTCATTCAAAATGTGAGTCGGACGGCCGAAGGCTTTGCGAAAATCGAAGCCGACCCAACCCTTCCCCAGATTGTGCGGCTCCGCCATCACTTTTCCGTGCAGCACCACTCCGGGATAGCCGATCGTGACCGCATCGTAATTCCAATCACCGGTGAGCTTGTGGATGCGGGCGACCATTTGACGCGGAGTCAACCCGGGTCCGGATTCGAACTGGCGCATGTCCTTGCGGCCGAACACGCGGGCCTTCACATGGCTGCCGCCGACATCGATGGCGAGTACCCGCCGATAGTGTTTCGTACTCATAGCGGACCGAACATACCTCAATTCGGGGCGGTTCTGACACGCCCGAGTGCCTGCCGCCACCCAGCGATTTGCGATTCCCGATCGCGCGCCGCCAATTGCGGGTCGAAGCGTGCATCGGCGCGGCTCAAGTTCGCGATGTCCTTGAGCGAGCGATAAATGCCGCAGCCGAGTCCCGCGAGGCATGCGGCGCCGAACGCCGTGGACTCGGCATTTGCCGGCCGCAGAATGGGGATCCCCAGCACATCCGCCAGACGCTGCATGAACAGCCCGTTCTGAGACATGCCGCCGTCCACTTTGAGCGTCGCCGGCCGCCGGCCATCGGCGGCCATCGCGTCGAGCAGATCGTAAGTCTGATAGGCCACACTATCGAGAGCCGCGCGGGCGATTTCGCTGCGGCTAGAGGCCCGCGTCAAGCCGATGATCGCGGCGCGCGCGTCCGGGTCCCAATAGGGCGCTCCTAAACCGGTGAAGGCCGGGACGAGGTACACGCCCGCACTGTGCGCGGCCGAGGCGGCCAGCGCTTCCACGTCCGCCGCCCTTGAGATCAACCCAAGCCCGTCGCGCAGCCATTGAATGGCGGCGCCGGCCGAGAGGATGGAGCCTTCCAAGGCGTACGTCACCTCGCCGTTCAGCCGATAAGCGATAGTGCTGAGCAAGCGGTGCTTCGAGGGCACGAGTTGGTCGCCCGTGTTGAGCACTAAAAAAGCACCCGTGCCATACGTGCTCTTGACATCGCCGACCGCGAAGCACCCCTGGCCGACGAGGGCGGCCTGTTGATCGCCGGCGACTCCGCGGATCGGCAGCGCCGATCCGAGAACCCCCGAGTCGGTGACGCCGAACTCCCCGGCGCAGTCGCGCACTTCCGGCAGACAGCTTATCGGCACATCGAACATCTCGCAGAGCGCCGCGTCCCAGCAACCCTTGCCGATATCGTAGAGCGCGGTGCGGCTCGCGTTGGTGGCATCGGTTAGATGCAGTCGGCCGCCGGTGAGTCGCCACATCAAAAAACTGTCGACCGTGCCGAAGGCGAGATGGCCGGCCTTGGCCGCAGCACGGGCGCCCGACACGCGATCCAGGATCCACGCAATTTTGGTGGCCGAAAAATACGGATCCAGGCGCAGTCCGGTCTTGCGGGTCAATTCCGCTTCGCCGTGATCGCGAGCCAATTGCCGGCATCGGTCCGCCGTGCGCCGATCCTGCCACACGATGGCGTTGTGGATGGGTACGCCGGTGCGACGGTCCCAGAGGATGGTCGTTTCGCGCTGGTTGGTGATGCCGATGGCGGCGGCGCGCTGCCCTTGGTCGTTCAGGCGCTGCAACGCCTGGCGGCTGGTGGACAGCACCGTCGCCCAAATCACTTCGGCGTCGTGCTCCACCCAGCCGTCGGCCGGATAGATCTGCTCGAAGTTCTGCTGTTCCGTCGCGAGCACCTCGCCGGTGAGCGAAAACCCGATTGCCCGGGTGGAACTCGTTCCCTGGTCGATTGCGAGCAAGATGCCGTCCGCCATAGCGCTTCATCTTACTCCCCGCCCGCACAAACGCGCCTGCCCCCCGTTACGACTTGCGCTGACCCCACCGCGCGATTGGCCGGGTCGGTTATGCTAGGTCTGAACGTTGGTGGGATTGCATGGCGGCTGCCTGGGAGGCCACGCGAAAAATCTTACGCGCTCGGCGACTGAACTGCTCGCTGACAACCGCCGCTTTTACGACCTGCTGTGGTCCGGTGCGGAGCTGGTCGAACCCGAGCGCTTCAATACGTGGCCGCTGGTGCAGTCCCTGCTGCCGAAGATCGGCCCTCGATTGGAAGTGGCGCCGGGCCTCAGGCCGCGGCTGCCGCTCGAGGGCACGCAATTCCTCGACATCAGCGCGCCGGCGCTGGCCGCGCTTCAGGCTCGCGGTGCCGACGTGATCCTGGGTGAGGTGACCTCCTTGCCGTTCGCGGACGCGACTTTCGAGCTGGTGTGCGCGCTCGATATCATCGAGCACGTCGATGATGATGATGGCGTGCTCAAGGAGCTGTCCAGGGTTTCAAAAACCGGGGCGACGTTGATTCTGTCGACTCCGCTGCATCCCGCACGCTGGAATCGTTTTGATGATTTCGTGGGTCACAAGCGGCGCTATGAGCCGGCGCGCTTGCTGGCAAAACTGGCGGAGCATCATTTCGTGGTGGCCGGCAGCGCCGCATTCGGGATGCAGCCGCGCTCATCGTGGCTGCTCGACATGGGGATGTGGTGGCTCACCCATTTTCGCGAGCACGCCATGTGGTGGTACAACAAAGTGTTCATGCAGTTTGGATTGCGCGCGCAAACCCCGCTCGAAGTCTCGCCCGGGATGATTCCGACGGAGTCGGTGGATGAGATTCTGCTGCTCTGCCGGCGTGACTAATCGAAGTCCGCGGCGAGTTCCGGCCGTTCGTGATGCTCGAACATGCGCTCGATCTGCGCGGCGGTCGAGCGGCCCACGGACAGCGGCGGCAGTTGATCGCGCGCAAAGAAGGCGACCTCGCTGGTTTCCTCGCTCGGTCGCGCGGCGCCGCCCGTAATCTCACAGAGGAAGAACATCTTGTAGATCGAATCCACGGCTCCGGGCCGATTGTTCCTTTGATAGTCGCGCACCGCCGCGAGCTTCAATGCCTTGGCCGTGAACCCCGACTCTTCGGCGATTTCCCGGACCACGCATTCGGCCGCGGTCTGGTTGACGTCGGCCCAGCCGCCGGGCAGCGTCCATTTGCCGTCGCTGATTTCGCGGACCAGCAGGATGCGGCCATCGACGAAGGCGGCCCCGCGCACATCGACTTTCGGGGTGCCGTAGCCGATGTCTTGCTGCAGCAGCCCTAAAATGACGCCGTAATCCTCTCCGCCGCCGAGTGCCAGGAGCGACGCCGTCAATTCGCGCAGCCGCTCATAGCGTTGCCGGTCGAACCGATCGGTCGTAAAGGTCAGACCCGTTTGCGCCATGGCGCGCAACTCCCGGACCACGCTCAACCATTGCGGTTCGTCCGCCGTCATACGGTGGGTGTGCCGGCCTTGAGCTTCAGCGGGGTGCGAAGAATTCGGTATAGGTCAGGATGCGATCCTCACTCAATTCGATCAGATCGACGAGTTCCGTCGGAATCGTCACGCCCGTGACCTTGGAGTAGATGTCGACCCGCCAGTGCGCGGTGGCCCGCGGCCATTCGACGACCAGCGACAACAGTGTGTAGTCGCTGAGTTTGAACACCTTGACCATCATGGCGAGCCAGGGGCGAAACTCCGCCAAGCTCTGCGCCCGGATGGCGATCGGTTTGTCGGCGCTCGCGCCGATGATCTCGAATCGGCCCTGGTCCGCGAACAACCGGCACAGGCCGGGAAGATCCCCGCCGACCCGGGCCGAATGCAGTTGTTTGATCATGCGTTCCGCAACCACGCGTTCCGCCACTGTGCGCTCTCCTTAAGGTCAGGCCAATGCAGCCCGGATTTCGCCGCCGATCTGCTCGAGAGCGGTCCGGGCATAGGGGATCACTCCCCCGAGGCCGTAGAAAAGATGGATCATACCCGGATGGCAAGTGTAGGACACTTGCGCGCGCGTTCGCGCCAGGCGCTCGAAATAATCCCGGCCCTCGTCTCGCAGGGGATCGAATTCCGCGGTGTGAATCAGGGTGCGCGGCAGTCCGGCGACATCCGCGGCACGCAGCGGCGAGATGCGCGGATCGGCCGGATCGATGCCCGCGGGCAAATAGTGCTCGAGGTCGTGGTCCAGGGTGGCTTGATCGACCAGATAGCCGCTCGCGAGCCCGCGTTTCGACTCGGTCGAGCCGCTGTAATCGAGTATCGGGCAGATGAGCACTTGCAGCGCGAGCCGTGGGCTCCCGCTGCGCGCCGCTGTTTGACAGGTTGCCGCCGCGAGCGTGGCGCCGGCGGAATCGCCGCAAATACCGAGGCGCTCCGCATCGATACCGTACTCCGCGGCGTGCGCGCCGACGTGCCTGACAGCGGCCAAGGCATCGTCGAGCGCCGCGGGAAAGGGGTGTTCGGGCGCCAACCGGTACTCCACCGAGATCACCCGGGAAGCGCTCGCGTTGGCGAGCGAGCGTGCGACCCCGTCGTGCGTGGCCACTGTGCCGGCCACCAGGCCGCCGCCATGAAAGTACACGAGGCCTGGCAACACGCCGGTGTTCTTCGTGTGCAGCGGCGTGTACAGACGAATGGCGAGCGGGCCGGCGGGCCCGGGTAGGGTGCGGTCCTCGACTTCATCCACCGCGGGTTCGCGGCCGCCGAATTTCATCAGCTCCGCGAGTCCGATGCGACGCTGCTCCACGGTGGCGCTCCTCACATCCAGCGGATTGCCCGCCGCCAACGCATCGAGGAATCGTCTCACGCGCGGATCGAGCGGCACGGCTTTCGAGCGCCTCGATCGACCTTACAGGGCCATCGCCGCCTTGGGTCCAGCCGGCCATCGGTTGAGATCCAGGCCATGAATCGCGAACAGCGCCACCGCGAGCCGGTCGATGCCAAAGGCGACGCAACTGGTGTGCGCGAGCTCGCCCTTCTCGTCATGGATGCCCCACACCTGGCCGAAATGTTCGCGGTGATAATTGAAGCTCATGCACGCCGTGGGCGACGCCCCCGGATAATAAGGAATCAACAATTCGAATTTCAGCGCCTGTTGACGCTGGCTGACCGCCATCACCTGGCCGACCCGGCCAAAAAACGGATCGTTCGCCACGTCGATGTTGAACGGCAGCCCCAAGTCCGCCGCGAGCAGCGGAGCCTTCGCCATCCAGCCTTCGCGAAACTCCACGATTTCCTGAGGAGAACCGATTCTCACGAACTCACGCATCCGGAAGGATTGCAGCCGGTCGAGACTGCGCGACGGCTCGTGCCGGAACACATCGGCCTCGATATCGAACAGCGCGCCGCCGGCCGGCAACTTGCCGCGGGTGGCGACGATCGGATACACCGGGTAGCACGCCGCCGGCGACAGCACCAGATCCGATGAAGTCACCGACGTGGTCCAGTCGCCGCCATTGTCATGTCGATCCACCGCTGAACGGATCGAGGCCTCCGAGCCGTGCAGGGCGCAGACGCACCCGAGTAGATTCGGGAAGCTCTTGAGGTACCCCGATTTCTCCAATTGCTTGCGGCTCATCACCGGCGGGAAGCGCATGATTTCCGCTTTGGGATCGCGCTGCCGCGTAATATAGCCTTCAAGGCGTTCGACGACATGGGTGTACAGGGCCGTGCGCGCGTAGACGCCATCCACCCCCATCGGCCGAAACAGGCCCTCCGCGAGATGCGCGAGAGGATCGGCGGGCGCTGCGGCGGCGGCGTTCGATGCAGAGATGCTTGCGGTGGACATAGTTGGTTCAACCACTGATGGAGGTCGGCAACGGCGTCATCAGCGACGTCGTGGCGAGATTGGTCATGATACGGTCGTTGTTGATCATGAGCGGCGCGGATAGCACGTCCCGCAGCAGCCTTCCGATCGTGAATTCGGTGTCGTTTCGATATCCCGACAAGCCGCAGGCGCGCAGCGAACTCAACACGGTGGTGACCGCGAGTTCCGAGGCCTGAACCTTGGTCAAGGTGATCAGCGCCTGGAATTCCAGGGTCGAGATCGCCTTCTCATCCGACATGATGGCCTCGTAGCTGCGCAAGTTCGCCGCCAATACGCCGCGCAACGTCCGTAGCGAGGACACGGCCTGGGTGAAGTGCGCGGCGCCGGGAGGCATCTGCCCATTCGACCCGCGAACCGCGTGCCGAACGAATGCCTGAGCCTTGGTCGCCGCCGCTGCGGCGATCCCGGCCCATACGGAACCCCACAATAGATGGGCGAAGGGCACCATGGTTTGCGCATGGATTCGATCGTAGGGCTCGGGCATGATCTGCTCGGCGCTCGCGCGCGCGCGCAGGGTGAAGCCTTCACTATGCGTGCCGCGCATGCCGAGCGTGTCCCACACCTGCAGGCGCTCGAGCGTGTAGTCGGATTTGAGCAGCACCACCAGCACCTGGTCGGAGCCTGCGGCGTCGGCGGCGCGGCGCGCGGTGGTCACGACCCCGTCCGCTTCGACGGCGTAGGAAATCACGGTGGCCTTGCGCTCGAGGGTGATGTGCTCGCCCTCACGCTCGACCGGCGCCTCGCTGGAACGCACGTTGCCGCCGGCCTGGCCTTCGGTGGTCGAGGAGGCCATGAGCAGCTGTTCGTTGGCGATTCGGCCCAAAATGCGTTCGAGCGTCGCGTTGCCCTTGGTGTGCCGCACGATGCACGCCATTTTGATCTGATGCATCGCATAGATCAGGGCGGTCGAGGAGCAGGCCTGGCCCAGGATGTAGCAGACGTCGGCGATTTCCGCGATGCTCGCGCCTTCGCCGCCCAAGCTTTGCGGGACCTGAATCCCTAAGAGACGCTGCCGGCGAATTTCCGCGAAGGACTCGCCGGGGAAGCGCGCTTCCGCGTCGACCGTCTTCGCGTTCGCTTTGGCGACCTCCGCGGCGGCGCGCGCGCGCGCGGTGAGGTCATTTTGGTGGACGTTGATCACCCGGGCGGTGCCCGGCGCTCGTAGAGGTTCCATAGCTACATCACCATTCCATGTTCTTTGGGGGACTTTGCGAGAACGAGTCCGCATTATGAATAGACGGCCGGGGGCGAACAACAATTAAGTTCACATTATCGCGCCGCGTTCGCTCAAGTGCTCGGAAGAATCGAGTCGGCGCGTGCGCAAACTCGTGACGCACGACTCGGCGGTTGAAATGATATGTAAAATTCGTTCAAAGGAGAGTTCTTAGAATTTGATCTCAACACTGCCCCACGCACACGGTATCATCCGGCGTGCTGTGCTTGAGGGAGACCGATCGAGTGGACTCGCTTGCGGAAGGACGGATAGACGACCGGCTCGTCGAATTGGTAAAAAACCTCCTGGGCGCGAGTGCCGTCGTACCGGACCCCTTTCCGTTCGAACGACAGTTGAGCGACCTCGGGATCAGTTCGCTGAAAATGGTGAATCTGATGCTGGCGGTCGAAATCGAATTCGACATCGCCATTCCGCAGTCGGATATCACCCCGGAGAATTTTCATTCCCTGGCGTCGATCGAGGCACTGGTGGCGCGCACGCTCGCCATGCGAAAATCCGGGTAGTTAGCCCGGCTGATTGAGCACCGCGATGAGCGCGTCGACGTCCGCGAGCGTCGTCTCCCCGTTCGTGGCGCAGATCCGCACCACATCTCGGCCCTCAAAGGTCGTCGGCGCGACCCAGGCGCGGCCGGAGGCGACGACTCGACGCACCAAGGCCCGCACATCGCCAAGCTCCGCCGGCGGTACCGCATCGAGTACGGCCAGCGCCGATTCGTTAGCGATGGTCCATCCCGAGGCGAGGAGCCGCTCCCTGACCCGGGCCACGACCTCAACGCCGCGCTCCACGTGCGCGCCCAAGCCCTCCCAGCCGGCGGCTCCCAGCGCGAGAAACAACCGCAAACCGAGGAAGCGCCGCGACCACTGCACCGTGTTGAGATAAGGATCGACGCCGGCAACACTCGACGGCATGAAACTCGTCGAGGCGTGAAATGCTTCGGAGAGCAGGTGCCCATGACGGGTGATGAAAATGGCGCACCCCATGGTGGTCGCCAGCCATTTGTGAGCGTCGATGGTGATCGAGTCGGCGCGCTCGATGCCGGCGAGCAGGGGCGCCAAGCGGTTCGACGCGAGCGCCGCCCCGCCCCAGGCGGCATCGACGTGGTACCAGAGCTTCTCCGCCCGGGCGATGTCGGCGCAGGCGTGTAAAGGATCGATCATGCCGCCGCCGGTGGTGCCCGCGGTGGCCACCACCATGACGGGCACGGCGCCCGCGGCGCGGTCCTCGGCAATCGCGGCGGCCAGCGCTGCCGGATCCATTTGACCGCGGCCGTCGGTGCCGACCAGACGCAACGAGGCGCGGCCGACGCCGGCTTGGTGGGCGACTTTGAGCCACGCAATGTGGCAGTCGCGGGACGTGTAGAACTTCACGGGCCCCGGGAAGGCGCGCACGCCGTCGCCCGCGAAGTGCGGATGCGCCGCGGTCAACGCGCAGAGCAGGGAGGTGTAATTCGCCTCGGATCCGCCGGTCGCGAAATGTCCGGTCGCCTGATCGCCCAACGACGCCCGCCGCGCGATCGCGCGGATGACGTGCCGTTCGATCTCGACCGGCACGGGCGAGGAAGCGGAACTTGCGAGCTGCGGATTGAACAGGCCGGCGACGCGGTCGGCGCACTGCGAGGGAAAATTCGCGCCGGGATTGAACAGCCCGAAATAACGCGGATTCGCCATCTGCACGATGCCGTGCTGCATGCGCTCGAGCGTCCAGTGGAGCAGCTCCTCGAGCGGCCGCGGAGTCTCGAAGCCGTAACTCTCGAGCTCCTCGCGAAAGGCGGCCATGTCGATGGTCGGCGCCACGGGACCCGCTTGAATACTCACCAATGCCCGTTCCAATTCGTCGGTCAGGCGGTCGCCGACGCGCCGGCGTTCCGCCGCGTCGGGAAACAACGCCGCGACGGGGTCCGGCAGTGAATTCTGAGTCAACTTCGCCCTCGAGTCTAAGTGAGATTACCCGACGGACCGTTCGAGCGCCTGATCCAGGTCAGCCAGAATGTCATCGATATGTTCGATGCCGACGCTCAATCGGATGCTGCCCGGACCCACGCCCGCGGCCAATTGTTCCGCCGGCGACATCTGCCGATGCGTGGTCGAGGCGGGATGGCAGGCGAGGGATTTCGCATCGCCTAAATTCACCAACCGCTTGAAGAGCTCGAGCGCGTTGTAGAAGCGCATCCCGCCCGGCAAACCGCCGCGAATCTCAAAGGTCATCAGCGAGCAGGCCCGTCCGCCCAGGTACTTCTGCACCAGCGGATAATAGGGATTGTCGGGGAATCCCGCGAAGTTGACCGATTCCACCCGCGGGTGGCGTTGCAGGAACTCGGCGACCTTGCGCGCGTTCTCGACATGCCGGTCGATGCGCAGCGCGACGGTTTCGATGCCCTGGAGCAGGAGAAACGCGTTCATCGGCGAGAGCACGGCGCCCATCGTGCGCTGATACACGCTGCGGCATCGGCCGATGAAGGCGGCCGCGCCATAGTGTTCCGTGTACACGAGTCCATGATAAGACTCATCGGGCTGGGTGAACATCGGATAACGGGCCGCGTTGTCGTTCCACGAGAACGTGCCGCAATCGACCACGATTCCGCCGAGCGTGGTGCCGTGGCCCCCCATGAATTTCGTCAACGAGTGGACCACGACATCCGCGCCGTAATCGACCGGCCGCACCAGCATCGGTGTCGCGACGGTGTTGTCGACGAGCAGCGGCATATGGTGGCGATGGGCGACGGCGGCGAGCGCTTCGAGGTCGCAGACGTTACCGGCCGGGTTGCCGACGGTTTCGCAAAAGATCGCGCGGGTGTCATCGTCGATCAAGGCCTCGAGATCCGCGGCGCGGTCGGACTTCGCGAACCGCACTTCGATGCCCATTTTCGGCAGAATGTGTGCGAACAAAGTGTACGTCGTGCCATAGAGCTGGGGCACCGACACGATGTTGCGGCCCATTTCCGTGACGTTCAATGCCGCATAGTACAGCGCCGTCTGCCCGGAACTCACGCTCAGCGAGGCGACTCCGCCCTCGAGTTCGGTGACGCGCTGCTCGAGCACGTCGGTGGTCGGATTGCTGATGCGCGTGTAGCGGTAACCCGGCACTTCGAGGTTGAACAGTGCGGCGCCGTGCTCGGCGCTGTCGAACGAATAGGCGGCTGTCTGGTAGATCGGCACGGCCACCGCCTTGGTGGTCGGATCCGAGTCGAAACCGCCGTGAATTGCGATCGTCTCTCGTTTCATTGGAACTTTTCGTAAAGTTAGATTGAGGCAGTGTAACTCGAACACCACGGGCAGTCGTGGTAC
>Ga0116227_10011232_pt1 | contig 15139 bp, 5 predicted proteins | sample S1TSphgellanicum_FD_89693 | JGI IMG/M metagenome (GOLD analysis project Ga0116227, IMG submission 89693) | Host-associated microbial communities from peat moss isolated from Minnesota, USA - S1T2_Fb - Sphagnum magellanicum MG | ecosystem: Host-associated > Plants > Peat moss > Unclassified... | reverse complement strand
CCCACTTCATAAAACCCTTGAATGCCATGATGAAACATGAAATGATCTTATTGAGATGAGAAGACTGTCACAATGGGTTTCACAATTTTACCAAATGCCCTAATCAATGTAGTTTGTGCTGAAGATAGGGATCCAACTTCAAGTAGCTCATAGCATTTTAGGGGTAAGAGGGCATATTGGAGCTTTGGGATGGGATTAGGATGAACTCACAAGTAAAAGTTCAAAATGAAATCAACTTGCACAACCAAGGAAATAAAGTGGTTAATGCAAGTTGAATGCAAATGGTGCGATGAATTTAATAGGGACAATCTCAAGCATAAGTTTTACATGGCCCACAACCTTTGGGAGGAAAGACCACTCCTCTCCCTATAATATACTTTTGACTCTCCACAGGGGCTACATCCAAATGACACTTTTTCCCAAGACACCAAAATGGGAGTCCCAAAATTGGGATTCTTATTATCCCGAAACTTTGAATGTTCATGTCTTCTTCAAATCAAACTTTTTTTGGAGCATACAAGGGAAATATTTTATAGCCCTTAAAAAGATCTTTCCAACAATGTATTACACACCTTAATCAAAAATCTTTTGACACTTTTTCTAGGGGGATTTGTGATTGGGTGTCAAATTCCCAATTTGACTTTTAACCTTTCTTTTGATCATAACTCATGCATTTCAAGTCTAAATGGACAGTGCAAGGTTACTTTAACATTTACACTTTAAAAACTTTTCCAATGATATCCTAAGGGCCCCATTTGGTGTTTTTTAACCTTTTCAACTAAGGTTCTGAACATTTAGGACTCCTACACAAATGTAACTCCCAAAGTGAGAATGCACTTGGGAGTCATTGGGCTTAATCTTTTGTGCTTTCCCCCATTTGTGAAAGTGTGTTTCATTTTTGAACACACTCCCTTGGCTTCATGTGCCTTTACATTTCACACTTAGTCGTAAACCCGATGTTAGGGTTGTGACACAAAACCTAGTCGTTTGAATAATTATAATTTTTTTTATAATAATGAAATTCCATGTCATCATTAACCTTGATTTGACGTGTACAATGCATGCTAGCTCAACTTAATCAAAATACTTGATGGATGAATGACAAGTGTCAAAAATCTATAAACACATGTTATGAGTCATTGCACATGACCAAAAGTCAATCTAGTTTAACCTAGCTAGGTTAAACAACTTAACCTAATTTGCCTAACCAAAAATGAACTTAGTTTAACCTAGTTAGGCTAACTACCTCTGTTAGGTAACCTACGCTACTTAACCTAAGCTAAATAGCCTCGATAAAAAACAGATGTCAAACTCTTAACCAAAGAAGCCTCGATTGAACTACCTAACTTAAGCCAAGTGGCCTTTAAGTATCATAGGTTGCAAGAATAAATATTTGAATCCCTTATTTTTAATTTAGGGTTCAAGTTTCATTCAACACACTCTCGCATTTTTTTATATTAATTATATTTAATTCAAAGTTATAAAATTCAAAAAAATTAGTCTTGAATTAACCTTGGCCACCTTAAGCTGACCTAGGTTAACCTACCTATTATCGACTAACCTAATTAAGACCTAGACCTCCCTAGGTTGACTTCAAATGAACTAAGTTGTCAACCTATACTACTTATTAACCTAGGCATTTCTAGGCTTAAAAATAAATAAATTTAATTTAGTTCCTAAAATTACTTAAACTTTAGGTTAAACCTAAACTAAATTAAGTTGGACCTAGATTGAGCTAAGTTAATTTAAGCTATACCTAGATTATGTCTAAGTTAGACCTAAGTTTCACTATGTTAATTTATGTGAAATGTATATGAAGCTATGTTAAACATGGTTAAACATAATTATTTAGAATAATTTTGGCTATAAATAATTACCTCTAGGCTAAACATTGATAAATTAATTAAAAGAATAGAGTAAACACAAATATTTAAGTGAAATATGGTTAAATTAATTTAAATGAAGTTAAACACAATTATTTGGGCTATAAACATGGCTAAATAACTATTGCCTACTATATATGACTATATTTAACCTATTTCTTAGAGAGCTTTTGTTCGTATCACATATTTTAGGCACCTACTTAAATATCCATTGGGTATATAATTAAGTAATATAGTAGGAAAGTACAACCTACTTAGCTATTTAGAGGTTAACAACTAAGTAGCCCTAGTACATAATTATTAATATCATAGTCACATCTAGTCGCATAAACTCGAGGTGGTTATATATTTTATAAAATATTTTGTAATGAGGCTACCTAGGTTGACTTGGTAAAAAACCTAAAGTTAAGAACCTAAATGAGCCTACCTAGGTTAACATATTAGTAGGATAACCTATTCTAAGTATATTTAAACATACTGATGTACTAAATTTCTTATATTTAATTAAATAACTTACAAGGTAGCTTATATTACAAAATAGGTTTTTATTAAATAGCCTACATACATAGGTTAACTTAATAAGTATGTTAACATAAGCTACTGTGCAAAATAGTTAAAAAGACAAATAATTATGTGTCACCTTTTTTTAAACAACTATTAAAGTTGTAGTCATTATTAGAAGTTAAAATAAATTGTTTAGTACACATACACATGCATGTGAATTCATAGTTTCAAAACCTTGTGGTTCACCAAAAAAAAATGGCATGCCATGTCATTGTCACATGGAAGACCGAGTCATTATCAATCACAAATGACAACAATATTTTTAATTAATTAATAAATGAGATTAATTCATCAAATCGACAACATGAATCATGATGTTGACGAATAATCACATCATCTTTGTTAAGGCCATTCGATAAATAGTTGGGTTTATAAGCAAAATCGAAATTTAATAAATTTTTGTTTAGTGGGTGATTTTTAAAATCACCAAAATATTAATGTTAGTAAATCAAATAGATCAACAATATAAATATTTAATAAAAATTAGAAATCAATAATCCTCATGAAATCAAGCCAAAAAAGTTAATGTTAAATAAATTCAAATAATTTTATCCCTATTGACACACTCCCAAACTCCTCGATAAATTCAACTGCAAGTTCAAATGTGAAAATAGTAAAAGGATAAAGAGTTAAGGCACGTTCCCTAGCTTGTAACACTTTGGAAGTAGAAGGGCGTGCTGGAGTTCTGGGATGGGACTAGGAGGAATGACAAGTGGGTCAATTATTCACACGGACCTGTACAAACCAAACAACAAGTTGGTTAGTGCATAGTCAGAGCACTTTTGGTGCACGGATGAACCATAAGTAAACACGGACTCACAAGACTCACCACGGCCTGGATTTGGGGGAAGCTATCACTTTTCTCCTTATAGTATTCTCTATGTTTGGCCACGGGGCCAGCACCCAAATGTCATTTTTTCTTGAGATTCCCAAATTGGGAATTTCGAAATTCCCTAAATTGGGATTTTTGTGACTTTGAAGGCCCATAACTCTTTGTGAAGACCTCCAATTGAGGTGAGGTTTAAAGCAAAGTTATAGCCCTCATCGAGAACTTTCCAACGATATGTGGCAAGCCACCTACATGTAAAGAAATCAAGGAAATTTCTGACAATTGGATATAACTTGTCTTTTAAGTACTCAAATGGGTCATGCAAACCCATTTTAGACATCTATGTTCCAAGAGATTTCCAATGATATGAGGAACTCTTCAATCTAATGAATTTTGACCCTTGCAATTGCTTTTTAAAAATTCGAAATCCCATTAAGACTTTAAATCCCAAAATGGGAATTCATTTGAAAGTGTGCAAGTTCATTCCCTCACTTTCTCTTACACTCCTCGGAGCATGAAATGCAACTCCCAAGCTTCACTTTTGGACGACTCCTTTGTAAGCCCTTGCCTTGGTTGCAAACCCAAGGCTAAGGTTGTGACACCTATGTTAGATTTAAAGTTACGAAACCAAAGCTTTTGGGTTCGATCGCCAACATGGACGCCAAATGTTAATGCCACCTAGTAAATAACTAAGTTTATAAGTGAAACCGAAATTTAATAAATTTCTATTTGGTGGGTGATTTTTTAAATCACAAAAATACTACTACCAGTGAATCAAATAGATTTTCAAAATAGTGCAATTTTCAATAAGGAACACACCCTATCAGATTTGAAATGGGAGTAAACACTTGCGACCACTTTGGATGTCAAAACTTAAACCTAAAACTCAAGTGGCAACAAAAAGATAACAATGAAAAAATACACACATTGAATGAACACACTTGGGACATAAAACATTATTGGGAAGTCCAACTCTAGTAAAAAACATTAATTACTTCAAAAAGAAGGTAAGTTTGAAAAAACTTCATAAATCTTTCTTGTGGCTAAATAATAAAAAATAATTTAAAATGAACATTAGCTATTGTTGCTTTTGCCACATTCATTTCTTTAAACAATTTTTAAGTTAGGGATGGTAGTTGGTACTCAACCAACTAATGCCCCATTATAGGAATGAAACTTGGAATCATTTGTTCATCCAATTTTTTTCTTCCAAGAATCTAGAACATAAAATTTAGGAGCCGCATCTCCACTGGCAAAAGAGAAGGAAAAAAAACACCATACTGTAGCAATAACCCCATCTTTCAAGGATATCACAAAAACCAAAATGTGTCTATTGAACATGATTTTTTTTTAAATCATTGAATTTACCAACCCAAATCTCATTAATGTCATGGAGTGGTCTCACCTTTGCCCATTGTGTTTTGGGGCACATCACCTAGTTACCTTGACATGTTCATTTAATGCCTTACCCAACAAAATATGGGTAGATGCTTGACCATTCCATGTACAAAAATTGTTGTCAACATTTTAGAAGGTTGTTGTGACGCGCTCCCAAATCCCTTGTTGAACCCACTTGAGGGTCCAACTATGTAGAGTTGCGGAAAGTTGGGACTTAGGGCCCGTTCCTGACTTCCAGCACAAAAAGGGGATAGAGGGGCGTGCTAGAAGTCCCGGGATTAGACTAGGAAGAGGGACTAGATTATCAAGCTCAAATCTTCATCCAAAACCAACCATAAGAGGGTTAGTTAACATTCGAGAACACCCTTGGGTGTTGGTACAAACCACGGGCACTTTGACACACAAGACTCACCACGGCCCGGACTCGGGGGAAACCACCACCTTCCCCCATATAGTATATTCTGCAGCTTTCCACCGAGGCTACATCCAAATGGCTATTTTTCCCGGGACTCCCAAGTTGGAGTCTCGAAACTGTCTCGGGTTGGAGTCTTGGGACTTTGGACGTTCATAGCTCCTCGCCCCGAACTCGAATCGGGACGAGGTCTCAACCAAAGTTGTAGCCCTCGTCGAGAGCTTTTCAACGTCGTGTTGCACTCCCTCAAGCAACGTCGGGAAGAGGTTGATTCCCGACTTTTAATGGTCGGGAGTCAAACTGGCAGTTTGACTCCCGACCTTTCTTTTGTCCATAACTTGGGCTACAGATGTCCAAATGGCCCATGCGAGGCCATTTTGGGCATCTACTTCAAGAGCTTTCCATTGATATAGAGAACGCATCAATGCGAGGAGATTTGACCCTTCAAATCGTCTTCTGAGTTTTCAGGAGTCCCGGAGGACTCCATTTTCCCACTTTTGGGAGTGTGAATTGCATTCTCACACTTAGCCCCAAAGTGGGGTTGTAACATGTTGGTTCTAGAACACAAAACATGCAAATAAAAGAACAAAAAAGAAAACAATTGTAAGGGGAAACCAACTAGGAGCATTCAACAGTAAGAATTTATGCAAGCTATGTAAAACATATCCTTACCCTAACAATTTTTTCATAAGTCTCATCATCGATTTCCACATAAGTGACCACCTCCTCCACATTTCCAAGAATCATGTTTAAATGTTAATCGTATGCTTGCAAGATAATCACCACAAAAAAAACATAGTATTTTTTGTCAGAAACAAGCCATTATGACATAAACAAATGACAAATTCAATGAAATTATTTAAATTAAAATTTCATCCACACACTACACAAATACAACAAGGGAAATCACATATAATTAATGTTTAAAGCTCATATAGAGAAGAAGATATCTGATTGATAACAATACAAATGAAACCTTAAGTCCATTATTTGTTTGTTGGAACATAGTACACACACCCTCATTGCTGAAACATACACATTAATGGTTTTGTATGTGATTGTGCTAGGTTTATGATTCTTCCACTTTAATGACAATTGAAACATTTTGTGAGAGATTAGTTATTCGATCTATAGATAAAACCTTAAATCGAAGGGAAATATTCACAAAAAGATTTGGGGAGAGGAGTTGCATATCACGTGTAATGGGATGGTAAGGAAAAAACCATAGAAAAACAAACACATTAGTAGTAGTAGCAACAAAATCAAGTCATTCATTCATCAAGTCTTCTTTTGTCACATTCAAGAAGGAAGGAAGGAAGGAAGGAAGAACTTTGAACAATAACAAAAAGACAAACTATTGAGAAAAAAATTGTTATTACTAACAAGACATAATGTAAGCATAACAATAAAATCGTTGCATACACAAGAAGATCCTTACATGGAGTTTGCCATGTAATTCACAATCCACGCAATGTTTGATGTAAATGCATTCATCAAGGCTGAACTTGATCAAATCCAAAAGCTCTTTCACTGCATTATCATCTTTTGTTGCCATTACACCACCTCGAATGAATACTACAATAAGAAGATTACAACAAAAATGAGAAGATGTTTTTGTTCCTACTTCTATTGTCACGACTTTAGCTTTGGGTTCGCAACTAAGGCAAGGGCATGAAAAGGTGTGGGCCGAAAGTGCAACCAGGGAGTCACATTTACACTTCTAGAATGTGAAAGAATGAGCCCACACACTCCCAAGTGGACTCCCACTTTGGGAGTTGGAGACCCTATGAAGTCCCGAATGTTTAGAGAGCAATTTTAGGGGTTAAAATTCATTAGATTAAGGATTTCCTTGTACTATTAGAAAGCTCTTGAAACTTAAATGTTTAAAATGAGCTTGCATGGCCCATTTGAATACTTAAAACACAAGTTATGGCCAAAAGAAGGGTCGGGAGTTAAAGTGTCAATTTGATTCCCGACCATTAAAAGTCGGGAATCGTCTTAAAATATGTGAGTGCAAGTGGTGTGCCACATATTGTTGGAAAGCTTTTGATAAGGGCTATAAATTTTCTTTGGGTTTCACCTTAATCAAAGGTTTACACAAAAAATTATGGGCCTCCAAAGTTCTGGAATTCTTAATTTTGAGAATTTCGAAACTCTCGACTTGGGAGTCCTGAGACAAAATGAAAATTGGGTGCAACCCTATGGTTAGGCACAAAAAATACTATAAGGGGGAAGGTGGTGGCTTCCCTCAAGTTTGGGTTGTGGTGAATTTTATGAATTCGTGTATGCTTGTGGTTCACTCGTGCACAAAAAATGATTCAACTATGCACTGATCAACTTGTTATTTGGTTTGTGTAGGTCCATGTGAATAGTTGACCCGTTTGTCACTTGTCCTAATCCTCATCCCAAAACTCAAACACACCCCTCTTACCTCAAAAATGTTATGAGTTAAGGAATGTACCCTAATTTCTTCTTCCATTATTTTCACCTTCAAATTCACATTTCACTCTTTCAAGAGTTTGGGGGTATGTCAACTATTGTTGCCATCGCCATCATAAAAAAAAATGAAAAAAAAAGCGCCCAAATTTCCATCATTCCGACACATAATTGTAAAAAATGGTTATTTTGATGTATAATTATCAACTAGATGATCATTTGTAATTGTCAATGTGGACGACCATGGTGTAATCGTCTTAATGATGAAAAAAAACCTTGTACTTGTTCTATATAAACTAGTTTCAATTATCATCGTCATTGGAATGAAAAATCATTTAAATCGAGTAAATTAAATTGAAGAATTAAGTAAAGTTATATGTCTTATTGGAATCAATATTATGTAAAACCCAGGTGTGTTAGGGAGATCTTATCATGTTTCACATACAAGATATACATATTCTTATTATTACTAAGGTATAATTTATAGAACAAAATAGTTACATTAGTCATGACACAAAAATTCACCCATGACCCAAAATAGAAAAGGAAACATCCATAACCCCCCCTACCCAAAAAAATTACTTTTTCCCCCCCTCCTTCCAAAAGAAATAAATCTTAAACCTTTATGGTGCATGTTGCACCTTTTGATTGGTTGAACACGATATTGATTTAAATATTTGTTGGCCACCATTTTAGCCCCAAATTGATGTCATAAGTATGGCATCACAATAAGGAAGAAATGAAAAGGAAAAAGAAAGGTCTTAGGTTTTATTTCAAATTGTATATGACTTAATAATTGTCAAATGGATGAGACTTGTGAGTGTTTTGCAAATGGCTTAGTGATAAATAATATTTTATAATCTTACACAAAGTTAGCAATATGACATAAATCTTTAAATTTTACTACAAAAGAATATTAGTCTTACAATAAAGAAAAAATGGTTCAAGGAGTGAAATAGGACATAGGTCTTACTTGAATTATAGACAATATATAGCTTGCAATTGGATGTGACTCGTATTTGCTTTGTAAATGGATTGGTGATAAAAGTTTTTATAGTTTGGCATCAAGCTAATATGATATAGATTTCTCAAAGTTTATTTATAAGAAGTCATGATTACAACAACAAGAAAACTTGGAAGGGAAAAGAAAAGATGTATGTCTTTATTTTAATTGTAAACAACTAATAACTCTAGAGAATCGCAATAGAACATCACAAGAAAAATTAAAAAGGAAAGGAGAAAAGTTTTATCTTCATCATCGGTTCAGAATAGTTCAAGTATTTAAAGGAACACACTACACTAACACAATAAAATGGAAAGTGCATAGGTCTTTACCTTAATTAACTCTCAAATGATTGAAGGTACACATGGCTTCATTGCAAAATGGGTGTGATCTCAATTCACCATAATATGTCATTACCAAAAGGTTTGCTTAACATATGACACATGTAAGCCTAAACATGAGCACAAGAAAAACCCCAACAGAAACACAATTATGTGTTTTGTGTGAAATATGAAAACAATTCATTGTTAAATCAAGATCTAAGTTATTTAATTATGAATACAACAATGCATTAAATGCACCAAAGCTAAGGCAAATTTTCATATTCCTTGAACATCTATGTTAGGTTTGCAATATCTTCATCATAATGAAAAAAATCCTTTGACAACTTAATTCGATACCCTATTGGGATATTTCACATGATTTGGGTTTTTGTAACTTTGTGCAAAATTTTCAAAACATCCTAAAACAACATTTTTCAAGCCAATGCATATATGGTGATGAAAAAAAACTTAATCATGCCTTTAAATATTGGTTGAGTGATAAGTCCAAGCTCTATGCAATATCTTCATTTTATTTGATTCTTCATCATTTTCGACAGTTGCAAGGTCTATTGGAATGACAACCATGCAGGTAGTTGCAAGCAAGTAGGTGGGTCAGGTAGGCACCTACCTAAAAAGCTAGTATTTAGGAAGATTTACCTAAATTTTGACTATAAACAAGATATGAAATATAAATCTCTAATCATCCTTCAATATTTTTGAGCTAGATATTGAAAAATCTGGCAATCTTCACCCTTTTGTATTTCCCCCACACCTGGCCATAGAAACCCTAAAAAGAAAGGCTCATAATTTGGCGTTTAGGTGAAATTTTTGGCAGTAAAACAAACAGAAAAGGTGGAGGGGGGGGAGTGTTTCAGAACTTGTAATGGATTTGGGAGTGTTTACCAGTGTTGGGCGGTTCTCACTTTTTCAGTGAGAACCTTTAAGGTTGCAGTCTGGTTCTCAGAATGAGACTTGGAAGTTCTCAAATAAGGTGACAATTTTTTTGACAATATGCCCGTTAGTTCTCGCCTAAGTGAGAATTGGCTTTTTGAGAACCTCAAAGGGTATCAGTTGAATTTTTTGTGATAATCTTTCAGGGTATTAAAACATGTGAACATTGGTTTTCAGGGTTTTCAAGTTGTTTAGTGTTTAAGGTAGACGGGTAGGTGATCGAACACTTAAGTGTTCAGAGTAGGTCCGATCCAATGGGAGGGCTCTGTTGTTTATGATGTCCAAACAAAACTTGAACCCCTTCTCTTCTCTTGGTGCATCTGACACACTAATAACTGTCAAAAACAAATTAGAAATGAGAAAGTTATGACCCCCCAAAATAAAGAGGGTCAAGAATTCAAAAAAAAACCACCAAACACTACAGAAGCCAGTTCCTGAACCTTCAATTAAATTCTTTGTATGTTGTTATGTTACTATTAGAGTTCAAAAATGATTTGTAGAACTTTAGGTGACAGTCTTATAGCACTTTAAATTGTCTAAAATGAATAAGAAGTAAGAAAGCTATGAGCTTTGAAAATAAGAGGGGTCCAAAGAGAAAAAAATGGGTTTTGTAAGTTGGAAAGCTTATTTTTCTTGTTATTTTTTAATTACTCTTTTTCCTTTGCATTTCAAAGACGATTTCTAGAGCTTGAGGTCAAGCTCTCATAACATTTTAAATCAATAAAAATGAAGGTCATATGATGAAGATATAAGTGTTTGATCATAAGCAGGCGATCGATGATGAGCTGGTTTACCCTAGTTTGGTTTATGTTTTAGTTTGGGCAATGCTAGCCTCTGCAACAGCTCCTTCAGTGGGAGCTTCTCCAGGAAACTTCCAGCTCTTCTACAAAAGGGGGCTTTTTATAATTTTTTGATTAGAATTTCACAATAAATTAAATAATTAGAAAAATTCTGATTTTTTTTAAAATTTGGAAAACCGGCTTCTGGGACCCATTGCTGAAAATCAGGGTTGTAATTGTTATGAGAACCGGCAGGATTGAAAACTGTTGAGAATTTGTTTTTCCAAAAATTTGAATCCCTTAATGATGATCTTAAATCTTTTCTTCTTCTTTTTATAATGAGAACCTTAAAGGTCCTTTAAAACAGTTGTGAAAACTGGAACTGGTAGTTTTCACAAAAAAATGAGAATTGCCCAACACAACACGTGTGTGTACAAACAAACATGAAGGGCACTTGATTGGCTATAAGCCTCCTTGTTTGGTTGGTACTATATATTCTAGGTCCCCCAGGATGATAGCAGAACAAGTCATTAGATTCCAAAAATAAAGTCCAATATTACTTCCCCCACACAAGTGTGCTATATTCAACATTGGATCATGTGGGTTTTGCGGATAAAGACAACAAATTGTTGAGCAATGATACAAATGAAAGAAATCCCATTATCCATAACCATAGGAAGAAAAGCTCGCAGTGGTCACATGTGGGCATGTGTTGGTCTACATTTTGAATTATAACTTATCTGCACTGGGATAGACATCAAAAGAGCAAGAGAAAAAAAATAGGATGAGGAACAACTACACATGTATGTAATGCATGATACCCAATTACAGCACCACAAAAACATTTACACTTCGCAGCTAGCAGATGATGAAAATGATGATCATGAGCAAAACAAGCAATAACTATGGAGTTCATTGATGACACATGTTGTATATATACAACAACATGGTTTTGATTGAACTTGATTTTTGAAGGTTCAAGTAATCTGGTCGCACTTGGCTCAAAGTTTAGGGTAGATGATGAAGAAGAAGGTTAGTTGGGCTAGTTATTTACTGCAAATCAGGGGTGTTGGTGATCATCCTATGTATCAAGTCTATCTACCTATGTATCAAGTGTGTGTACCTATTACCTACAAATGTACCATTGATACGACCTTGTAATTTACATGGTGCATTCTTGGGGAGATGCTAAATACCCCCTAACTAGCTCTATCTGGGTTTGTCTTCTTATGGGCTTTTTTGGCACAATTTTACACGATTCTACTTAATTTTCCAGGCAGGATTAATTTTTTCCCCTTTTGTTCTACATGTTATGCTATCCCACACGAGTTTGAAACCCGTCATCTCTGGCAAAGAATGAGGATATCTATCATTAGCCTAAATTTGGGCACTAACTAAAAGTAGTGCTCTACTTTTTTTATCTTATAGCTATGCCAATGTTCATCAAAGCCTTTGGTGAAACCATGTGATTTTGTGAAGGGCATCAGACTAAAGTTTGGATAGAGCTCGTTAGGGGGTATTTCATATCTTTGGTATTCTTCTCAACACTAGAAGTCCAAGGCTTGTTAGCCCCCTTGATTAGAAAATAAAAAGCTAACTCCAAGGTTTACACTATTGTTGCTTCAGGCGGATATACTATTTACTAGTGTTGGTTGGTTATAGTGTTTTAGATTTCACATTTGAATATCAATAGGGGATTTTTTTGGTGAAAATTAAACAAAAAATATGCATTTGGAGTTTCCAAAAATTCACTTGTAAAGATGGTTATGCATTTAAGGAATTTTTTCATTGATTGCCATTTTTTGAAAAAGGTTGTAATTTTTATTTATATAAGAAACTCTCCAATGGTGCCTTGCACAATATTTTTCAAATGAAAAAAATCTAATGTATTATAATTTGAGGTAATAAGTCAGTTTTGAATATATGTGCTTGTAATGCGATGCCTGCAAAAGGCACTACTAATATAATATAATAGTTGCTTGTGACTGATAAGATAAAATGACTGGTCCAAGTGATGTTATTGAAGTAAAATTTCATCTTTTATTGCTTTAATTTTCATGTTTACAAGTGAGGTTTAAGAAACAATGAGTAAAACCATCTTGGATGTGAGAAATATTGTTGAAGGCCCAAATGAATATGGGTGAAGCTCCTCTAAGAGCATGCCCAACCACAACCATTTGACTCTATGTTAATATTTAACACATCCAAGGGGGTGTTTTTGTATTATGGAACATGCCAAGTACATGCCATTGTGCCTGGTAAGGTACCTATGAGGAATTAAGGTGAGCCAAAATTTCCAAACAGGTAGAGACACTAGTACAATGGCCTGTAACTGGCATGTTCCATAACATAATGGGTTTCATGATTTCTACGGTGGGCATGTGCATGTGAAGAATGGGAATGCAAAAAATTCACAATGGGCATGTGGATTTTGAACAATGGTAAGAACTTAGGTATACCCAAGAAGACCTCCCTATTGTGCCTTGCAAGGGGACTAAAAAGAGGCAGAAAAAGGTCCACATGAAAACCATACAAAATAATGGCCATTTGTAGACCATGACCCAAAAAAAACAAAACAAAACAAAACCCCCCCAAAAAAAAACTTGTCAAAATTGGGTAAGCTTACTTAGGTATCAATGATATTTTTGTCTCTTTTACACGAAACTTGGTTTAACTAGCCATCATGGTCACCGTGCAATTGGTTGTGTGAGTTCAATGTTGACATTCATTAGGGTGCATAGAAGAGGTGATATTGGAATATTCAACTCTACATATGGGAATCCTATGTTGAGAAGGCATGCAAGGATTACATGTTCTGGAAGGAGTAGTGTATTTGGAGGCCTCGTTATATGCTTAAATATCCCTCCTAGAAAAGAGTTCTTACTCTTACCCCTTAAGAGTGGGAGTGATCTCACATCACATCTATAAGTCAGTGTGAGATCACTCCCCTCTTATATCTGTTGCCCTCTTAAGAAACAAGCATAAGAATCCTCAATGTCCTATGATCTAGGTATGTTTGGGTTCACAATAACTTGTGCATACCTTTCATAGCCACATAATGTCCTTCCTAACTACCTATGGACCTATCTTTCACAGGTCTACCCACACCTCATATTTGGGCATTTGATTGACATGGTATTACTAAGGTGAAACTAGACACCACCTGAGTTGAGGTTCATAACCATCCCTCATGAGAACCTTGACACATTGATTGGCTGTCAGCTCATGAGTTAACTACAAGTTGCATTTCATTAAGAACCTACTAGTTAGGACAAGGTCCCTGGGGTGCTCCCTGGGTTCTCATTGGCCCAATGATCCTGTAACCCTTTGTTGTTGGGATGAAGATTCCATAATCACTCTTTGCATGGATGAAAAAAGCATCAATTTTGTGAGAACTGGTATGAAAATTAACCTGCCACTTCTCAATCTTGTGAGAACTAGGACAATGAGAACCAGACACCCTTCTTTTTTTTAATGTGAGACCCAGGGTTTGGGCTAAACTTGGGCTTGGTTTTCAGACTCTCTAGAATGTAGGTACAGTTTAGGAAGAGTCCGTTGAAGGGGCGTGGTGGCTGACGCCTGTTGGATTAGGGTTTTGCTCCTCTCTTCCTACCTATACAAAATCTCAAGGAGTTGAATCACCCTCTTGCAATTTCATTCTTCATTTGCATTTGTGTTGTTGTAATGCTTGCAAGGTGTGAAAAGAAAATTTTGAACCTATTTTGAGATTGTGAAATGTAATGTTTTTTTGTTTTTTGATTTTGATTTTTTGTTTTTTCTTTTGTGCATTGTTTTTTCTTTGCACCACTTCTCTTTCACTATTGTTATTTTGCATTGTTGCTTCGTTCTTACACTTTTCCATTACTATCACTTTGTTGTTCCATCACATAGCTATTTGTTTGTGAGTATTTCCTTGCGCAATTTTTGGTTCATCATTGTTCCCTCAATTGTTGCACTAGTCTATCATTTATTCTCTTGTGTTGTTGTTGGTTTGTAGTTTATTTTTCACATTGTTATTGGTCTTGCATTACCCCTTAGTGTTGTTGTTGTTGTTCTATTGTTGTTTTTTTAACTTTAAGTACCATATCCGACCTTATAACTACTAGGTTTATGATTGTTGCTTCTTCGCATTGATGTCGCTTTGTGTTGATCTCCGTGTTTGGTTGATACTCCCCCCCATTTACCTATGTAAGTAGTTATGGAGAGTGGAATTCAACTAACAACCTATAGTAACAAAAACATTAGGTAAATTTCTTTCTTTTTAAGGATTTTTTTTTAGGGTTGCATTTTTTTTGTTTTGGGGAGATTTTAATGTAGACATTTTTTTTTAAATAATTTTTTTTTTCTTTCATTTTTTTCATTTTGGGTCCTTTTTTGTAGGTAGTTGTGGATTGTCAAATTTAACCAATAAGATTTTACAAAAAACACTAGGCTAGTGTTTTTTTTCAATTTTTTTTTTTTTTTTTTTTTTTTTTTATTCTTTTTTTTTTTTTATTTTTTTTTTTTTTTTAAATTTTTTTTTTTTTTTTTTTTTTTTTTTTTTTTTTTTGTATTTTTTTTT
>Ga0116227_10011231_pt1 | contig 15141 bp, 5 predicted proteins | sample S1TSphgellanicum_FD_89693 | JGI IMG/M metagenome (GOLD analysis project Ga0116227, IMG submission 89693) | Host-associated microbial communities from peat moss isolated from Minnesota, USA - S1T2_Fb - Sphagnum magellanicum MG | ecosystem: Host-associated > Plants > Peat moss > Unclassified... | reverse complement strand
TAGTAAGTTGTAATGTAGTAATTAGTAAACAATATGTATGTGGGCTAAATAATAGTTATTTTATCATGTTGAAATGTGATAATATTTTTGTATTAATTATTTAATTTATTAGGTTATGTAAGTTATTTATTATATAGGTTAAGGTTTAGGTAGTAGGTGTAATTAATAAATTAGGTAGGTTATGCAATTAGTTTATTAAATAAACAATAAGTAGGATAGGTAATAGTTAATAAGTAGTTAGTAGGTCATATGTATGTGGGTTAAATAGTAGGTACTTTGTCATGTTCATTTGTGATTTTTTTGAATTAATTATTCGATTAGGTAGGCAATGTAATTTATTTCTTGAATAGGCTAGGTAGTAGGAAGCATTCATGACCCATTTATAAATGTTATATAGTGAATATGTTATAAATCATACATCTAAATTAATTTTTTTGGATACAATTATGATCTATTATAAACAAAATTGTATAAAATAATTTTAAAAATCAAATAAAGGCTTAAGATGTGAAAAAACATAATTTATTTTTACATATAAGTTTTAACATAATTTAAAGTAAAACTTAAGATATTATATGTGTAAACATAATACAATTTATAACTTCATAAAATCAATTAATTATGTGGTATTAATTAGTATTTAAATATTTAAATAGATGTTTAAATTAAACATTTTAGTTCATAATAGTATGGCTAATATAAAATCATTTATTATATTTTTATTAAAATCTATTTATGATCCATTTATAAATATTATATGTGAATAAATTATGTTTCATGCATTTAAATTATATTATATTGGTAAAATTATGATATATCAAAATAAAAATTGTACAATATAATTTTAAAAATGAAATGAAGGTTTAAGATATGAAATATATATTTTCATTTATTATTATATTATCCATTTATAAATCTCGTGATTGAATTTCCACAAAATGATCATTGAAATTGTATTCAATAACAATTTATTTATTTATTTATTTTCAAATCAATTCCTATTTTTAATAGGCAAAAAAATGTCTACATTATTGAAAGAACTTTAAGTTGAAACTTTAAAATATTATCATTTGGACAAAATTTAATAAGATGTCAAAGATCAAAGATGATGCTTTATATAATGTTTTAAATGAAGTAAGTTAAATAAAATGCACATTACTATTTTGTCACAACAAGTGGGGTGGCTTGGTGGTAAATGAGTTGATTTCTACCCTGAGGATTCACATCACAAACTTATAATATCATGAAATTTCAATCAAATCTGTGCAAAAATTGTAAAACGATATGTTGTAAAATCCGTGAGCTTGAAAGTGTAAAAATGGTATGAAAACTATGCATATTACTTCTATATAAATGATATGTCTTTTCTAATTATGATGTCTTGATGTGAAGTACATACAATTTGTATTTTAACTAAATCTGTGTAATTGTTGTGATGTAATTTTGGATAAAACTATGAAGATTTTGTGTAATAAACATGAATATTCATGTATGATTAAAAGACAATGTCTCATTTGTTTGACTATTTCAGATATTGAATATGTAAAAATATAATTCATATTAGCCATACCACATAATTCATGTGATGTTTGTACAAACCTATGAAAATCAAATTTTGCACGAAATTTGTACAAACCTATGAGGCCTGGTAAGTTTGTGATGTAAGAATCAATGGCATTTAAACAAATGACACAAATTGGGGTCAACAATTTGATGTTGACGAAATATTTTTTACCTACATAACCTACTTGGGCATATCCATAATCAAGGTACCATTTTTTGACCACAAGACTCAAGGACTTTGTTTTTGTTATTTTTTAAATATAAAATTTAAGTGAGAGATATTGGATAATTTAAATTATGACAATTTTCATGGTGGTGGTGATTTTTCACATGCATATGTAATTATGCATAAATATTTTGGTAAAAGATTAAAAATGTAAAAAATTAGTACATAAGCTTTTATATACAATTTAACATGTTTTCTTGCATGAAATTTTCATGCACATTTTTTTGACATTTGGGGTCACAAATTCTAAACCTAGTGAATACAAAAAATCAACCAAATGGGAAAAAAAAAAAAATCATTTTCATTATTACCTTTTCAGAATTGATTATATAGCCTTCAAATTTTATATATTGTATATTGTTTAATTAAATGCATTATACAAACATTACACCAAAAATAGATGTATGCATTACTTATCCATGAAAAAATTGAAATCAATTACATTATTTAATACATTTTTTTTGATTATTTTAGGATGAAGATTACAATTAAACCAAGGATTCAAATTAGTTAAAAGGACTCAAAAGGACATCTATATTATATCCAATTTATTCTTATATTTTTTTAATAGATTAACATGACATCATTCTAGTTATAATCATATACCAATCCCCTGTAATCATGAAATAATAAATGTAATGAAAATCCATAATAGTTCTTTGCAATCCTTTTTCTATTAAACTATCCTTTTGGATACCCTAATTATGAATATGCCCACTTAGGTTATGTGCCTATTAGGTGACCTTAGGTATGCACAATAGGTGGTGTATTTAGCAACATAAATTAGTTTTTAAAGCTTAGCTTATGTAATGAAATGTGTCAACATGGTACTAGTTCAATTTAATGAAATTAACAATAATATAAATATACAATTATATATATATAAATAATAAATGCTTAAGTAAATATAAATGATGTGACTACATTACTTAATAATAAAATCAATCACAAAATGATGATGCCATGTAAGTTGGTTTAGTTGAATGAAAAAATCATATAAGTCACATTTTTATGTGACTACCATTGCAACTTGGTGCCATGTATTATCATTTGCGACTAGAATTTTATGCAACTTGTCCAAGGTGATTAGGCCCTATCATACATAACATGTGGTAATTATAACTAAAAATAAATTGTTAATCCAATTGTTTATTTACAAATTCCTTGTAATGTTGGTTAATGTCCTTGATGTCACAAACACGAAAATTATGAAGACGAATAACAAAAGGATAGGTTTAAGTTTAAATTCAAAACATAAAACAAAATAACCAAAATAAAAACATAAATGTTAAAACCAAAACATATGTGCAAGCCCAAAGTACAAATAAATTTTATTTCAAGGAAATGCAAAAATGTAAAAACAAAACAAAGCTATAAAACAAGATCAAACCTCAAACTAATGTTGAATGTATTGAAAGTAATGGGGTTTTTACTTATATTTATACCCCTTTGGCCTTTGGGGACCTAACTCAAAGAAACTTCCATGAAGGTTTCCATGTGCCCACTAACCATGGAAGCTTTGTAAGAGGCTTCCTAATTATAAGTGAACTACAAGTTAATTAAGAATTAACTAAAAATTAATTATGAATCAACTATTATTTGACCATAAGTTAATTGAAGTGAATTAGAAATAAATCACGAATTATTAAAAGTGAACTATGACTTAACTAAAAGTGAATTTAAAATGAACTTGAAATCAATTATGAACAAATAAAAAATTAATTAAAAATGAACTAAAAATGAATTCTAAATCATCAATGAACTACATTCGTCATGTGATAATGATTTTCTTGTCAGTTGAAATGATGGATGACCTTACATATTTAACAATGAAATTGTCTTAAGAAAACCAATAATGAATATGACAACATCATTCATTTTCACATGTTCATTGTTTCTTGACTTTTGAGAGAGACTTGAATATTAGAATTGCTCTTATTCAAAATACTCCTAAAAATTATTGTTGTTCAAAATTGTTCCTACTCGAAATTGATGTTGAAAAAAAAAATGTGTAAGGAAATAAGGGAGGACATGGAAGGAAAGGGAAAAAGGAAGGGCACTTGATAGCTTTTTTCCTGATCATCTTTTTTACAAAATATTGGGGTAAAAAAATTTACAACAACATAATTTGTTTGCAAAAAAAGTGAAAAAAAGAAACTTTAAATCCTTGCTGCCTTTGAACCTTAAGAAATGCATCATGGTCAAAACATGGGGTACCTATGCTTTGTGATTTGACCATAACTATTTAAATGACAATAAAATGTTATCATGATCATGCAATGATACATATATTTCATGGATTCCTTGAATAGGAAATTGTTTTCACCTTTTTGGATATTTTTGAGCAAGGAATACCCCCTATATTTTAAGTACTTGCAGTGAAAACCTAATGATCAATTTATGCTTCAGCCACTCCTCAACTTGGGTATATGTTTCTTTGCCCATTGGTTCTCAAATTTTAAAAAAAAATTGGGTTTGATATAAAATCACAAATTTCAAAAAAATATGAATTGGTTAAAAAACTAGCAAAGAATCATCAGTCCTTTGCCATTTTTTGCATGAAAATCAATGATTTTTTAAGGCTTTCAAAATAATTAGAAGTGGCAATTTTTTTATTCTAATTTTTTTTCAAAAAATTTGACCCGATGATTCTTTGATTTTGAAATATTATAGGGATCAAAACTAATGATTATTAGAAATTCAAAAAATTGCCCAACACTAGTAAGAACCCTCCCCTCGTATATATATTTTAACTTCATAATAATGTTTGCCTCATGCATTATGATGGGTAAAGCCCCCTAATGAGGGACATTCTAAAAATGTGTCAACAATTAAAGTTATCCATATAGTCCGGCGATTAGGGGGCGAGAACTGCCAGTTTCGGCATAATAAGGTATCAAATGTGGAACTGGGAATGGAATTTAAAGAAACAAAATATCTGAGAATACCTTGATTATGAATATGCCCACTTAGGTTATGTGCCTATTAGGTGAGTTTAAGTATGCACAATAGGTAGCGTACTTAACAACATAAACTAGTTTTTAAAGCTTAGCCTATGTAATGAAATGTGTCAACATGGTTCTAGTTCAAATTAATAATAATATAAATATAAAATTAAAAAATTAAAATCTAAATAATAAATGTTTAAATAAAAAAATGATGTGACTACATTGTTTAGTTGTAAAATTAATCACAAAATGATGATGCCATGTAAGTTGGTCTGGATGAATGGAAAATTCATATAAGTCGCATCTTTATGTGACTACCATTGTAACTTAATGCCATGTATTATCTTTTGCGATTAGAATTTTATGCAACTTGTCCAAGGTGACTAGGCCTTGTCATACGTCACATGTGGTAATTACAACTAAAAATAAGTTGTTAATCCAATTGTTTATTTACAAATTCCTTGTAATGTTGGTTAATGTCCTTAGTGTCACAAGCACAAAAATTACGAAGAAAAATATCAAAAGGATAGGTTTAAGTTTAAATTCAAAACACGAAACAAATGAACCAAAATAAAAACATTAAGGTTAAAACCAAAACACAAAGTGTGTAAGACAAAAATACAAATATATTTTTATTTCAATGAAGTACAAAAATGTAAAAATGTAAAAAACAAAAAAAAACAATTAAACAAGATCAAACCTCAAACTAATGTTGAATATATTAAAAGTAATGGGTTCATACTTATATTTATACCCCTTTGGCTTTCAAGGGCCTAATTCAAAAAAGCTTCCATTAAAGTTTCCATGTGCCCACTAACCATGGAAGCTTTTTAATGGATTAAGAATTAAGAATTCAACTTTAGGATTGAACTAAAAGTTAATTATGAATTATTTATTAATTGACCATAAGTTAATTGAGAGTGAATTAGAAATAAATCATGAATTACTAGAAGTGAACTATGAGTTAACTAAAAGTGAATTAAAAATGAACTTGAAATTAATTATGAACAAATTAAGAATTAATTAGAAATTATGAATGAACTACACTCGTCATGTGAAAATGATGCTCTTGATAGTTGAGATGATGGATGACCTTACATAGTTAGCAATGACATTGTCTTAAGAAAACCAATAATGAATATGACAACATTCATTTTCACATGTTCATTGTTGTTTAACTTCTGAAAGAAACTTGAATATTAGAATTGCTCTTATTCAAAACTACTCCTAAAAATTACTATTGTTCAAAATTGTTCGTACTCGAAATTCATGTTGAAAAAACAAATGTGTAAGGAAAGAAGGAAGGACAAGGAAGGACATGGAAAAAAAAGGGTGCTTGAGAGCTTTTTTCTTGATCATCTTCTTTACAAAATATTGGGGTTAAAAAAATTACAACAACACAATTTGTTTGTAAAAAAAGTGAAAAAGAAAAACTGTAAATCCTTGCTGTTTTTGAACCTTAAGAAATGCATCATGGTCAAAACATGGGCCACCTATGCTCTATGATTTCACCATAACTATTTAAATGACAAAATGTTATCATGATCATGCAATGATACACATATTTCATGGATTCCTTGAATAGGAAACTATTTTCACCTTTTTGGATTTTTTGAGCAAGGAATACTACCTATGTTGTAAATACTTGCCATGAAAACCTAATGATTAATTTATGCTTGGGTATATATTTATTCGCCCATTAGTTCTCAAATTTTAAGAAAAAATTGGGTTTGACATATAATAAAAAATTTCAAAAAATATGAAATGGTTAAAAACTAACCAAAGGAGGTAGGTTTACATGCATCATCTTCTTTGATTCTATTGGCACATGCTATGAATGTATGATTGTTTATTTTTGGCTGTAGAATTTTATAGTATGTTGTAAGGACTCTATGAACCTTATAGTTGCATTTGAATCTTGAATGCTTTTAGTTTTGTTTCTAAAAAATATTAGTTTTGACCACTTGGCATGGTGGAGTTTTTAAAAATTGTTTGGTGGGAGTTTTACAAGGATTAAATTTGCTTTGATTGCTTAATGAAGTTTTTATAAAGACTCAACCAATTTGAGTGCTTAGTTTTGTCTCCACAAGGAGCCAATTAAACATTTGAATGCTTGGTTTTGTTTATGCAAGGAACTAAATACTTTGAGTGCTTGGTTTTGTTTGTGCAAGGAATCAAGTAATTTGTGTGGTTAGTTTTGTTTATGCAAGGAATTAAACAGTTTGACTACTTCTAATTTATTTTTGTACGAGGAGTCAAGTAGTTTTAATGCTTGGTTTTGTTTGTTCAAGGAGTCACGTAGTTTGATTGTTTTGTTTATTTTGTGTAAGGAGGGTGAAAACACAGTAAAGTGTACAACTAAAAGTACTTACCAGCTTACTTATCAAGTGAACAAAAAGTAGGATCAAAAGCCATCACAAAATTGTTATACATTCGTTTTAGTTGAATAATAAATAACAAAATACTTTTTCATTATTATGCATTAATTTTTAAAAAATTTCATTGTAAAAGTAGGTTTCAAGTAGACTTTTTCTAAATGCAAGTAGCTTTTAAAACCTACTTTCTATAGTGTAACATTTGATTCAAGTATGTGTTAAGTATAATCTACCAAAGAGAAAGTAGATTTGTTTTTTGGTGAGGCCTTTGTCTATACAATGACTTTATGTTATAATTTAATACATGTATATTTCATTAAATTTTCTAATAAAAAGTAGGTTTGAACACCATATTGACCAATCAATTTCAAACCTACTTATTCCTTACTTTTATTATTCCAAAGTTTTTGAAATTTTGGAGTTGATTTATAATAACCCAATTGAGGGCTCAATAGTTTCAAAATGAAATTTAATTAAAGTTAAAACTTACTTTCTTTTGTTTTGGTGAAAAACTGCCTCTCTTTTAATTTGATATTTTTTAAGTAGCTTTTTTTTAATACTTTACCATGTTTTCAACCAAGAGTCAAACAATTTGATTACTTGGTTTATTTTTGTGCAAGGATGACCAAACAGTTTGACTGCTTGACTTATTTTTATGTAAGGAGTTAAGTAATTTGACCACTTGGTTTTGTGTGTTCAAGGAGTCAAGTAGTTTAATTACTTGGTTTTTGTTTCCACAACATTATGAAAAATTGTGTTTGTAGCAACTATACCTTACAACTAAAGCTCCAAAATAACTAATATACAACTACTTTGCAACTGTTCCATGGAAATATGACAAATTAATAAATAAAATGTCAAGTCAGAAAATCAAATAATTGTATTATAATTATAAATTAGTTGCAAGAGTTATATTTCTACAATACAGTGTATGCATTGTATATATATAGTTGTAGTAAACCATGTTTGATTTTATTGACAAGTTGCACTTTAATCGCATGTAACAACATCACAATTAAGATAAATTTAATTATTAATCAATGATTATTTTGCAACAAATATATGGCCTTGAATGACACATACAAGCATGCCACGTGTATACATTTCCATCGTTTAATATATATGACATTTCAACTTGTTTGCATCTAATATCAATTATATTTCAACTTAAAATTTGAAATTTAAAGATATGATATACTGCAATTTTCATAACATGTGTTATAATTAAGATTTTTTTGTTTGTTTAGTTTAGAACTAAAGCTAAAAAGTTGTTATAAGTTCTATTATTTATTCAAATAACTTGGAGATTGAATTTTTTTGTTTTTTAGTTTGGAGGTTAAAGGTTCTTGTTTTCATTCTTTGAGAGGTTGACAATTTTTGTTTTTTCTCGTAAAGGTTGAAGGCTCTTATTTTTACTCTTAGAAAGGTTGAAAACTTTTGTTTTTGCTCTTGGAAGCTGAAGGTTTTATTCTTGCTCTTGAAAAGGTCGAAAGTTTTTTTTTTCCTCTTGAAGGTTGAAGGTTTTTGTTCTTGTTTTTAAAGAGGTTGAAGGTTTTTGTTTTTGTTTTTAAAGAGGTTGAAGGCTTTTGTTTTTGCTCTCGGAAATTGAAGGCTTTTTTTCTTGGTTTTAAATGTTCAAGGTTTTTGTTGTTTCTTTTGAATGTTGAAAGTTCTTGTTCATACTTTTGGATGTTGAAGGTTCTCACACTTACTCTTGGATGTTCAAAATTCTTATTTTTAGTTTTAGATGTTGAAAGTTTTTGCTCTTACTATTAGATATTGAAAGTTCTTACTTTTGTGTTTTTTTGTGTTATAAGGCTGAACTTTCATTATGTTTCAATCCATCAACATCAAAATTACATATACAAGGTAAGATTTTTCAAAAGTATCTAATATTGTAATTCAATTTACCTAATTGTAAACACAATATTTTATTATATTTGCAAGTGCACAAATTATAATTTAATTTGTATCAATGTTCTATATGTTGCATTTTAGTGACAAATAAGTTGCATGTTAGCGGCAATGTAATTGTAAACTAGTTTTATACAAGCTAAAGGGATCACTTACATATTTTTGACATTACAATGTTATGATATGCTATTGATTTTATTTCACATATGGAATTAAATATCATAGCATGGTAGTATTCAAGTAGATAAGGTGCATTGAAGAAATTGCATGGCTCAAATTCCATTTCAACAAAAATAGAAAAAAACATTCATTTATGAAACATAATGTTTTAAATGATTGCCATGGGTCATCATTTTTATGATATGACCTTTTGTTTAGATTGCGAGAAATGTTTATTATATATAGCTTGGGCATTATATTTTGATACATAGTTAAATTGTATTTTGATAAAAACATTTTCTAATTTTTTTGTAATGTATTTTTCAACATGGAATGTAAATGTATTTAAAGTTTGAAATCCATTTCATGTTTATAAATAATGATGTCCAATGCAATTCAACGTGATAATGGTTTTGTGAGGTCTAGATAATTACATTGTAACTTGTAATTTAATTGTTTAGTACTACTAAAATCAACTACTATACAATTGCTTTGAAACCCAAATTTAAACACCTATTTGAAAATTAGTCACTAAATCTTTTATTTTCATTTCATCTTTAATTGTAAATTAATTGCAAAGGATAGGAGCAAAATTCATTGTTCAAGTGCATGAATGAAATAATAAAGGAATGTATTTGTTGAGCTAGTTGTAAAATAATTGTAGATAAGTTATAAAATATAAGAATAAAATTCATTCATCAAATAGATGAATGAAATAATTAAAGATTATATTCATCAAACTAGTTGTAAAATATTTGTAAATAAGTTGCAAAAGGTATTAACATAGATCATTCGTCGACAAATGGATGAAATGCCACATTGGCATTTCATTTGCCACATTGGAATGTGTGTGGGAATTTGATGTGGAGATTAGTTACAAATAAGTTGCATATAGTTGCATGTGAGTTGCACCATATTCACAATATTGTATATGACATTGGGTGTCCACTACAATTGTTGCAACTTGTTCGATAACACTCAAGGCTATACAAATACCATGAATTGTAAGTGTTTGTTATAATTGGAAACCCCAATTACAAGCCTAGTTGTAAAACTTTATATTTTTTCATAGTGTATGGAATCAATCACTTTCTTTGTTTAATTTTTTTTCAATAAGGATTCAATAAGTAAAAAATTTCAATTAGACTTTCAGTCCATACAATTTTCCTTCCAATGTAGTTTATTTGGACTCCTGATGTGTAACCAATGTTTTATAAATACAAGCTTCCTTCTAACTTTTTCATGGCTCTTAAAACTGTCTTGAATAATCATTTATGGATACATGGTTTCCTTTTGATTGTGAGTTAATCTTTTCTAGATTAAGGCCTCCTTTAATTGAAGATTATTGCCTCCCAAAATGTAACAAGGTTTTTTTTTGCATAGAAGGTGCCTTCAATTGCATTTGGTAGATCTTTTTAGAATTGTTAAATGTTTTTAAGGATATTATGTATTTTATTTCCTCCTAAAATGCATCAATCAAATAATCATTATTTTCCTTCAATTGTAGATTTTTTTGGCTCTTGGCATGGTAGGGTGGACCAATTTTGGCATCATAGGGGTACCTTTTTTGCAATGGGTGTGATTGCAAATGTTATATCATATTACATATGTTGGGCTTGGTTAATAGTGACTCATTTTCAAATAATATACTTTAATATTTATATGGTGCAATTTTTTGTCATGCAAAAATAAAAAAATCCTAAGAGCTATCGACTTTTGAAATTGAGAAACAGGGGTGTAATGCCAATTACAATTAAGCTAATGGACTTTAATTTGGTTTTTGCATCATATGAATTGAAGGTATCACACTATGAACTTTTTGATCATTGGAAAAACCCACCATGTTGTTAAAAGTCCATAACTTTTAAAAACAAAAGTGTTTTGAGTTCAAATTTTGCAAATTTATATAAGTCAATAACCTCTACAATGCACAAATCAAAGATGGAAAAAAATTGTTAGGGATGTGTAAATATATGTATTTTGGTGGGATTGGTAATCCTCTAGTCTTTAGTGAAAAGCCACATGACTACATGAAGTCATTTGAGAAGGAACTTTTAGGCTTTAAATAGGGGGAGAACTATTTGAAAGAGAATTTTTAGGGTTTAGACAAGGGGAGCTATTAGGGTTGAGGCCTTTAAAGTTGAAATGAACTTGGTAGCTTGAACTTTGTTGCTTGAACCTCAACATATGTTAGGGTTTTGTGAAGTTTCATCAATCTTTTAAAATTTGTGTTTTTTGCTTCATTTTCACATGCCTCCACCTTCAATTCAAATGTTGGTGGTTTAAAAAAATGCTTTTGCATTTGAAAGGTGAAAGAGGTGAAAGGTTAATGATCGATGCCACTTCATATCCAAGAAGAAGAAGGACATACACGAAGCAATTTGGTTCACTACCATAAAACTTGCTTCACAACTTCATATTTGCTTTCAAGATTAACAAAAGTTATTGACTTTCCTTGACTATCAACTTTTGTTATGAAACAAGGTTTAGGTTTTTTTTTCTTATTGATATCTCTATGGGTGAAAGCACATTACGGGGGGGTCAAAAATGTTGTCACATTGTACTAATTTCCAGGGGTGTTTGTGTTTGAACTTCAACCATGATAATATTAGAACATATTTTTCCAAAATTTTTGCTTAATATGGTAGATTATAACACAAAAAATTTAATTGCAAAGAATTTATTTTTTTCCAACTTACATTGTGAGGTTCCAAAGTATATTTGTGGCAAAAAAATATACATCACCATGTATTAAAAAATGCAAATATACTCAAAAAATGATTGAAATGATTTTTAGCCTTTATGAAATTTGTAATATTTATTAAACATTATGATTCCATATGATTGGAATAAGTTTGTGAGCCATGTGTTTTTGGGGCTTATGACCATAAGGATGTGGTAAATTAACAATTTGACAAACTATCATTTTCAAATGGAAGATGACAAGATATGTGAGGTGGGTATTTTTTAAATTTTCATTTGAAACATTTTTTGGTTGACTAATTCAAACCCAAACCTAGTGTAGTCCAAAAATTAAAAAAAGTTCTATTATATTTTATATACCATAAATATATTCAATATTCCTTGAATTCAAGCTCTAATTATTTTTCAAACAATATTAAATATTATTGATTTTGTGAAAATCAAAATATCAAACCCAAACACCAAAAATGAAACCCAAAATTAAATGTAATACGTTTTGCAAAAATATACTTTACAAACATGTCCTGAAAGTGCCCAAAGTGGCCCCTTCATAGTTTGTTTCCACCTTATGCTAAACTGTCATAACCTTTGGTATTTATGGTGAGATGGGTGTCTCTTTGTAGGTGTTTTTTCTACTAACATGTCAAGTTTGTATTCCTTGTTTGGCTTCAGCTTCCAAATAGTTTTATAAGTTACAAAGCTCCCATTTGACTTGTTTTATCCCCTACCCACATGGCATAAGCTTGGCTAGCATGTGCATTTTGAATAGTGTTTTCCAAATCTTTCATTAAAAACAAAAAATTTCATTTTAGTTGCCCATTATCTAGCCATCTTTCTAATTAATGTCAAGAAATTAAAGCATTTGGAAGCTAGATTATCTTTCCTTGGAATCTTAGTTCATTTAAAAATTATTACCTTGGCATAAAGAAATGTAAGAAATTTTATTAGTGTCATACTACTGTGTATGTGATTTGCCAAGACAAGGGCCATACAAGAAATCAACCTCACTTTTTGGAGGTGTAGGCCATGTTAGAAATTGCACTACAGTCTTTTTCATGTGGGGGGGACGAATATGCAAAGAGATTTTATGTGGTTATCCATGATGCATTTGGAGCTAATCCATTATGCTTGTGGAAGTCACATCCCTAGTTGAGCCACAAATCACAAATTCCCAACCCATTTATTAGTTACGATCATGAATGTGTTTGTCCACCCTTTTCTATTATGCATTGATTTGCTACACATGTTTTCAACAAATTAAATAAGTCTTGTAGGAGCTTGACAAGGATCTTGTTCATCATTTATTATCTTAATTCCAATTGTGCAGTTGCACCATTTCCTTCATGCCTAGACCCACCTTATAATCCTCCACATGTATTACATTCAATGTTCACAAGATGTGTATTAATACACCAAAATGGAATTAATAGTTTCAAAGGTTGTTAACTGAATCTCTTTTGTTCCAAATTAAACAATTTGAACTATGTCATGATTGTGTGTATGTTAGGTCTTGATGCATTTGATTGTTTCAAATTGGGGTATAAGGTGGACTAGCCAATAGGATCAATTTTTACTCCTACTAATTTGAGTCTTTACAATGAAGTATTCACATTTTTTATGTGCACTAACTAAGCTCTGTCTATGGATCGGAAGATACATGGTAGTATCAAGTCAAATATGGTGTTTGTCTTGTTGTCCAATTAGGTTTATGTCAATCACTTATGACCCATATGCCTATACATTTTCTAGATAGGCCTCTACCATTCTAGTCTTTAACAAAACATACACTAGAAGAAAAACCTTTATTTACAATTGGTGTCTACAACTATTTTTTAGTCGAAAGAGACATTTTACAACTAACTGTCTAATAGTCGCCTAAGACAAGGACGACAAATAGTCGCAAAACATTACATCATGATGATGTCATCAAATGGTAGATGAAGCCTACATTTTGTATATACTGTTTCATCCGATGGGGCCAGTACATACATAATTATACAAGGCATCATTTTGCGACTATAAATTGCAACTATTTTGGTGGATCCAAATTCCAACCATGTGGAGACACATGGCATTTGATTAGAGGGTTTGATTTTCCCAAATCATGAAATTAGATGATCTAGAATTTTTTTAATTTTATGGCCAAGAAATGGCCACGTCTTTTGTGTTTGGCTAATCGAAATGTGCCACGTGTCTCATTATGAACATCGTGGCATTTAAATATTTATTAAAAACCCTAGATATATCCCATTCATCAAATGTCAAGAATGAGGATCTTGACATGTGTCGCATTATTATTTGAATGGACATTTCAAATCTACCACATATTCTAAGGATCAAGGAATAGAAACATGCCACATGGCAATGTTAAATAATTTGTAAAATACATTTTTATTGAAAAGGAATAATGGACCTTAGTTTAACATTATGAATTGAGGTTAGCATTTTAGGGTTTAATTAACAATGTTCTAAGGTTAGGGTTACAATGGTTCATTAATCACACACAAAATGGACATGGAAAATGCTTTCCATTGAGCTCAAAAATCTACTGACACTAGTACAAGTGAGTGGTCTACAAGTGCAAAATAGAGCCCAAAATTCATGCATCAATTCACAATGTGGACCAAGTAGGTGTATCTTGGTGTAGCCTTCACTTTGCAAGCGTCTGCATAAAATGGATTCAAATGTCCATAGTTTGTCAGTTTAGAGCACATCAATTATACATGTGCCAACAAACATACATGTGGCTGCCTCTAACAAATTAATTCTCAGAGACCCTAACCCATCCAATGCCAACTTTGAAGGAGCATGGTGGCTGCCCAAATTTCTAACTGTTGGTAAGCCTTGGCTTGTAGAATTCAAAGCATAGGTTGTTGGAATATTTGATAACATAACAAGACCATTTGAGCCATTAGTTGCACCTCCTGGTGAACTAGCTCCCTTGACCTTCCCCTTTGAACCCAGAACTCCTGTCAGATGCCCATTCACCTTAGACTTAACAAGATTGCGAGAAACAGGAACTACAATTGTTGAAGCCAGGCCTGGTCCCTTCTGAGCCATAAAGCTCCCATTGGTCACTTTTGCTATGCCCCCAAGATGCAAGCAATCTAATTCCTCATACTATCCTCCCTGCATAGCCCCTTTGTTGCTATTCATCCCCATATCAAGTCCTTGCTGCATTCTAGCTGGCATGGCCTCCTCTTTTTGAAGTGACGCACCAGCTTGATTTGCACCTTGTCTTGCCACTAGACTC
>Ga0116227_10011229_pt1 | contig 15144 bp, 14 predicted proteins | sample S1TSphgellanicum_FD_89693 | JGI IMG/M metagenome (GOLD analysis project Ga0116227, IMG submission 89693) | Host-associated microbial communities from peat moss isolated from Minnesota, USA - S1T2_Fb - Sphagnum magellanicum MG | ecosystem: Host-associated > Plants > Peat moss > Unclassified... | reverse complement strand
GTGGGGTCCGGCGGGTCAAGGGGGTGTCATGAAATTCATCATCGCCATCATCAAGCCGTTCAAGCTCGATGAAGTGCGTGAGGCGCTGTCGAGCCTGGGCGTTGCCGGGATGACGGTGTCGGAGGTCAAGGGATTCGGGCGGCAAAAGGGGCAGACCGAAATCTATCGGGGTGCCGAATACACCACCAACATGCTGCCCAAGGTCAAGATCGAGATTGCCGCGTCCGACGATCTGGCGCCGCGCATCATCGAAACCATCCAGCAGGCCGCCAACACCGAAGCGATCGGCGACGGCAAGATCTTCGTCATCGATCTCGCCTCTGCCACGCGCATCCGCACCGGCGAAACGGGCGAGCCCGCGCTGTGAATGCCGAAAACGTGACATCCGACATGAAGGGAAACCATATGATCCGCAAGATGATCAGTGGCGTTGTGGGGTCGGGTCTTGCACTCGGTTTTGCTTCGACTGCTTTTGCGCAAGCCGCGCTGATCAAGGCGCCGACCGCCGCGCAGCAAGCGACGATGATCAACAAGGGCGACACCACCTGGTTGCTGGTGTCGTCGGCGCTGGTGCTGATGATGAGCGTTCCCGGCCTCGCGCTGTTTTACGGCGGGCTGGTGCGCACCAAGAACATGCTCAGCGTGCTGATGCAGGTGTTCATGATCGTGTCGGTCGCCGGGCTGTTGTGGGCGACGGTCGGCTATTCGCTGGCCTTTACCACCGGCTTTACGCCCAGCCTGACGCCCTATGTCGGCGGCTTTTCCAAGGCGCTGATGCGCGGCATCGACGCGACGACGGCGGCGACGACATTCTCGAACAATGTCTATGTGCCTGAACTGGCCTATTTCGTGTTCCAGATGACATTTGCCATGATTACGCCCGCGCTGATCATCGGCTCGTTTGCCGAACGCATCAAATTCACCCCGCTGATCGTGTTTGTCGTCGCGTGGTCGATTCTGGTCTATTACCCGATCGCGCACATGGTGTGGTACTGGGCCGGCCCGGATTTCCTGAAAGACACGCCGAACGAAGCCGGTCTGCTCAACCACTGGGGCGCGCTCGACTTTGCCGGCGGGACCGTCGTGCACATCAACGCCGGGATCGCCGGCATGGTCGGCTGCCTGATGATCGGCAAGCGGGTCGGTTTCGGCAAGGAAAATACCCCGCCGCATTCGCTGACACTGACCATGGTCGGTGCCTCGCTGTTGTGGGTGGGCTGGTTCGGCTTCAACGCCGGGTCCAATCTGGAAGCAAACGGCGTGACGGCGGTGGCCTTCGTCAACACCATGCTGGCGACTTGCGCCGCCGCGGTCAGCTGGGCGTTGATCGAACAGGTCGTGCACCACAAGCCGTCGACGCTCGGCGCGGCTTCGGGTGCGGTGGCGGGTCTGGTCGCGATTACCCCGGCTTCGGGCTATGCCGCGCCGATGACCTCGCTGGTGCTGGGTCTGGTGGTTTCGCCGATCTGCTTCCTGTTCGTCACCACGGTGAAGAACAAGTTCAAATATGACGACACGCTCGACGTGTTCGGCGTGCACTGCGTCGGCGGGATCACCGGTGCGCTCGGCACCGCGATTGTCGCCAGCCCGGCGCTCGGCGGGCAGGGCGTGACCGATTACACCAAGTTCCCGTCGGTCCTGACACCCGGTTACAGCATCGTTTCGCAACTGTTTATCCAGTTCCAGGCGGTGGCGATCACGCTGCTGTGGTCGGGGATCATCTCTGCGATCCTGTATTACGTGATCGACAAGACGATTGGCCTGCGTCCGACCGAAGAAGCCGAGCGCGAAGGGCTCGACATCACTGAACACGGCGAACGCGCCTACAACTATTGACATACACCCAGCTTGGCGGGGGGGGGCATCATCCCCTCCCGATGTCCCCACCCCGCCAGACCATGTTCCTCCTGCGGACAGCCTCGCCCCGGAAGACTTGTCTTCCGGGGCATTTTTCTTTCGCCGGTTTCCTTGCCGGGCGAACCCGTTTAAGGCCGCGCGCCATGACCGAGACAGTTTCGACCCCGCCCGCCGACCGTCCGCGCCCCAAACCATGGATCGAGTCGATCCATGCCTATGTGCCGGGCAAATCGACCGGCCGCGACGGCAAGACGCTGATCAAGCTGTCGGCCAACGAAAATCCGCTCGGCAGCAGCGCGGCGGCGCAAGCCGCGCGTCACGATGCGTGGGAACAGGCGCGTTACCCCGATCCCGACAGCGTTGCGCTGCGCACCGCGCTGGGCGCGCTGCACGGCATTGCGCCGTCGCGCATCGTCATGGGCACCGGCTCGGACGAATTGCTCAACCTGGCCGCGCAGGCCTTTGCCGGACCGGGCGAGGAAGTGCTGTATGTCCGCTATGGATTTTCGGTCTATGACATCGCGGCGCGGCGCTGTGGCGCGGTGCCGGTGGTGGCGCCCGATCGCGACTATGGCACCGATGTCGATGCCTTGCTGGCGGCGGTAACCCCGGCGACGCGGGTGGTGTTCCTGGCCAATCCCAACAACCCGACCGGCAGCTACCTCGGGCGTGCCGAACTGGCGCGGCTCCACGCCGGCCTGCGGCCCGACATTCTGCTGGTGATCGACCAGGCTTATGCCGAATATGTCGATGCCGCCGATGACGACGGTGCCATGGCGCTGGCCTCGGCCGCGCACAACGTGCTGGTCACGCGCACCTTTTCAAAGATCTATGGTCTCGCTGGCGAACGGGTCGGCTGGGCCACCGGCGACGCCGCGCTGGTCGACATGCTCAATCGCATTCGCGGGCCGTTCAATCTGTCGCTGTCGGCACAGGCGACCGCGCTGGCAGCGGTCGGCGATCAGGACTTTGTCGCAAGGTCGCGCGACCACAACCGGCACGAGCGTGCGCGCTTTGTCGCCGCGATCACCGCGCTGGGCAATCACGGGCTGCGTGCCTTGCCCAGCGAAGCCAATTTCGTGCTGATCGAATTCACCGGCACTTTGACCGCCGAGGCAGCCTATCTCGGCCTGATGGAGCATGGCTATATCACGCGCTGGTTGCCGGGGCAGGGATTGCCACAGTGCCTGCGCATAACGATCGGCACGGCGGCGCAGATGGACGCAATTACCGCCGCGCTGTCGAAACTGGCCGGACTATGACCGGGGTGCGGCCGTTCCGCCATGTCGCGGTGATCGGGCTGGGCCTGCTGGGCGGTTCGGTCGCGCGCGCGGCGCAAAGCCTGACCCCGGCGATCCGTGTCACCGGCTATGATGCCGATCCGGCGGTGCGCGCCCGCGCCACAGAAATCGCGCTGGCCGACACGATCGCCGACAACGCGGTCGAAGCGGTCGCAGACGCCGACCTGGTCGTCTTGTGCGTGCCGGTCGGGGCGATGGGCGATGCGGCGCGGGCGATGGCGCCGGGCCTGTCGGCAGGCGTGCTGATCAGCGATGTCGGATCGAGCAAGGCCGGGGTCGCGGCGGCCCTGGCGCAAGCACTGCCCGGTCACCGCATCATCCCCGCCCACCCGGTCGCCGGCACCGAACAGAGCGGGCCTGATGCGGGCTTTGCCACATTGTTCCGCAACCGCTGGTGCATCCTGACCCCGCCGACCGACGCCGATCCCGATGATCTGGCGCGCCTGATCGCGCTGTGGGAGGCGTTTGGCGCGCGCGTCGAAACGATGGATGCCGAACACCACGATCTGGTGCTGGCGGTTACCAGCCACCTGCCGCACCTGATCGCCTATACCATTGTCGGCACCGCGTCGGATCTGGAACGCGTGACACAAAGCGAAGTCATCAAGTTTTCCGCCGGCGGTTTCCGCGACTTTACCCGCATTGCCGCGTCCGACCCGACGATGTGGCGCGATGTGTTCCTGACCAACCGCGACGCGGTGCTGGATATGCTGGGCCGGTTCAATCGCGACTTGTCCGCGCTCGAAACCGCGATCCGCGACGGCGACGGCAGCGCACTGTTCGACCATTTCACCCGCACCCGCGCGATCCGCCGCTCGATCATCGAAATGGGCCAGGACGACGCCCGCCCCGACTTCGGCCGCAGCGACCATAAAATCTAAAATCCTCCCCGGACCGGGGCTACGTGATGCACACATCTGGTGCATCGATTCTCGCATCGATATCTTCGCTGGTCCCAGAACCACCGCGTTGGTGACGAGGCTGCGGCACTTTACAGGCAAGTATTTGATTTAAAAAAGATCGGTCCTTGCTGAGCTTGTCGAAGCATGCGCGCTGAGGTTTGCCAGGTGCGCGTGCAATGGTGTCCGGATCGACTGCCCTCGCGCGTGCTTCGGCAGGCTCAGCACGAACGGATCATTATGATTTATTGGATAAAGATTCACGTAATTGGGATGTGTGAATCGCCTGGCGTTTCGGGGAGGATAGACGCTGTCAGTGCAAGGCGTTGATCGCGGCGGTGACTTTCGCTTCGATCTCCGCACGCGGCAGGCCGGGCGGCAATTCGGCGCCGATGCGATAACGGATCACCCCGGCGCGTTTCCAGCGGCGGTGATACAGGGGCCCGCTGTTGACCGCGATCGGCACGACCGGCAAATCACCCATCTTGTAGATCCCGGCAAACCCGGCCTGCAATGCGCGCACTTCGTCATGCGGCACGCGGGTGCCTTCGGGAAAGATCGCGATCGGGCGCGCGCGCCCGCTGGCCAGCGCATTGGCCTTGGCGGCGGCGATCATGCCGCGCAGCGCGCGTGCCCCGGCGTCGCGATCGACCATGACCAGCCCGTAACGCCGGCCCAGCAGGCCCCAGATCGGGATCGAAAACAGCTCTGCCTTGGCAAAGATCACCGGGCTGCGCAGCAGCATTGGCAAGTCGATCGCCTCAAAGAACGATTCGTGGCGCATCGCGCACAGCACGGCCCCGTCGGGCACCGTGCCCTCGACCACCACGCGAATGCCCAGCAGGTATCGGCAGCACCAGCGGTGCCAAGCGCACCACACCCGCACCATCGTGCGCAGGGCCCCGGCCGGCAGGGGCAGGCTTAGCAGGTTGAACGTCACCAGCACCGCGCTGACCCCGTAGAACAGGGCATAGAACACGAGGCTGCGCAGCACGTCGCGAATGCGGGTGGGATGATCAGGTGTGGTCATGACCCGCAACCGGATGATGGATCGCCAGCGGCCAGCCGACCAGCCAGGCGGCGATCCGGGCGACGAACTTGTTGTATTCCATGAACAGTTCTTTCATCGACGGGTGCGAGGGCACAGCATCTTCGATGATGATCAATCCTTTGGGTCCGGCGGCTTTCAGGTCGAAAGCGGCGCGGCGCATGTGCCAGTCGGTGGTCACCAGCCGCACCGAATGCACCTGATACCGCGCGATCCAGCCCGCCGCTTCATGCGCGTTGGACCGGGTGTCGAACGATTCATAGCCCAGCGTCAGGCAACAGGCGAACAGCGCCGGGTCAACGCCGTAATTGGCGGCAAAATGCGCCTGTGTGACCTGGCTGTCGACGCCCGATACCAGCATTCGCCGCGCATGACCGGCGCGCAGCACGTCCAGCCCGCGTGCGATACGCCCCTGCGCGCCGGTCAGCACGATCACGCCGTCGGTGTGCGTGTCATCGGCCGGGCGCGGCAGGAACAGCGCGAACCACAGGAACCCCATCAGCCACACCAGCAGGACCAGCGACAGCAGGCGGCGGAACAGGCCGGGCGGTTTCAGGCGGCGCATCGTCCCGGTCCTACAACATGCGACGCAGGGCGGAAAGCACCGTCAGACGCGCGGTCAACACGGCCAGCGCCACCCCGCCGATCGGGATCGTCGCGATCACCAGCCAGTCGGTCCAGCGCAGCACCGCGCCCGCCGCCATGCCCGAACCCAGCGCGCTGAATTGCCGCGACAGCACGACGATGGCCAGCACCCCGGCAAACAGCCCCAGAATGCCGCCGGCGGCCGCCTCCATCGCGGCGGTGCGCTGAAACACGCGGGCAATCTGCGCATCGGTGCCGCCCAGCATATGGACGATGGCAATCGTTTCGCGATGGCTGACCAGCGCGTTGCGCGCCGCCAGCACAACCGCGGCGACCGTCGCCATCGCCAGCAGCGCGATCAACCCGCCGGCCAGCCATTGCAGCGTGGTGATCGCGCGAAACACCGGGGTCAGCCATGCCGCCTGGGCATCGACCCGCGCGGTCGGCGCGACCCCGGTGATGGCATTGCGCAGCGCACTGACCCGATCGGGCGTCGCCGGTGTCGCCAGCCGCAGATCGATCAGCGCCGGGATCGGCAGATCGTCGATGGTGTCGCCGGGACGCGTGCCCAGCCAGGGTTCGAGCAGGCTGTCGAGCTGATCCTGTTGCACCCGCCGCGCCTCTGTCACGCCGGGGAACCGGCTCAGCACTGCCAGCGCGGCATCGGCCTGCCGGTTGCGTGCAACGGGTGCGGCGGTAACGATTTGCACCGTCACCCCGCCGTTCAGATCGGCATTGGCGCGCGTGGCGGCGTTGCGCAGGCCCAGCCCGCTGGCCGCCGCGATCACCGTCAAGGCAATGACAATGGCGATCACCCACGGCATCGGGCTGCCCAGACGCGGATCGGGCAGCAGGCCGGGCTCGCCCCGTTGCGACCCGCCAAACAGCGCCGCTGCATTCATGCCGGAGCAAAGCCCAGCGGCGGGCCGCCATCGGCGTTACGGGGCGCGGCCGAAATCACCGGTTCGCCCAACGGCACGGCGCGGCGCGGCGGATAGCGCAGCGCGCCGGTCGGGTCGGACAGGCGCCCTTTGTCGAGCCGCATGATGAGCGAATCCGGCACTTTGCGGATCAGGTGGACATCGTGGGTCGCCACCACCACGGTCGTGCCAAGGCGTCCCAGGCTTTCGAACAGGCGCAACAGCTTCAGCGCCATTTCGGGATCGACGTTGCCGGTCGGCTCGTCCGCCACCAGCATGTCGGGCCGGGCGATCACCGCGCGCGCGATGGCCACGCGCTGTTGCTCTCCGCCCGACAAAGTCGCCGGACGGGCATGGCGGCGGTCGGCCAGGCCGACCCAATCGAGCATTTCGTCCACCGGTTTGGTAATCTCGCGCTCGGCCACCCCCGCCACGCGCAGCGGCAACGCGACATTGTCGAACGCCGACAAGTGTTGCACCAGCCGGAAATCCTGAAACACCACACCCAGCCGGCGGCGAAATCCGGGCAGGCGTTCGCGGGGCAGCGTGATCGCGTCGGTGCCGAACATGCGGATCAATCCGCGCGACGGCCGCTGCGCCAGATAGAGCAATTTCAGCAGGCTGGTCTTGCCCGCGCCGGATGCGCCGGTCAGAAAATAGAACCGTCCGGGGTACAGCGTGAACGAAATATCGGTCAGCGCTTCCTTGCCGGTGCCATAGCGCAGCCCGACATTGTCGAACTGCACGATTTCGGCATCTGGCTCGCTCATGATCGTGGCGTGGGCTTTTTTCGTTCAGTTCGGGACGGCCGGATGTGACCTTTGCGCAGCATACGCGTCAATGCATGTGGAAAAAAGGCCGTGGACGCAATTCTCCCCACATGAAGCGCTTGTTTCAATGGGCGCTTGCATGCTTAACCCGGACCCATGATCATCGCCTGTCCCGCATGTTCGACGCGCTATGTCGTTCCCGACAGTGCGATCGGAGTGGACGGCCGCACCGTTCGCTGTGCCAAATGCAAACATAGCTGGTTTCAGGCTGGCCCCGAACTGGCCCCGCCCCCCGCACCCGCGACGCCAGAGCCGATCCCCGAACCCGACGTCGCCAGCGAACCCGTCGCCGCCGACGTGCCGACGCCGCCAAAGCCGCAAGCCCGGGCGGCAAAACCGACGCGACAGGCCCAGCCGACGCGCGCCGACGCCGTCACTGCCGGGCCGTCGCCGTTCGCGCACGAGCCGCCGTTTCGTCCGCGCCGCAACCCGGCCAGGCTGTGGACGGCGGCGGCAGTGGTGTTTGCACTGACGGTTGCCGCGCTGATCGGCGCGGTAAGCTGGTTCGGCCTGCCCGACTGGCTGCCCGCCGCGCATCAGACCTTTGGCGCGACCCGCCCCGACCTGGAACTGTCCTTCCCGGCCGAACGGCAGGACCGCCGCAAACTGCCCAATGGCACCGAATATTTCGGCGCCAGCGGCACGGTGACCAATATCGGCAAGGACGTGCGCGAAGTGCCGCCGATCCTGATCGTGCTGCGCGATGCCAACAACCGCATTGTCTATACCTGGAACGTGATCCCGCCCAAGGACGTGCTGAAACCCGGCGAAAGCGAAACCATCAACGAAGCCGTCGCCGACGTGCCCAAAACCGCGAAGGTGGCGGAAATCGGCTGGAAACCCGAATAAGCCAAAAATAACCGCATCGTCCCGGAAACAAGGTTGCGCCCCGCAAGTGCGTTTGCTAGGGGCCCGCTCCTACCCCGACGGAGTGCTGGCCAGCGGCCTTGCCCCGTTTGCGACGTGCGGTCGTGGCGGAACTGGTAGACGCGCAACGTTGAGGTCGTTGTGGCCGAAAGGCCGTGGAAGTTCGAGTCTTCTCGACCGCACCAGTAGCCATCCCAAGGCTACTCACTAAGGCTCAAAAACGGCTGAATTCAGCCATTTGTTGCCTTGCTGCAGCCCATGGTATATCCTCCAAGCTCACCCCAAACGGGGGACTGGAAGGGGGACTGGCCAGATTGCCTTTCCCATGACCGGAGGGCCTGGTGAAACGGCATATCCTCTCGCACATTGCCGCGCGCAACGCTCCGCCGGGTCGCCATGCGGACGGCGCGGGTCTGTGGCTCCACAAGCGGGAGCGCGCCCATGGCAAATGGGTGCTGCGCTATTTCCTTCACGGCAAGCGTCGCGAGATGGGCCTTGGTCGCTGGCCAGACGTGTCGATCGCAGACGCGAGAGCGGCAGCCCTCGACGCACGAGCAACTCTGAGAAGTGGTCAATGCCCGATAGACAAGCGTCGTCAGGAGCGGCGCGTCATCCACCGGTTGACGGTCAAGGAAGCGATCAACAGTTGCTTCGACGCCCGCAAAGCGCAACTCAAGGGAGAGGGCGCGGCAGGGCGCTGGATGTCCCCGCTTAACGTCCACGTCATCCCGAAGATCGGCAAGAAGGCAGTGGAGGACGTCGATCAACACATGTTACGCGACCTGCTGACGCCAATCTGGCATGCCAAGCCCGAGGCGGCCACAAAGGCCTTGAACCGGCTCAATCTGACACTCGTACACGCGGCAGCCCTTGGTCTCTCTGTCGATCTCCAGGCCTGCTTGAAGGCACGTGCCCTGCTGGGCAAGCAGCGCCATGAGACTGAACACATTCCGGCTCTGCCCTACGCCGATGCGCCGAAGTTCTACCAATGGCCGTGCACGCTCGACACCACCGCATCGCAGGCGCTGCGCTTCCTCATGCTCACGTTGGCGCGCACGAGCGAGGTCCGGCTGGCAGTCAGCGACGAGATCGGGGCCGATATCTGGAGTCTGGCTGCCAAGCGGACCAAGACCAACGAGAGCCGCCGAATTCCGCTCGTTGCGCAGGCCCGGGCACTCGTTGAAGGTAAAAGCGGCAATCTGTTCGCGGCCTATCAGGGCAAGCCGTTGTCGGATATGGCAATGACAGCCTTGATGGGTAGCGCCGGTCACGATGCCATACCACACGGCTTTCGCAGCACCTTCCGGACATGGGCGGAGGAATGCACGAATGCCGACTTCGAAACCAAGGAGGCATGTCTTGGGCACGCCGTGGACACTGGGGTCGTCGGCGCCTACCAGCGCAGTGACCGTCTGGCCAAACGCCGCAAGCTTCTTGAAGAATGGGTCAACTTTCTTACCAAGAAGGCCTGAATTTGACGGCCAATTTCGCTGACATTGCTGCCATTCCCGTCCTCGGAACAGCAAATCGAAACCTGTCCTACATTCACGCTGAAAGCGTGGCCGGGAGTGACGAAACTGGGACTTTCCGCTCAGACACCTTTGGAACCGCAGTAAAGGGATGCCAGAAACTTATGCCTCTGGGGGCAGATGTCAGCCACCGCCGACATAGCTGACATTGAGCACGTCAACTTGCCCGACATTGAGGGAAAGATCGTCCCGAATTAACTTGGCAATTCGCAGTACCGCGGATCTATAGCTAGCGTTTGCCTGAACGAAGAAAGCGCCTGTTATATGAACACTGCCATCGACCTTGATCACTATGCGACCGTCTTGAAGCTGGTGCCCGGGGGCGAAGAGGAACTCTTCGACGGGACTGTGCGTGAAATCCTCAGCGAATTCGTCCAAGGCAGAATCGGGCACCCCGGCGGGCTTTCCATGCGGCTAGCCGGCAACCCCGGTCTGATTCTTGGTGTTCAGCTCAGGGCCCTTGTCGAGGATCTCAAGAAAGCGCCATAATCCAGCGCGACAGCTCGATATTATCGGTTGCTCTCTGGTGAATAGTCCGCAGCAATCCCACGTCCGAAAACTCGTTGCGGTGATGTAACGCTCACTGCTTGAAGCAGATACCCTACGACTGAGCGATTGGAAAGATACTATGCAAGTTCCGGCTGATGCGCCACCGAAGCCGACATTAAGCGGACCAAAGCGGGGTGTCCAAACCAGTCATTCGTTCATCCCATGCTCCTGCACATAATCTTAGCGCTTCGGCCACGCCCAGCGCGGGGCGTCATGATCCTCGACAAGAGTCTCGCCCATGGTTTTTGACAGGCGGATTTCCTGAAGTCCCCCTGCCCGGCGCAGGCCAGCAATCAGCCGATCGCTGTGCGACACCAGCACAATCTGGCTGCGCCGCGATGCCTTGATCAACAGGCGCGCCAGTGCGTCGAGCAGGGAGGGATGCAGGCTGGCCTCTGGCTCATTGAGGATCATGATCTCGGGCGGGCGCGGAGAAAGCAGCGCGGTGACCAGTAGCAGATAGCGCAAGGTGCCATCCGAGAGCTCCTTGGCCTCGAAAGGGCGCAACAGGCCGCGCTGATGCATGACTGCCATGCCATATTCATCGCCCTCGATCTCGATCCGCGATCCGGGGAAGGCATCATCAATGGCTTCGGCAAAGGTATCACCATCCCCTATAGCCTGAATTGTGGCGATGGCGGGGGCTAAATCCGCCCCATCCGCGCCTAGCACCGGCGTGTAGGTCATCACATGGGGGCGACGGAAGGGAGCATCGGTGTCGGTCCGCGGGCTGTCGTAAAAACGCCAGTTGCGCATCCGCTCACGCATCAGCAGCAATTCCAGCCCATTGACCGGGTCGGCGCAATGGGTGACCATGCTGTCAAATGCGGACAGATTGGCGAAGGCTCTGCGCCATTCACCGGTGGCGGAGGAACGCAGATTGACTGCAGGCCCCCGCCTTTCTGCATACAGGTTCGCCCGCCCCAGCATTTCACCGGTCCACATCGCCTCAACCTTGATCTGCGGGTCGTGCTGGAATGGATGCATCGGCTCGGGGCGACCAAGATCAATGGCATACCCAAAATCCTCGCCGGAAAAGCCAAGGCGCAGGCTCAACGGGCCAGATCGCACCGTGCCGGTGATGCGCTGTTGGCCGTTCAGCATCTCGCGACTGAACTTTTCCGGTCCGGCCCACATCGTCGAGGACAAGCCGCCCTCGCCAGCGAGCGTGGCGATCAGGCGCCCCTGGGCTGCTTCTGATAGCAAGCGCAACGAGCGATAGAGACTGGATTTACCACTGCCATTGCCACCCGTGATCAGCGTCAACTGGCCCAGCTCCAGAACCACATCGCGCAAGGATCGATAGCCGGCAACGGCGAGACGGGCGATCATGAGGAACACGATAGCTCATGGTTTTGACGGAGAACAGTTCTGTTCGCTTGCCGCCCTTAAAGACGTCGTTCAGCGCCCTTGGTTCCGGTGCCTGAAGCTGCCGGTCGTTCACCATTGCCGGGCAACACTTGAACGCCGCATCTTGGGACAAAGCAGCCATCCGACCTTGACGCGGCGAAGGTCGGCTGTTGCCATAAGCGGCCGTTGGATTGCAATCGAAGCGTTGCCCTTCCGATCAAAGCATAGAGACGGGGAGTTCCCGACGACCGTACGGCAGCCGAGCGGACGCCAGACCATCCGGCAGTTGTCAGCGCTGACCAAGACTAGAACTTGACACGAGTTCGGCGTCAGATCTTCCAATGGTTCCGGATGAAGGCCTCCAAGGTTTCGCAGCGTGCGACCACTGCTGCCTTGTCCCATTTGAGACCAGCATTTATTTCGCGGCCGATCGCCGCTGTGCCGCGCAACCCGCACTCGACGTAAGTGTCAGCTTTTTCGTCGGGAGTGCGACCGCCAAGGGACGAGTTTACGCCGGGCGGTAGCATGGTCAGGTTGCCAAGGTTGTGCAGATAGCCAACTTCTGAGTGCTGTGGCTTCACATGCTCGATCGATTTTGCCGGATCGGTTGCCCAGATTTTGTTCCACTCGGACGCGTTAATAGGACCTCCAGCTTTCGCGGCGAGATGCTCTTCATAGCGGAAGAGAACATAACGGGTGTCTTCGCGGCGCCAGTACCACTCGTCCCAATAGCTCTTGAGCGACATCCGTTCTTCGAGGTCAAAATCCTCACCAAGGGCATCAATGGCCTTGCCTGCCGTCTTGGCGTCGAGCCCGGCGGCAATCGCGTGCCCGAGATGGGTGAATTCGCGGTTATAGGAACGGGCGTCCAAGCGGCCGATGCCAAACAGGCGGAACGAGGAGCGCTCCCACCGTTCAAGTAGATTTGCGGTCGTAGCCGCGTCAAAATTGCGCGCCATGATCGCAACCGCCGCGAAACGGGCTTGCAACACTTTCGCCGGTGCCCGCCGCCTGGTGTCGCTATGAAGCTCGTGGACGTGCCGGTTTATCGCCTCCAACTTTCGAGCAGTCACGATGATTGGCTTCAGGGCCTGACCGCCAGCCTGAAGGATCTCGCGCGCCGCTTCCTCCTGGGTCAACACCTTGTTGGGCGCCTTCTCGCGGGCGAAAGTACCGGCGAACTGCAATGCCTCGTCGGCGTGATCCGCGTCAGTCCCGATGGTCCGATAAATGGTCTGCCAGATGACATGCATCTCCGCGAGGCCCGGCTCTCGGGTGCCGATGGGGACATGTTCGTAGATCGAAGCCATAAGTTGGCTCTTCAGCTTGTCGATCCACTTCACGTCGAGCCCGCGACTGTTGAGAACCTCGAACACCCGGTAAACGAGGGACTCATCGGCGACCTCATGCAGGATCATGGACATCCGGTTGCGAACCGTCGAAAGGAGGCCGATCAGCCCGCCGTCCGCGCTCCACCCGGCCACAAAGCGCTCGCATTCGACGATTGCGTCGACGACATTGCGGTCAGCCGCCGTGACCACGAGTGTCTCATCTACGTCACCTTTTCGGAGATAATCCGTGAAGACGTGGCTGCTGTCATGGTTGGTTTGCAGCAGGACGAGACTGTGCTCGTCCCCCTTCACCAGAAGGTCCGCAAGGCCCTGTTTGGTTTTTTGTGCGGTGGCATCTTCGGCGCCCAACGCTTTCTCAATCGCCTTGAGGAGGATGACGAGCGTGGTGATACGCTGCTGTCCGTCGACCAACTCTACGACACGAAACTCCTCCGCGCCGATACCGATTGTCTCACGGGACAAGCCAACGACCGTCGCCATAAAATGGTCACGGCCGGACCGCTGGGCTTCCTCGATATCGCGGAAGAGGTCGGCCCGCTGATGCCGACCCCAAGAGTAGGATCGTTGATAGCCTGGTATGCGGAATAGCCGGCCTTCAAGAAGTTTGAAGACGGTAACATGAATCGGATTGAGCTGCATTCAGCGAACCTTAAAGCATCGATGCGGCTTGTCTATCCCGGTAGAAGGCGTGGTGTGCGAGGCTGTGCGGTGGTGGCAAGATGCTGAAAGCTTATCGCGGTCATGCACGTCGGCCTCTCGGGCGGACATTTAATTTGCGGTCGCAGAATAATTGATGCGGTGCCCCCGGAAGCGAATGTCCGCTAGCTTACCCGCCCGGAGTTAGCCATTCTTTGGCCGAGACGGTTCTTGAAGCTCCGGCCTGGCCTTGCGCATGTTGTACAGAAGGGCTTCACCGGCGTTGGTCAGAATGAAAGTGTCCTTCTCAAAATCGACACATTTTTCCTCAATGAGTGACTTCAACACTTCGCCGAGCTTTATCTGATTAACTCTTGGAAAAACCCGAAAACACTCATTATTAAACCAATCAATGGAACGGCGACGTCCTTCCGCACGCTCCAGACTGCCGAGGGCGAACAGGAACACCTGGATCTCCCCCTGTTCGAGTAGGGCCTTGCCAGCCTTGCCCAGAAAATCGCACACGTAGACGTCACCACTGAGAAATATGCTTCTGTCAATTATTTAGGGTCGGGGCGATAAACTTTCAAGTAAGCGAACGCAACGTCCAGAGCGACTGATCAACCGCACCGCCATCGACCCGCCGCTTTGCAGAGTCTCATCGGCAGCTTTTGGCGTGGGCCGCCATACGGAGCGCAGAGCCGGAACGGGGAGTTCTGGTCGCCATCCGCCATAGCCTTTTTGCCCAGTTGAACGTCCGCTAAGCCAGCATCGCCTCACGGGACTTGCCTGTCGGCCAACGGCCCATAGCCGCTGGTCCGCTCACAAGTGATCCGGCCAGAACCGCCCACCATCAGAACCACGAAGGGATGGAGGGCAGCGTCAGACAGTCGGATTTTGGCCTGCGAACGACGGATCTGACGGCCACACCTACCAAAGATTTCAAACTCAACTACATGTGTGTCGAATCGATCTGAGGCCCCTAGCCGACCGTGTTTGGTCTTCGAACCCAATTCACGGGAAGGGAGTGGGGCCTCGCCTCGGGGCCTTCTAAAATGCTGCACCGCAGCATATTGTTATTATTCATATGGTTGGTAGAGCATTGCGGTTCCCGCTACCTCCAGTTTCCGGTCTCAGGACATCCCCCACCCCTTTGCAACCCTAGGAAATCTGCGGTAATTTTCGGGTCGTTCGGCTCGTTGGATCGCGTGAAATTCCAGGACAGCTCTCACAGATGGGGGCCACTTTGCGAGATTTACCGGCCGATTCTTGTCCGTGGCCCCCAACCCTGTGGATCGGCGTGCAAAAGAAACCCTGTTAGCGGGGTGATCGGCGTCCAAAAGGGGGTCTGACTCAAATTCCGTGCAATCCAGGTCATGCTGGCGCCATAACTCTAGCTTTGAGTAGGTCGATTTTGGCGC
>Ga0116227_10011228_pt1 | contig 15144 bp, 10 predicted proteins | sample S1TSphgellanicum_FD_89693 | JGI IMG/M metagenome (GOLD analysis project Ga0116227, IMG submission 89693) | Host-associated microbial communities from peat moss isolated from Minnesota, USA - S1T2_Fb - Sphagnum magellanicum MG | ecosystem: Host-associated > Plants > Peat moss > Unclassified... | reverse complement strand
ACACAAGTGTACACACATGCTTGGAGAAAAACAAAAGGTTTTTTTCAAAAATATAGACATGTTAATCTATATATATATATATATATATATATATATATATATATATATATATATATATAATCAGGAATTAAGGTAGTGCCCCATTTTCATCCAAGTTTTAAGATAACATGTTGATCAAAAGTGCACTCTCATGAGTCACCACCCCTTAAGGCTGTTTTACAAACATGTTCTCAAGAACTGGCTTAAGACTCTAGTCTTAAGACTACCCATTCTGTTATGTAAATTCCAATCATGTTGACATCATAGTTGCACAGGTATGGAGAGTTGTTATGGGTATCTATAAGTTAGGATAGGTTTTTATTTGTTTGGATATGATCACATTATAACCAATAATGTGGATCAGTTTTTCTTTTTGTAAGAGAACCTTTGGTCTCGGTTTTGACATTGATCTTTTCAGAATTCTTTTTTGGGTGTGAGTTTGTGCTTGGCTTTTAAAAAATTTAAACCTAGTAATTCTGATTTTGATTAAAAGAATTCAAATTCAAAATCCTATGGGCCCCATTTAAAAACCAAATTTGATTCCATGTACATAATACACTCTCCCAAGATAGTCTAAGGATTGTTCTACAACTAATTAAAATTAATCAATTATTTATAATGTTTAGCCCACTTGTCAACTTTTCAAAAAAAGTTCAACTTCCTTATCTAAAGAACTTGAACACGTTACAAGACAAAATGTGTTTTTTCATACATTTATAAGCCATGGTTTGTGACACATGTGTGAGATAAACTTTGTGGTTTCATTCATCACAATGTAAAATATGTGATGTTTATCGTGACATGTATTATAGTAATAGTGCATGTTGATATACAATTCTGCTGCATATTTGACAAATGTCAAACTTCAATATTATATGATTTTACATTGTGATGGCTAAAACCACAAGGTTCATCTCACCTATATGTCATGGGTCATGGCTGATTGATGTTGGGAAAATCACACTCTATTGTAATGTGTGTTCAAAAATAAATAAAATCAATTTAACATCAATTTTGATTCTAATAAAACACTAGTTCCATTGTCTAGTTCTTGTGCTAGTTCCACCAAAAAAATGTGTCAATTAGGTCTGGGTCACAAGGACTTGAACTACCTTCCCCGCAACCCCCCCAAACCTCCCAATAGGATTCACACCAAAGAACCCACCAACATTGGTTAGAACCTTCCCAATCCATGAGGCCTTTCACTTTGCTTTTGATACAACTAGAAAGCCCTCAATGAGCAATGTGCATTTATTTTTTTTCACATTTCTCAAACCAAGAGCAAAAGTATTTGATTTTATTTTTTAAAATTGAAAATTATGTAAAATTCTTTAAATGGTTTAACATAACAAGCTTTCATAATAATTTTAAAGTTAAGCCCACTTTGACTGTAATAGTATTGAGATGGGTGATCTTACATGAAGTTAATATGTTTGGGCCAATGGCATAAGGGCTCACTACTCATGTACTCATGTTGGTACTAACATTAGTGGTTGTTGTTAAACGCAAATTTAGCACACCTCTAACACCCTTTCCTAGGTCCTTTCCCTTTACCCCCTTGGATATGGTCAAAGGGGGGAATCACAAGTTACAACTTAGCTTCTACTTCCCTTAATCTTTAGTTCTACCCCAATAGCTTCCCCTAATTCCCAAACAACTCCTAACCTTTTTCTATAACCTTCCTTTTCTCTCCCCCCTTCCCTTTTCTTAGTTCGTTTTCCTATTTGTTACAACCCATAGCCTTTTTTTCTTTCAAGCTCTTTTGTATTTTTTTGTTTTCTTGATTTTAATTTCCCTTATCCTGGCTATTACAGATAGCAAACCTCCCTATCTTATACCAATTATTTTCTCAACTCATTAACTAACAATAGCCCTAATTTAGTCATGCATTTTCTTTTCTCTACATCAATGATCATACAATTTAACAAGCTCTTGTAACCACATTCATCACACCTTCAAAAAACAAGAATGATATGTTGTTCAAAGGTTCTAGTAGTTCCAATCTTGTTCTTAACTCTCTCCTAATCCTAACCTTCCTTTGGTCCTTCCCTTATCACACTTCTTAGTTCCACAACTATCAACATTTCATAAAAAATTCTTACACACACAACTGTTTTTTCACAATCGCTCCTCTTCTTTTCAAAGGCAGCCCCTATTTTCAACTGAATCTTACCACAACTTCCCCCACTCAAAAACAGTTCCATCTTATCACGACCCTAGCTTTGGGCTCGTGACTAAGATAAGGGCATGGAAAGGTGCAAACCAAGAGGGCAATCTAGGAGTCACATTCACACTCTAAGGAGTGCAAGAGAGTGTGAAGGAATGAGCCCACACACTCCCAAATGGACTCCCATTTTGGGAATCAAAGTCCCTATGTAGTCCCGAATTTTCAAAGAGCAATTTGAAAGGTCAAAATTCATTAGATTCAAGACTTCCTTATATCATTGGAATTTATTTAGAATTTAGATGTATAAAATGGGCTTGCATGATCCATTTGAATACTTACAACACAAGTTATGGCCGAAAGAAAGGCCAAGAATCAAAGTGTCAATTTGAATCCCAACCACTAAAAATCAATAATCACCCTAAATTACTTGTGTGCAGGTGTTGTGCCACATACCATTGAAAAGCCCTCAACAAGGGTTACAACTTTGCTTTAAAACACAACTCAATCAAAGGTCTACATAAAAAGTTATGGGCTTCCAAGGAAGCAAGAATCCCAAATTCGAGAATTTTGAGACTCTTGACTTGGGAATCTTGGGGAAAATGACATTTGGGTGCAGCCCCCATGGTTAATCATAGAAAATATTATAAGGGGGAAGGTGGTGGCTTCCCCCAAATCCGGGCCGTGGTGAGTCTTGTGAGTTTTTGTATGCCCGTGGCTCGTCCATGCAACAAAAATGCTTCAACTATGCACTAACCAACTTGTTGTTTGATTTGTGCAGGTCCATATAAATAATTGACCCACTTGTCACTCATCCTAATCCCAATCTTGGCGCTCCAACACAACCCTCCTAACCCTAAAGTGTTGCAACCTAAGGAGTGTACCCCAACTCCTTCTTCTTTTATTATTATTATTTTTTAACTTGCATTTGAATCTTTCAAGGAGTTAGGGGGTGTGTCACATCTCCATTTTTTCTACTCTTATCTTCCAATTTTAGCAATAGGTTCAGGTACCTTTCTTCATGGCCTTCCCATTCACCTCCAGCCATCATGCATTGTGAGCATCTCCCTTTGAACAACCGCCACCCCCCACCACTTGAGGTTCTTGCCCCCACTTCCTAAAACACATGTTGACTATATTACATCTTGAAGAACTTGTTTCTTCATGATAATCCAACCTCCTTCCTTTCCCACCTCTTTCGACTTCTCCTGATGCCCATGACACCACCTCCCCATCCTTACAATAACATCATCATTCCTTCTTTCTCACAGTCCTTTGTGTCCCACACACTTGGGAAAAAGGAACGAAAATCAACAACTACCTTCACGTTCTCTCACAATTCCAAAGAGATGCCATCCACACATTCCTAACCTAACCCTAATTGCTAAAAGGTTCTAGGAAATTCACACCCTTCCCTTATCTAAACCTTCTTATTTAAACCTTTTTATCTAGCAGGCTTACCTTAGCTAAACTAGGATAAAGCATCCATTCTTATCGTAATCCAACCCACCTACCCCTTCCTTAACTTAACTAGGCCACGAACCCATCTAATCTTGCAAGGATAAGGTCAAGCTACTAACCAAACCCCTTTAGACTCTCTGGGTAACCCCAAAACTTCATTAAACACCTTATGTTCACTAATCAAAATCAGGTTAAGCTAATTTTAACCCAACACCACCCCCTTTTTAGATTATCTTCACATCTTCGAAAGGATGAAACTCCACTAATGCATGGTTTGACTCTATAACTTTAGGAGGGGCCATTAAGGGTGTACTAACCTTCGTAATGGGTCTAGCACTCGAACCATCCTTGTCTAAAGTAGAAGGCCTTTCTTTAACTCGAGCTTGTCCAAATTTAAGAATGACCACTCCAACTAGGGCAAGATTAACGCTTCTCAAATCATCTTTAAATTCATTTTCCTCCTCATATACATCCTATGGCCCCATCCACTCATCCAGTTGGGATTGGACATCTTCGATTTAGGTGCAATATTGGGTCACCTTAACTTGGAAAGCCTTGGTGAGGTTATTTCGCATGGAACTGTAAACCTTAATGGTAATCGGCTTACTAGTCTGAACGAAATCCTCATAAAATTGAACCTTAAGCTCATCCAAGATCCACTAGTCCATTGCCTCATCATAACCTTTAAGCTACAAGCGCTTATCCTTGAGGGCTTAGTGAGCCTATTGGTCATTTTCCAAGGTTTGTTGTAACCCCTCCAACTCGACTCCCTTTTGGATCAATTCCTTCTCCAAGGTTTGAACTAATTCCTTCTCCAAGGTTTGGACTTGGTTATCTAAAGTTGATTTAACCTATTTTGTTATAAACAAGAAAAGTTCCATGGTCTTCACCTTTTGGGATAGCTTGATGTAATTAGTGGAATGTTGGGCTTATGTCCCTTCTAGCCTAACAATCTCCTTCTCAAAGACCAATAGATGGGTTTGCATTTTTTTCAGGTTAACGAGTAGTGCATCCTTTTCGCCATTACCCCCTTGATCCCACCCCTCGCTAATACACTTCATGGCCTCATCCACTTCCATCACCTCTCTAACCCCAAAAATGCACCCTCTCTTAAGCGAGATTGTTCTTATTTAGAAGAGGGGCTACCTTGCCCCTTAGATTTTTATTTTAAATCATTCGAAATGGTTACTTGAGGGACATACCTTTTAGCCGTCTTGTCTAAAACCTTCCAAGTGGGAGATATTTTTGTAAATGTTTTGCCTGACTTAGGGCTACCCACCTCTTCCTTTAGTTCATCTACCCTAAGTAAACTATCATTTTCTCCAGAGGGGAGTTATGAAGGTTCCTTAATTAACCCCATCTACACCTTATCTTTAGAACTCAAGATAAGCTTTTCACAACAAATGGCGATGAAAGCTTGGCCAACATATGTGGTTATCGATCTTTCTCAGAGTCCTTTTTGCAATTGGGTTACTAACTAGGCATCCGAATTTGGAAGGGTAGGAATCCAAGGGAAACAAGTGACCAAGGTCCCTCATATCGTAGGTCCTTTAGGAGGCTATGGATGTCCCATCTTTGAATTGGAAAACCCATAATAAGGTTTCCTAAGACAAGGTGAATTCTTGCCCTCAAACCTTGGAATTAAATGTTCCCTCATCCCAATTACAAACAAACTCCCTAGCAATCCCCTCATGATAGACATCTCATCTATAGAAGGATGATAATCCTACCCGGTTGACCGAAGAGATGTCCTCAACTATTTTCCACTCCTCCATATGGACCATTTTGATAAATAAAAGACGCCCCTTAACCTAGTTAATAATGAGAACCCCCTTTAAGGATTCAAGGTGAGGTTTTTTGCAATGAAGGGAGTGAAAATATGGGGAAGGTGTATAAGCCCTCCTATGGGGGTCCTACCCTTACCCTTGGTTTTCATGGCAAAGGTGGGGAAGACAGACAACCCCCCGTGAATCACAATACCCAAAAGTGGGGTTGAATCTGAGGTTACCTCCAAGCAAGGTCAAAAATCCTCGTGTTGAGTGGTCTTCACTACCTCTAATTGCTCAACCTTGTTATCATTCGCTTAGATGCTTCCAACGCCTTCTAAAGCTCCCTCCTTGATGGTCTGACATTTCACGGCAATGGGGTCTCTTATGAACTCTTGACGCACCCCTGGGCTCCTTAATGGATTCAAATGTGAGTCTAGACTAAAGACAATGAAAAAGTAAGGAGTCGGGGCACGCTCCCTGACTTGTAGCACTTTGGGGGTTAAAGGGGCATGCTAGAGCTCCAAGATGGGACTAGGAAGAATGACAAGCACTTAATCATTCACTCGGATTTGCACAAACCAAACAATAAGTTGGTTAGTGCATAGTTGAAGCACTTTTATTGTTAGGACGAGCCAGGGGCAAAACTTAGACTCACAAAACTCACCACGGCCCGGACTTGAGGGAAGCCACCACCTTCCCCCTTATAGTATACTTTGTGCCTCTCCACGAGGCCCACATCCAAATGACTTTTTGTCCCAGGACTCCCAAGTGAGAATCCCAAAATTGCCAAAGTCAAGACTTGTGTGACTTTGGTGCCCCCATAACTTTGTGTGTAGACCTTCAATCACAATGAAGTCTAAGCAAAGTTGTAGCCCTCATTGAGAGCTTTCCAACGGTATGTCACACGCCACTTGCACGCAAGGAAATTAGGTCGATTCCCAACTTTTAGTGGTCGGGAGTCAAATTGCCAATTTGACTCCCGACCTTTCTTTTTGGCCATAACTTGTGTTTCAGATGTCCAAATGAGTGATGCGAGCCCATTTTAAATATCTACATTTCAATAGTTTTCCAATGATATAAAGAACTCTTCAAATCAATGGTTTTGACCTTTATAATCGTTCCTTGAAAATTTGGGAGTCCATCGGGACTCCAACTCCCCAAGTGGGAATTACATTGGGAATGTGAGGGTTCATTCTCTCACATTCTCCTGCATTCCTGGGAGTATAAGATGTGCCTCCTGGGTCTCCCTCTTGTCTCGCCCTCTTGTAAGCCCTTGCCTTGGTCGCAAGCCCAAGGTTAGGGTTGCAATAATTCTAGTGTAAACGCAATGGACTCCACATTGGCTCCCTTAATGCTCATAACCCCTTGAACATTGTTGAATGCTTCTGGTTTTGGGGGTGCTTAATTGTTGAAAACCACCACCAAGCTTGGTGGCAATATTGTGCTTATTGACAGTGCCAAACTTTACAACCTTTGACTCCCACTTATTTCATAAATATGGTGAACTAGGGCTTTTGAACCCTCCCTTTTTACTAGCACCCCTCGCGTGCCTATGCCTTCAACCCACAACCTTCCGAATTGAGTGTTATGCACATCTACCTCCACCCCACAACCTTTGTGCACCTCTACACCCCCCACAACTTGCTCCTATTTGCATTTTGCAGGAGTGTGGTGACACACTCCCAAGTTCCTAGTTAGACTCAAGGTGGGCTTAAGTTGTTCAAACTTCAGAATTGTGAGGAACTAAGGGCACACTCCTAGCTCTTAGCACTAAAAGGGGTAGAGGGGTGTGTTGAAGCTTCAGAATGGGACTAGGAAGAGCGACAAGTTTTACTTACTTACTCAAACCTACATCAAACCAACTAACAAGTTGGTTAGTTCTATTTTTGGAGCACTTTTAGTGCTAGGACAAGCCATGGGCAACTCTGGATTCACAAGACTCACCACGGCCCAAACTCGGGGGAAGCCACCACCTTCCCCCATATAGTATAGTTTGTGCTTGTCCGCAGCACCTACATCCGAATGGTTTTTTGTCCCGGGACTCCCAAGGAGGAGTCCCGAAATTGTCTCGGTTTGGAATCCTGAGACTTTGCGAGGTCATAACTCTTTGTTCAGACCTTTGATTTGGGTGAGGTCTAAAGCAAACTTGTAGCTCTCCTCAAGAGCTTTCCAATGGTGTGTTACACTCCAACTGCACGCATTTGAACCGAGTCGATTTCTGACTTTTAATGGTCAAGAGTCAAACTGCCAATTTGACTCCCGGCCTTTCTTTTTGCCATAACTTGTGCTGCAAATTCCAAATGGCCCATGCAAGCCCATTTTCGACATCTACACTTTGATAGCTTTTTAATGATATAAATAACATCACAATGCGAGGTGTTTTGACCCCTATAATCGAACCTTGAAGTTTCGGGAGTCCCGGAGGACTCCCAAGTCCCCATTTCGGGAGTGTGAGTTTCATCCTCACATTATCTCAAAGTAGGGTTGCGACATGTGGTGGCTTGTGTAGGAGTTTTGAATGTGAAGCCCTATGTAATGCCTCAAGACGAAGGTCGAGAAGGGGTAATGCACCCTATCAGGGGTTTGTAAGGTCTCGATTCTTGTTATTTTCCCACACATGCCTAGAGCTATGTAGCTTCGGGTTTTTTGGTTTATGTCGATGCCTCCGGTGTTATCACTAGACGTCATGGCAACCCTACAACCAAACTCCCCTTTCCGCCTTGCTCGGAATAGTCGAGCTCTAGATGCGATGGTGAAAGTAAAAGCCCCAATAACATTACCGGGGCTTTGAGAACTTGAGCCACCACAAACACCTTTGATGATGTCATCGAGGGGTGCAACAAGCTCTCGACTCGCCTTAGAAGGCGTGCAAGCTTGGAGTTACATAGCTTCGAGCTTTTTGGCAATGGTGAATCTTACGGCAAAGTTTCTGGGTCCTCTAAAGGCAGCCAAACCCTTGAGCATGGCATTGAGCTCAAATGTCCACTCGCCTCCCCTAAATCGAAGCAAGGGCCCTTCTTTGTCTTCCTCCTTGGCACAAAAAATCCAAGTTGGTGCAAGCTTGTTTGCTCTTAGAGCTCATCCTTGCTCTCCCTTGGACCTCAAAAACAAAAACCCATCCCCTTAACTATACCAAATTCCACCTTTTCCCCCCATAACTTGTTTGAAACCCTAAGATCCCCTTATGCCTAACCTAATTTCCTTTTTCGTTCGTGTGATGATCTTAAGAAGGGTTGTTCTTCTTGGCAATGAATGGGTAAAATCTAAGGGGGGTGACGCACCCCCAAACTCCTTGATGGATTCAACTATGAGTCCAAAGGGAGAAAACAATGGAAGGATAAGGAGTTAGGGCACCCTCCTTAGCTTGCAACACTTTGAGGGTAGAGGGGCGTGCTGGAACTCTGGGATGGGGATTAGGAGAAGTGACAACTAAGTCAATTACTCACACGAACCTGCACAAACCAAACAATAAGTTGGTCAGTGCTTAGTTGGAGCACGTTTAGTGCACGAATGAACCATGAGCAAACACGGATTCACAAGATTCACCATGGCCTGAACTTGGGGGAAGCCACCACCTTCCCCCATATAGTATTCTCTATGCCTAGCCACGGGGCTAACACCCAAATGTCCTTTTATCTCGAGATTCCCAAGTTGGGAGTCCTGAAATTCTAAAAATTGAAACTCTCACAACTTTGGAGGCCCATAATTTTGTTTGTAAACCTCCGATTGAGGTGAAGTTTAAAGCAAAGTTGCAGCCTTCATTGAAAGCTTTCCAAAGGTATGTGGCATGCCACTTACACGCAAGGAAATCAAGGTGATTCCTTACTTTTAGTGGTCAGGAATCAAATTGGCACTTTGACTCCTAACCCTTCTTTTGGCCATAACTTATGTTTTAAGTACCCAAATGGATCATGCGAGCCCATTTTAGACATCTACGTTTTAAGATCTTTTTCAGTGGTATAAGGAACTTTTTAATCCAATGAGTTTTGACCTTTACAATTGCCCTTTGAAGATTTGGGAATCCATCAAGACTCCAACTCCCAAAGTGGGAGCCCATTTAAGAGTGTGTGGGTTCATTCCCTCACAATCTCCTACATCCCCGGGAGCATGAAATGTGACTCCTCGGTTTCACTCTTGGCCTACACCTTTGCAAACCCTTGCCTTGATCACGAGCCCAAGTTGGGGTTACGACAAAATATTCGTTAGTTAGTCCTTCCATCCTAAACATTATTGTAGTAATAAAGAACTATAAGTTAGATATTTGAATCAAAAGGTCTTTGAGTATTCCCATGGGTTGGAAGCACTATTGATCCACCATTTTTACTTGGAAAGGTGAAGGCTACATCCCTTACAATCTTAACTGCATTTAAAGAAAATATGCAATAATTTTCATTCCCAAACCCCCATCAATTAGGGTATTTGTCACATTATAGCCTGCCACCTCAACATCATAAGCATCTAAACATTCAAGGAGGTAGCCTAGAAAAGTTCCATTTCTTTTTTACCTTGTGGTTATTCTTTCAAAGGCAAAAAAACATGGTGAGCTAAGTAGTTGCCTAATTCCGGGGGTAATTTTAATAATTGTCCAAATGATACAATCACCTTAATGTCTAACCATTGTTGGCTATTGGCTTGTGTGGGCTTCGTCAGGTTGTTAGGTGCACCCTCCGATTGCTAGGTAGGGAGTGGGAGCCTAGTAATTAAGGTGGGAAGGGTTAAATGTTGTTGTGATTTGCCATTGATACACTAGGGCAACCAAGTGGTCCTCCTCAATAAGAGGCAATCCTCCAAACAAGCCTTTTAACCCAGTGTCACCTAGGCCAAAAGTGTCCAAGAACTCATCTTCTAGGGGTGGTAAGTTCTTTCCCTTGACCTAATTGTCCACCATGTTTTGTACTAAGTACGGGGTCCCATCTGCTTGGAGAAGGGTCAGCACTTCTTCTCCTATCCCTTCTTGTAGTTATTGGCAGAAAGTCATCATCTCTAGGCCCAACTTTTGGTCTTCATGCCATTGTGTCAGTATAGAGGAACTGGGAGACGACCAATTTGTGTTGGCACAAGTATTCCCTCGCTTGGCTGTAATTAACTTCTGGTGGTCACTACCACTATTGGTTCCCTTGGGTTCTCCTCCTTTCCCCCTAGGTTAGTCTGCATGGTGACAAAATTGGTGCTCATAACCCCCCTTGGGTTTGGGCTAGGGAAAACAACCCCCTCCTTCAACCTAGGTTGGTTAGGGCACACATTTTTCATGTGCCTCAATTGGCCACATGAAAAACATTTAACCATGCTTGGGTCTAGTCTCTATCTACCAAAGTTTCCTTGGGTGGGAGGTAGGTAAGGTGGTAGAGGTGCAGGGTTATTCCCTTATTGAATTAGATAGGGTGGTGGAGGGTTGACTATTAATTGGATATGATAGGATGAGGTTTGGTTGGGGTAAAGAGTAGGGTTACTAAAATAAGGTTGTTGGGCATAGACAGGGGGAGGTGGTACAATAGGTTGTGATTGTGCATACATTGGGATGGTGGGTGAGGACAGAGGATAGCCCCCTTGTGGTTGTACTTGGTTTGCCTAAGAGGGAGGGCTTCTCCAAATTGCCTTAATATGGCATTTATCAGCATGCTTCTATACTATGGTTAGATCTCTAACATATATGGCACCAAATTCACTTGATGTTTTTGCAATCAATTAGTAAATGCCCCTCCTACTTGCAATACACGTAGTAGACTTGGTTTTGGAATGTGTCAGTTGTAGGTAATTCCATGGTAGTTCAGATATTTTCCTCCAAGGCTTTTTGTTCCTCCTAAAGTCTCAATCAAATTTCCATAAGCAATAACTTCTCTTCCGTTACCTTCTCCTCACCTCTTTTGGCTTGTTCCCTCTCCTTGGCCTTTTTTTTTCTTATCTTTCTGAAGTTTAATGTCCTCTTCTAATGAGGATTCCGAAGAGGACGTGGACAAGGAAAAAAATGAAATAGAGTTTCAATGTTTCCTTCTGGTCTTAGATTTATTGTTCATCATGTCATCTTTTACTTGTTTAGCTAATTCTATAGCTTCCTCTAGGGTACATCTTGGCATACTTGCCATGAGAATCTTTAGCCTCTTTCGCAAACCAAATCAGAATGCTTCCTTCAAAAATGAGTCCTGTGTTCAAGGAGAAGCAAGAATGCTATTGAGCTTGGTCAACCGTTCGTAATAAACTTTCACATCTTCTTCACGTCCCATGCGGATGGCACACATCTTTTGGTAAATTCGTTCATCTATTTTGATTTTCTGATACCTCCTCCATTTTCAACTCCTCCCATGTATTCGCAGGAAAATTACTTTCATATCTTGAATACCAATCAAATGTATCCCCCTTTAACATATAAGGGAATAATTTCAATTGGTCTTCTTCTATTTGCTCCCCATTTGCCCAACAAGTTCTTTCAAATAATTGCACATGGGAATTGAAATCCCCTCCCTCCTTATATTTGACCCATTCCATTTTCTTTCAAGGCTAACCACCCATCCCTACATGTGGATAATATTGGAAAGTTGGGGTGGTTATGGAAGATGGGTGGAATTCAATTGGGGTACTAGCCATGGGGTATTGAGTGGCTACTCCTTGAGCAGATTCGACTATGGAAGGTTGTTAAACAAGTTGGTGAGGGGTAGTGTTTTCAGGCAATACCTCCATTTGTGGTGCATACATTGAAGTTGTTGGCATTTGTGTCTATGTGCCTCAAATTGGTATATATTGTCTCCAATTACTCCTCCTTGGGGTGGGCAACATTTCATTAGTGGGGTGAATGTCACCAATGGCCACATGTAGGAGCTCCTCCTTTTTAACTTCTAGGCCCCCTTCTAGTATTGCCCCACTTGCTACCTCCCTTACACGTTGCCTATGTTCTTTTCCCCAAAGTTGTGCCTTTTGATTTATTCCCCGAACATTGTCTCATCCATCACCAATTGTCAACCCCCTTAGTTAGGAAATTCTACAACCTTGGTTTAATTCAAAGCCATGACAACTTCGTTCATCCCCCTACCTTTTTCAATCTGGAACATTAGTAACATTATGATTCTTCATGGTTATTTGACCTATTAAAGATATGATTATATGTTGTATGGCCAATCTTCTTAATTAAATTAACATATATGTGACTCAAGGAAAAATAATGGTGTTCCTTAGCATGATCGCCAAAAAAATGTTAAACGCAAATTTAATGCACTTCTAACACCTTTTATTGGGTCCTTTCCCCTTACCCCTTTAGATATGGTCAAAGGAGGGAATCATCGGTTACAACTTAGCTTCTACTTCCCTTAATTTTTAATTCTACCCTAGTAGCTTCCCCTAATTCCCAAGCAACTCCTAACCTTCTTCTATAACCTTCCTTTTCTTTCCCCCTTTCCCTCTTCTTAGTTAAATTTCCTATTTGTTGCAACCCACTGCCCCTTCCTTTTTCTTTCAAGCTCTTTTATATTTTTTCGTTTTCTTGATTTTCGTTTCCCTTCTCTTGGCTACTATGGACAGTGAACCCCCCCTATCTTCTACCAATTCTTTTTTTTAACTCATTATCCAACAACCCTAATCTAGTCATGCATCTTCTTCTCTCTACATTAATGATCATACAATCCAACAAGCTCTTGTAACCACATTCATCACACCTTCAAGAAACATGAATGATACATTGCTCAAAGGTTATAAGAGTTCCAATCTTGTTCCTAACTTTCTCTTAATCCTAACCTTCCTTTGGTCCCTCCCTTACCACATTTCTTAGCTCTATAATTATCAACACTTCATAAAAAGCTCCTCACACACAATTATTTTTTCACAACCGTTTAAAAAAAAAAAAGGCAACCCCTTTCTTCAACCTAGTTTTACCATAACCCCCCCCCCCCTCCTAAAATTAGTTCCATATCTTCCTTTTTTACTCTTATTTTTCAACTTTAATAACGAGTTCAAATATTTCTTTTCCTAACCCTCCCATTCGCCTCCAGCTATCATGCATCATGAGCACTTCCCCTTGAACAATCGCCACCCCCCACCACTTGAAGTTCTTGCCCCCACTTCTTAGAACACATGTTGATTGGATTGCATTTTGAGGAGCTTGTTTCTTCATGATAATCCAACCTCCTTCCTTTCCCACCTCTCTCGACCTCTCATGATGCCCATGACACTACCTCCCCATCCTTACAAGGACATCATCATTCCTTCCTTTTCACACTCCTTTGTGTTTCACACACTTGGGAAAAAGGAACGAAAATCAACAACCACCCTCACGCTCTCTCACAATTTCAAAGAGACACCATCCTCACGTTCCTGACCTAACTTTAATTGCTAGAAGGGTTTAAGAAATTCACACTTTTCCCTTATTCGGACCTTCTTATCCAGGAACCTTACCTTAATTAGACTAGGATAAGGCATCCATTATTATTGTAATCCAACCCACCTACCCCCTTCCTTAACTTAACTAGGCCATTGACCCATCTAGTTTTGTAAGGATAAGGTCAAGCTACTAACCTAATCCCTTTAGACTCTCTAGTTAACCCCAAAACTCCCCTAAACACCCTATACTCACTAATCAAAATCGGGTTAGGCTAACTTTAGCCCAACAATCACTTGATACAAACTTGGCACATTATATGAGAATTATTCCTATAACATTAAAGTAAGAAAAAGTGGGAAGTCACCTTCCCTAACATTATTTTTCCTCCACTTGGTATTGTAAAACAAGGTCATTTGATCTAAGCTTGTTACATTAGAAAAACTTGTAAATTCATCCTTGTTACATTAGAAAAACACGTACATTCACCCTGTCCTCACCCTAGTTTTGGGCCTCCTTTCACCTGTTAACCCCTATCTCAGTGGTACCTGTAAAGTAAGGAGATTTTATTAGTGGAGGTAGGCCTAAGGGCTCAAAACACAATTTAAAATTTCAGAGTGCCATATGACATTATTTTAAACACTTTCAAAGTAAAGATTTTTTTTTGTTCTTGTTGCTTTTTTTCACAGCACTTGAATTATTGTTTCATAATTATATGAAAAATCCTAATTACATCGGCATTAAAAATATTAATACCTTTCATAATATTGGGCGCTAGGCCTACCTCCACTCTAGGTCCCAAAAGGGATCAACTAGTTAAATCTCAGTATGAAATGCTGGAATTCAGCATTTAATGCACAAGGTTCGAGAGGAGTTATAGTATCTGTACAGGTAGGAGCAGTGAAAATTGTTCTTATATCATTGGAGATTTTTTTAGTGTAAGAGGTCGGTTGGCTTTTTGAAATTTACATTTTTTGAAAAACCCATCATCATTTGTTCACCTTGCCTACCCCATCATGTTTAGATTCATTATAGAGTCTAGTGGCTTAAGGGATTTTGGCCCCTAGGTAATAATAATAATAGGTCTATTTTTTATATGAGGATTTTTGAAAGATGATATTTTGGGTTTTGTTGAAACTTGAGATTAGTTATAGAGTTGTGATGTTTTGAAGGATTTTGGTTTCTTTCAGAGCATTTTTTTGAAGATTATATTTTTGCATGGTGAAAAAAATTTTGAATTTCCAGAATTCTTCTTTTGCCTTAAGATGTTTTTTTAATGTAAACGGAAAGGCCACAATGTGACACACCCCTTGGTTTTTTTTTTTTTTTTTTTTCATTATACCCCGCCGCTACTCATTGGGGACATCATAAAAAAAAATTTTAAAAAAAAAAAATTTTGTGGTTTTTTT
>Ga0116227_10011227_pt1 | contig 15145 bp, 13 predicted proteins | sample S1TSphgellanicum_FD_89693 | JGI IMG/M metagenome (GOLD analysis project Ga0116227, IMG submission 89693) | Host-associated microbial communities from peat moss isolated from Minnesota, USA - S1T2_Fb - Sphagnum magellanicum MG | ecosystem: Host-associated > Plants > Peat moss > Unclassified... | reverse complement strand
CGATGGGAATGCCGGTGACGATGGCCGGAGCAGGGCCCGTGCCCGTCAGCGTGACGGTGACGAGATAGAGCTGGCTCCCGCTCATGGCGATGGTGTTGCGCAGCACAGTGTCTGCGGCGGTGGGTCTGCTGGCTTTGTCGGCGCGCAAGGCGGGCAGCACATCGGCGACGGCATGGGCGAAGGATGCGTCATAGGCCGAGAGCGTCGCGCGCTGCCCGTTGGCGGCGGCGTAGAGTGGGCGGTCCTGCCCATCCAGCACGAAAAGGCGATCCACGTCATGGTTCTGCGCCAGCGGATCGGCCAGATTTTGGTCGATCCAGCCGGGATCGGGGCGCTGGGCCAGATGGCGCGCGGTGTCGGGCGATGCGGTGATGGTGGCAATGGCGCGGGCGGTGTTGACGATGCGGGCATGGTAATTGTGCCGCGCGACATTGAACTGGGTTTCGAAGGCCACCGTGTCGAACTGGCTGACGACATAGGCCACCGTGATCAGCAGCACGGCCAATCCGCCCAGCGCTATACCGGCCAGCGTACGGAAACGCTCGGCCTGTCGGGAATCGCGCTCGAAACCGCCGGGGCTGGTCATCCTCGCCGTCTTGCGCAAGGCAGCCCTGGCGTCGTTTGGTAACATGCGGCGTTCGTCCAGTTCATCTGAACCAAGGACATAGACCTGCGCCTCTTTATCAAAGGCCTGTCCGGCGACACGCATTGGCAACAGGGGATGCCGAGCGGATCGGAAAGGAAGACTGACACAGGGTTGTCAAAGGCTTCGGGGTTTCTTCGTAGGCTTGGAGGGAAGGGGCGGGTCAGGGTTGGGGCTGCGGTGAAGCGCGTGCGCGATCGGTGGTCAGGCAGCGCTTGAACCATCTCCGTGGCGTTGTGACGCGGATTTCATAAGGTGCGGAAAGGGCAAAACGCAGGTCCATGGCGATCTCCTGCAAGGCGGGATCATCGTGATGGAACATGCCGTTTCAAGTCAAACAAAGCCCTGTCTCCGCGCTCTGTAAAAGCGCGGAGACAGGGGCGTTGCAGGCCCTTTATGACGATGGTGTGAAAGGGTTTTGCGGCCAACTCACGCCTGCTTTTCGGGCGAGGGCGGGTTTTCCTCTTTGAAGCAGGCGCCGCCATGCTGTCGAAGTCATGCCGATCAGCTTGGCCTCGCCCCCTTTCGGGCAGCCTGAGCCATGCCACAGGCCGATCAGCGCCAGAGCGTAAAGCCCCATGCCCACCCCGCTGCTTAGTGCGATCCCCATGGCCAGAGCCCATGGCGCCAGATCATTCAGCCACGGGCGGATCAGGATCAGCGCCAGAGCCATGATGGCAGCCGCCGCAGCGGGACGGATGATAGCGGTCAGCACCTGCACAGGCGGCAGGCCGATCAGCGCGCGCAGCACCATCAGCGCATTGGCCAGAGCGATCACCGCGACCACCGCCCGCACCGCCACCGCGCCATTGAGCCCGCCGAGCCAGACGGCCAGCAAGGTCATGGGAATGCGGACCAGAAATTCGACGAGGCTGAGGCGCAAGCTGGCCTCGGGCTTGCCCAGCGCCATGGCCAAGGCGCTGAGCGGATTGTAGATGGTGAAGAGCAGCAGCACCGGCGCCAGCAGCGACAGGCAGGGCGCAACGCCCAGCCAGCGCACCCACAGCACCAGCCGCACGATGGGCTCGGCCAGAAGGGAGATGGCGGTCACCACCGGGGCAACCATCGCGAAGACGCAGCAGGTCAGTGACAGATAGCTGGCGACCAGCGCCTCGCGGTCGTCCTTCTTCTGCGACAGGGCGGGCAGGAAGGTGCGCATCGTCGGCTTGAGCAAAGCCTGATCGGGCAGGGCGGCCAGATCGCTGGCCATGCTGAACAGGCCCAGCCCGGCGCGCGGAATGAAGCGGCCAAGGATCAGCCGGTCGGCCTGCCAGTTGAGCGCGCTGAACAGCTGTGCCGCCGAGGTCCAGCTGAGGAAATGCGCGAAGATCCGCCAATCCGCCAGCCGCAGACCGGGCCGCATGGGGGCCCAGAGATAGGAGATCACCGCCAGAAACAGCGGCGATACCACCGAAGCCGTGGCAATCGCCCAGTAGGAATGGGTGGCCAGCGCCATCCCCGCCGCCAGCAGCAGCGCCAGCAGTTTGCCGATGATCTCACCCGAGACATCGGGGCGGAAATCCATCTTGCGAGTAAAGTGCACCATGGCCGGGCTGGTCAGACCACGCAGAATGGGCGCCAGCGCCAGAAAACAGATCAGCGGCGCGATCCGCGCATCGCCATACAGTGTGGCAAAGGGCCAGGCCGACAGTGCCAGCATGGCGCCCAGCACCAATCCACGCAGTGCTCCCAGCGTCAGCGCCGTATGCAGCAGCGGCTGGGTGACGGTGTCGGCACGGACCAGCACCTGCGCGACCGGCAGTTCGAAGATGGCTTCGCAGATCTGCACCAGGGTCATGGCGATGGCGACCAGCCCGAAATCCTCGGGCGTCAGCAGATGGGTCAGCGCGATCAGCGTGACCAGATCGATCAGCTTGGCCCCCAGTCGCGACAGGATCAGCAGCCCGGCCCCCAGCGCGGTGCGCTGGCCCAGATTGCCCTCGTTGGCTGTGCTCATGCCGATCGCGATGGCAGCAATGCCATCCGCCCGGACGCGGGCCGGGTGGCCAGTTCCGCCGCGATCTGCCGCAGGGAGATCATCAGCCTGTCGCAGGCCGCGTTCCAGCTCATGCGGCGGGCCTGTTTCAGCCCGGCGGTGGCCCATTTCTCGCGCTCGTCCGGATTGTCGGCCAGGCGGCGGATGGCGGCGCGCCATTCCTCGGGCCTGTCCACCCCGGCGCGCAGGGCGCCATCGGCGCAGACCTCGGGCAGGGCGCCGCAGGGTGCGATGATGGCAGGCGTGCCGCGCAGCATCGCCTCCAGCGGGGGCAGGCCGAAACCCTCGGTGCGCGAGGGCATGGCAAAGCACAGCGATTGCTGCATCAGCCCGGCCAGCGTTGCATCGTCGATCCGCCCGCAGAACATGGCGTTGTCGGGGATGGGGTAACCCTGCTCGGCAAAGGCAGCCGCATGGCCATGGCCGAACAGCACCAGCCGCAGATCGCGCATGGCAGGATCGGCAAATGCGCGCAGCAAAACCCCGATGTTCTTGTGAACCTGCGGCGATGCCAGTGCCAGCACATAGCGCCGCGCCGTCAACCCCATCCGCGCGGAGGCATCGGCTGCGGCTTCGGCCATATCCGAATGGTCGGCGCCATTGTGGATGACCTCGATCTTGTCGCGCGGGGCGATGCCGAAATGCTCAAGCTGGCCCGCCGAATAGTCCGAAACCGTCAGAATCCGCAGCGAACGCCGCCCGATGATCGGCAGCATCAACTGGTAGAAATTGCGAAAGGCAAAGTCATAGGATTGCGGGCTGGAGAAGGTCTGCGCGTCATGCACCATGGTCACAGTGCGGCCGTGGATGATGGGCGACAGATTGCACAGGCTGAGCAGAAAGCCGCCCCGCGCGCGGATTGGCAGCTCCAGCTGTTCCCAGAATTGCCATGTCAGCAGGCTGCGGTTGTAGAGGGGGAAAGGCAGGTCTCGCCCCACGCCTTTCGCGCCGCGCGGCGCCAGAATGATGGGTGGGGCGCCGAACAGCCTTGTCAGCTCCTCCTTGTGCTTGCCCAGTTGGGTCAGCAGTTCGAAGGCCACCCGGGACACGCCGGTGCCTTTGGTGGAGAGAAATTTGCCGTTGATGATCAGCATCCGATTATCCTCGATAGGGCGATGATCATGGCTGCCTGGCCGCAGCCGACGCGCTTACAGCTCAAGCACGCGTTGGGGGGTTATGCGCCCGCAGAAGAAGTCGCCCAGTGCCAGCCAGTTGCCCTTGGCCCGGCCGATCCGGTCGATCCATGGTTCGGCGAAAAAGGCGCGGGCATGGTTGGCCAGCATGTTGAAGACCATGCGCTTGAGCCCGTAGCGCGCGGGCATGCTGCCCTTGCGGATCAGGTAGAGCATGTTCGACACCTGCGAATAACCGAGGCGGCATTCATTCACCCGCCCGCGCCGACTGCCCAGATGCACCCCGACAAAGGCGTTGGTGCCGCGCAACGGCCCGTGCCGTTCGATGCGGCGGGCGAAATCGACATCCTCCTGCCAGCCATAGAGCGGCAGGTTCTCATCGAACCATTCGCCCTCGATGGCCGCGCGGCGAAAGACCATGTTGCAGCCATAGAGCCCGACGATGGCCCGGGTGGACAGATCGATGCCCGGCGCGGCATCCCGGTCATGCGCGGCGATCATCGCCAGACCGCTTTCCACGCTGATGCCGCAGGAGTTGATGCCGTCGGCCAGCAGGCGCCCGCTGGCCCCCACCACGCCGGGCGACGCTTCGAAGAAGGCTTGCACGCCCGCAAGGCATTGCGAAGATGGCACATAATCATCGTCGAAAAAGGCGACGAGATCGATGTCGGCTGGCAGGGCCCGCAGCGCCGCATTGCGTTGCGCGCACAGGCCGGGGGTGGAGATGCAGACCATCGGTCCGTCTCCCTCGGCAAGGTGTTTGGGCAGATCGGCCTCCCCGGTGACGGCCCAGAGCAGCAGGTCCGGCTGGAGGGTCTGGCGCTGCATATGGGCGACCCACAGGCCCAGTTCCTCGGGGCGACCCTTGCTGGCGATGACGACAGCGATCTTGGGGGCAAGCTTGGTCATAGCGATCCCATATCAAGAGGGTGAAGGGGTGGGGGGATGGCGAGGAGTATGTCGGCATGATTGCGCCGGGGGAAACGGGGACATGTCCGTTCTGGCGCCATTGGCGCGCGGTCACAGCAGGACGAGTTCCGGTGCCGCCGCCTTGGCATGAGTCGAAGGTGCAGGCGTTCGGGCGTCATTTTTGGCCAGAGCAGCAGCGATATGCTGCGCCATGGCCTCGCGGAAACGGGCGGGTGTGAAGTCTTGCGCGCGGTTTATGGCGTCGCGCGGGTCGAAGCCGGGCAGCCACGTTTCGAACCGCTCCAGCGCGCAGAGCAACCCATCCCGGCTGCTGTCATGATAGAACTCCCCCGTCAGGCCATCGACCACCGATTCCAGCGCTCCGCCGCGTCCATAGGCGATCACCGGGCGGCCGCTGGCCATCACCTCGACCGGGATCATCCCGAAGTCTTCCTCCGAGGTGAAGACCAGCGCTTTGCAACGCGCATAGGCGCGGCGCAAAGCATTGAAATCCAGCCTTTCGGTAAAGCGGATGCCGGGCCCGGCCATGGCCTTCAGCCGGGGCAGCATCGGCCCCGTGCCCACCACATGCAGCCTGCGGCCCGAGGCCGTGAAAGCCTCCACCGCGACATCGGGCAGCTTGTAGGGGATGAGCTGCCCGGCCCAGAGATACTCCTCGCTCACCTCGTCAGACGGCGCGAAAAGCGATGTATCGACCGGGGGATGCACCACTTGTGCCTCGCGTCCCCAGAACTTGCGCACCCGCGCCGCGACATAGGCCGAATTGGCGATAATCCGATCCGACCGCGCGGCGCTGGCCATATCCCACTGGCGCAGGCGCGGTGCGAACAGCGGCATCATCAGCCGCGCGCCGATGCCGCTTTCGCGCCGATATTGGTGATACTGGTCCCAGATATAGCGCATCGGCGAGTGGCAATAGGTGACATGAACCGCATCGGGCCGGGTGATGATGCCCTTGGCCGGACCCGCCTCGCAGCTGATCACCAGATCATAGGCCGAGAGATCCAGTGCCTCCAGCGCGGCGGGCATCAGCGGCAGGTATTTCTGGTAATGGCGCGTGGCGAAGGGCAGGCGGCTGATCCAGCTGGTATGGATGCGCCGCGCGGCCAGCTTGGGGCTGAGTTTCGCGCGGTTGACGACATGGGTGAAGATGTCGGCCTGCGGATACATGTCGCACAGATGCTCCAGCACGCGCTCGCCGCCGCGCATCTGCACCAGCCAGTAATGGACTATCGCCACGCGCATCGCTCGATCCTGTCACCTGTTGATCCTGGACATGCAGTCTAGGGCAAAGGGTGCGACCGGGGCGGTGCGGACAGGTCGGAAATGGAGCCAAGTGGCCAGCAGAAAAGGGTTTCAGGCCGGGTAGAACCAGCGATCGGGCGTGCCGGGCTGTTGCAGGCTGAGCCAGGCATAGCCGGTTTTGGCGACGGGCCTGACAAAAGCATCATGGCTGTCGAGCACGCGGTCGCCATCCTCTAGCCGCGCCACCAGCACCGCATGCAGGCCGACATCCTGCCGGAAGGCGATGGCCATGAACAAGCGGGCGGCGGGAAAGCCCGAGGCGATCAGTTCGCGCCGCTTTTCCAGCGCCAGATCCTCGCAATCGCCCGTCGCGCCCGGCTGGGTTCCGGCGGGGCGCCAGACATCCGGGCGGCCATAGGAACGAATATCGTCGACCTGCTTCACATGGCGGTTCACCTGACTGTTGACCTGAGCGATCAGGCGCGGCCAGGCGCTTTCCTCCGCGCGCAGCATGGTGACCGGCGCCATGCGGAACAACGGGAGCAGATGGAACGCCGTAGCCTCTCGGCGCCGCGGTTGGGCAAAGGGGATCAGGGGGAGGGCCTGCCGCCGCTTGCTGGCCACAGCTTCCCATGGATCGGGCTGACCCGGTGGAGGCATCAGGCAGGAGAAGAGCGGGCACAAGGCGCCGCCGGCTGGCTCGGTATCGGGTTGGGGCTCATCCGCGAAGCTGCGGCACAGATCGGGCAACGTCTGGCACATGGCGCTGTAGCCGCGCGCAGCCTCGGTCTCGGCGCCGAAATGGAGGAAACGGGTGTCGGCCCCCTCGGCATGAGCGCGCGGCGCCTGAAGGCTCGGGGCGATCAGGGCGCAGGCCAGTGCCAGCAGTGTTGTCAGCCCTGTTTTGCGCATAACGTCCTGCGATGCCCGATCAAGACGTTGGTTTAGCAGGGAAAGGCTTGGCATCCGGTGTGTGGGTATGGTGAAGAAAGGACGTGATCGGCCCTGCGGCAAATGCGGATCGGGCGTTCAGGCCATGGCGGCGCGCAAGGCGTATCCTGCGCCCAGCACGAGGCCCCAGCTCGCGAGTGACAGCCCGCCGAGCAGGCTCAGGCGGACACCGAGCGGCCAGAGGTCGTTGCGGGCAGGCGTGGCGGCTGGATCGAAAAACCACGCGCTCTCGCTGTTTTCCGTCAGGGCCGTTGGCACCGAAATGGCGTCCTGCGTCATCATAGCGGCGGCGCAAGGCGCATCGGCCCGATTGTCGGCCGCATGGGGCAAAGCGCCACGGAAAAAGGCAAAAGCCATGTGAAACGACCGTCCTTGTTCGCCCGGATTGCGTCCAGACTGGTTGCACAAACATTTGAGGGCCGCCCGAAAGCGGGTTTAGCCATGGGCCACCACCTCACCGCATGCCGAAGGGCGCGGTGAAGGATATCAGCTCAAACCGGATTGCTCCGGCCGGAACGGGATTGTGCGGCCATGCCCCCTGCCAGAACGCTCTACACCCAGAAGGTTGATGACTGCTTGATCGCTCGTGGATTTTCGCGGTTTTCCGCGATTGGCCGATGGGGGATGCTGGCCTGCCTCCTGGCGGCGGTTCCTGTCGCGGCTGGGGCTCAATCGGTCGCCCCCGCGCAAGCCACGATCACCGCGCCCGACGCCCCTCCCGCTGCGGTCGAGGGCGACTATCAGCTGGGCGCGGCGGATAAGGTGCGGATCATCGTCTTCAACGAACCCAGCCTCTCGGGCGAGTTCTTCGTCAACACGGCGGGCGCCTTGTCGCTGCCGCTGATCGGGGATGTGACGGCGCGGGGCAAGACGCTCAACGAGGTGGCGCAGGCGATCACCGCGCGGCTGAAGGGCGGTTATGTGCTGCAGCCGCGCGTCAGCATCGATGTGCTGACCTTCCGTCCCTTCTACATTCTGGGCGAGGTCAACAAGGCGGGCGAATATCCCTATTCGACCGGGCTGACGGTGGATGCCGCCGTGGCGCTGGCCGGGGGCTTCACCTATCGCGCCAACCGCAAGAAGGTCTTTATCCGCCACCCCAATGCCGAGCAGCCCGACAGGGTGGATTTGAGCCCTGATCTCAAAGTCCTGCCCGGCGATACCATTCGTATTGGCGAGCGCTATTGGTGATGCGGCGCGATGGTGGCGGGCAAAAGCCTTCAATGCCGATCTTTCTGCATTTGCGAAGAGATGGCCCGCATGGAACGCTTCGCCCCAGCCAGATGAGAGAAAGATGATGATGCGACATCGCACAGGAAACAGGCGCGGCTGGGCGCGAGGCTCTGGTGGCGTCGGCATGCTGGGCTTGGCGTTGCTACTGGTCGGCTTGCCAAGCCCCTTGCTGGCTGGTGCGGGTCAGGGTGCTGTGCAGCCGGTCAGCGCTGCGGAGCAGCAGCAGGCCGATGCCTTGCTGACGCGGCTGATGGCGGCGATTGCCGCCAATCCGGGCGCATCCATGGCGCAGGTGCAGGGCCAGATCATGCTGGCGATCAGCCAGGCGCAGGTCAATTGCACCGTCAGCCAGATCGCGCTGAGCCGCTTGCAGGAGGCTGTGATCCGCCGCGCGCCCGCTGTGCGCGCCGCTGTGGCGCGCGCCTCCACTTTGGCGCGCGGCTGTGTTGGCGGAACGATTGCGGGCATCGCGCCCGGCAATGGAGATCTGGGGCTGTTGCAGCAGGGAACCACGCTGGGGCTTGCCTCGGGCGGGTCGAACTATCTGACGGCGCCGTAACGATCATGGGGCGGGGGGACATGATCTTGAAACACTGGACACGCCAGATGCTGGGCCTGTTGCTGGTCACCGCGCCCGATGGGCTTCATGCGCAGGGCAGTGACGACAATATGGTCACCCCCAGCCTGCCGCTGGAGTTCGACCGTGGGCGCAACATCGGCGTGCTGGATCGGCCCCGGCCCGAATACACCTCGCAAGGGGTGCCGCTGGGGGGATTTACCCTGCAGCCCAAGGCGGAGCTGGGCGTCGGCTACACCAGCAACGCCTACCAGAACGCCAGCAATCAGGGTGACGGCTATATCGTGTTTGCCCCATCTGCGGTGGTGTCCTCCAACTGGTCCCGACATGATTTGACGCTGAGCGGCGGCGGCAATTTTTACCGCTATTTCACCGAGGGGCGGCGCAACCGCGATGGCTGGAACGGTGCGCTGGAGGGGCGTTTCGACGCCACCGCCGATGTGGCGATCGCCGCCTCGGCACGGGTACGCAAGGATGCCGAGCCGCCGACCTCTGCCGCCTATCCCACGGCTGCGGCGCAAAGCTCGCAATACACCACCGCCGTGGCGCAGATTTCGCCCACGGCCACGCTGGGGCGGGCGAAGCTGCAGGGCTCCTACAGCTTTTCGACCACGGCGTTCGATCCGGTGCGGGCCTTTTCCGGCGCGCTGATCGATCAGACCAACCGCAATTCACGCACCCATAGTGGGATTGCGCGGGGCGAATATGCCGTCTCGCCCGATACGTCGCTGTTCCTTCAGGGCAGCTATGACCGCTCGACCTATCTGCACCGGCTGGCGCCCGGCGTGCCCAACCGCGATTCCAAAACCTTTCGCGTGCTGGCGGGGGCGACCTTCGATCTGGCGACCTTGGTGCGCGGGGCGGTGGGGGTGGGCTATATGTCGCATCGCTATGATACGCCGCTCTATCGCAATTTCTCCGACCTGACCGCCGAGGCGCGGGTCGATTACTTTGCCTCGCCGCTCACCACCGTGACCTTGACGGCGCGGCGTATCGCTCAGGATGCCACGCTGCTGGATCTGGGCGGCTACATCAACAGCTCGGTTGCGCTGCGGGTGGACCATGAATTGCGGCGCAACATTCTGCTCGATGCTCAGGCGGGCTATGAGCATGACGCCTTCAAGGGCACGCCCGCTTCGCTCGACATCCTCAAGACCAGTGCCGGGCTGCGCTATATGGCGACGCGCGTGCTGGGTTTCGGCGTCTCGGTCGAGCACGACCAGCGCCGCGCGCATAACACCGCGCTGATCTCACCCTATTCGGAAACGCGCGTGATGCTGCGCGTCGTCATCCAAAGATAGTGATCCAGAAATAGTCATTCAGTCATGACAGGAGGCCGCCCATGAATGCCGTCACTCTGGCCACGCCTCTTACGCCGGTGCCAGTCAGCCGCTTCGATCAGTCGCGCCATGTGGGGCGGCGCTCGGTATCCTTTGGGGCGCTGGGTCAGGTGCTGCGCTGGCGCTGGAAGCTGGTGGCGGGCGTGTTGGCGCTGACCATGCTGCTGGTGGTGGGGGCGAGCTACGCCATCATGCCACGCTATCAGGCGGTGGCCCGGCTGCGCATCACGCCCAATCGCCCGCTGGTGGTGGCGCCTGATGGCGAGGGAGGCCACGGGCCTCTGGATCAGTCGCTGCTCAGCACCGAGATTGCCACGATCCGTTCGCGCGATATTGCGCGGCGCGTGGTGCAGGCCAATGGGTTGCAGCGCGATCCGGAGTTCTTATCCGCCCGGCTGCGCGGCGGCAAGGGCGAGGTGGCCGAAGCCCGCGCGACAGAGGCCGCGATCAGCACCTTGTTGGAGCGGCTGGCGGTCGATCAGCAGGAAAAGAGCTATATTCTGGCCATCGGTTTTCAGTCGCGCGACCCGGTGAAGGCCGCGCGTATCGCCAATGGTTTTGCCGAAAGCTACATCAACAGCACCGCCGATGTGATGATGAGCACGGCGGCGCGTCAGGCTGACGAAGGCCAGGCTGCGTTGCAGCGCCTGAGCAAACAGGCAGAGGTTGCTGCAGCCGATGTTGCGCATTATCGCGCCTCGACTGGTATTGTGCAGGGCGCCAATGGGGCGACGGTGAACGATCAGCAGATCGCGCCACTCAGCTCTCAGTTGGCCACCGCCGAGGCGGCAGCCGCAGCAGCGCGATCCAATCTGGAGACGGCGGAAAAGCAGGTCGCTTCGGCGGGGCCGGATGCGGTGTCGGCGGTGCTGTCTTCCAATGTGATCGCCGATCTGCGGCGGCAGCGCACGGCGGCGGAGGCGGATCGTTCGCAATTGGCCTCGCGCTATGGCCCGATGTTTCCTGCGCTGATCGAGGCGAATGAGCGGATTTCCGCGCTCGACCGGCAGATCCATGAGGAGCAGGCCCGCATCATCGAGGGCCTGCGCAGCGAGGCGCGTGCGGCTACCGCTCTGGCCGCCAGCCTGCGTGGGCAATTGGGAGCGCTGAAAGGCGAGATCGCTGCCAACAACAGTTCCGCCGTCAAAGCTGAAAGTCTGCAGCGTAGCGCCGATGCTGCGACCGGGGCCTATAATCATCTGGCCAGTTCGGTGCAGCAAACCGCCCAGGTTGAGCAATCCAGCCAGCCTCAGGCGCGGCTGATCGAGCAGGCCGTGGTCAGTTCCACGCCTGCCTTCCCCAACCGCCCCGCCATGGCTGCGACCAGCGTGCTGGCCGGTCTGGTGCTGGGGGTGATCGCCGCGATGGTGACCGAGACGATGCAGGGCACGGTGCGCAATGCCGACGATGTCGAGGTGCTGTTGGGGCTGCGTTTTCTGGCCTCGGTGCCCCGGCTGGGGCGCAAACAGCTGAAGGGCGAGGATGGCGGGCGCTGCTCGCCCGCCGATACGCTGCTGCTGCGCCCGATGTTGGCCTATGCCGAGGCCTATCGCACCATCCGCAGCTCGATCCGGAGGGCGGATGGGGGCAGTGCGCGGGTTGTGGCGCTCTGCTCCACCGTGCCGGGGGAGGGTAAAACCTCCAGTTCGCTGACGCTGGCCCGCGTGATGGCGATGGCGGGCGAGCGCGTGCTGCTGATCGATGGCGATGTGCGGCGACCCAGTGTGCGGCGGCTGGCACATCTGCAGTCCGAATGCGGCTTGATCGAGGTGTTGAAAGGCGAGGCGGAACTGTCCGACGCGATCCTTACCGATCATGTCGAGGGCTGCTCGATCCTGCCGGTGACCAAATCCACTTTCAGCCCCACCGATCTGTTCAATCCGGGCCGGATGCGCGCTCTGCTTGAGCAGTTGCGCCCTCATTACGATCACATTCTGATCGATACCCCTCCGGTGCTGGGCGTGACCGACGCCCGCAGCATCGCCAAGCTGAGCGATGGCGTGGTGCTGATGATCAAATGGGGCGGGACACCGATTGCTGCGGTCGATGCGGCGCTGGCCGGGCTGGAGCACGACAATGTGCCGATCATCGGCGCGGTGCTCACTATGGTCAATCCGCGTGCGGAGGCGGTGGGGGCGCTGTATTACTCGCGCCGTTACGTCTCCTATTACGACCGGTAAGCCGGGATGAAGGGGGCTGCTCTCGCCATGCCGACCATTTGTATGGGGTTGGCGATCTGGGCGGCTTCCACCGCATCGCAGGAATGGACGACGCAAAGCATTCTTCTAGCCATGCATGGCTCCAGGGATGATCGGCTGGCGATGCTGGCCGATCACGCCGACGATCCGCCTGAGGCTCTGGGTGATCGGGCGACCGCTGGTCTGGCCGAACTGGCACTGATGGCGGCTACGCAAGCGCCATCACGCGGTGAGCGCAGCTTGGCCAAAGCACGTGCCGGGCGGCAGATAGAGCGCCTGACGTGCACCCGCCCGAATGGGGTGACGACGCAGGTGCTGATCACTCAGTTCGATCTGCTGGAGCATCCCTTTGCTTCATCGCGTGGGTTGCAGGCCTATGCGGCCAGCTATCGCTCCGCCCCGTTCAGGATGCAGGAGGGGCGCTGGCGCATCGCTTATGGTACGGCTCTTTGGCGGCGCCTGCCTGACGAGGTGCGGCAGAACATGCTCAATGAGGCTGAATGGCTGACCCGTTTTAATGGAGACCAGCGCGTGGCAATCGAAAAGTTGCTGGGCGATAGTCCGGCAGGCGTGGCCTATCAATTTCGCATGGCTGGCGGAGCATAGAGCATCGCTGCAAGGCCGACGACCATCGCGCTGACAGCGGGCACATTCATCGCAATATCGACCAGCGACGCGCCGAGCGGCAGCAAGATCGCCAGTAGCATCGAAAGTGCCACGGGATCACGAAGCCGATCCCTCTGTGCGATCAGGCGCCACGCGACACTCGCCAGCAGCGCCATGGTCAGCAGCAGCCCGGGCCACCCCAGTTCGATCACCAGTTGCAGGGGGGCGGCATGGGCGGCACCGAAATCCCACATGGTCAGTGCGGTGTCGGTACTGAGGCGACGCTGGTTGACCTCGATAAAGGAGCCCAGCCCATAGCCTGCCCATGGAGCGTCCCGGGCGATCCGGCAGAAGTTTTCCCTTATCGCCCATCGGCTCGCGCCGTCTTGCGCTAACCCTTGCATGCGATCAAAAGCCAGAACTGTGGGCAGGGCCAGCAAGGCCAGAAAACCCGCGCCGGCCAGACGATAGCGGCGATATGTCCGCGCCGAACTTGCGGAAAGCACGGTGAGGCAAGGCAGCAACAGCAGGACCGCCGTGCGCGATTGCGTGGCCATCACCAGACCCAGGCAAAACATGCAACTGGCGCCGGTACACACCAGCGTCAGCAAGGCCCGATCGGAGGGGCGTGTCAGCCAGCTGTGAAAGCGCGCCATCGTTGAGCCCATGGCCAAAAGCGCGACCATGGCAAAGATCACGCCCGCGACATTGGGGTTACCGATCAAGGCTGAAAAGCGCTGATTTCTGTTGGTCTCCAGCCCCAGAAAGGCCGGGTCGATCCATTCCAGCCGGATCGCGGCGAGGCTCAGAACAATGGTGGGAACGGCAAGCAACGCCATGGCCCCGACAAGGCGCTGACAGGCCTGACTTTGCCGGGCGATCTGCATCATCGCCATAAACATGATCATCTGGCCGTACAGGGTCAGCAGGCTCAGCCGGAAAAGGTCAGGCGAAAGTGAGGGCTGATGCCCCGGCAGGTCAAGCCATCGCATTGCCAAAGGCAGCGCCGCCCAGATCGCCAGCATCAGCCACGCAAACCCCGCAAGCCAGATCGACCGCAGCCAGACCCGATCCGCAGGCATCACCACAAAGACCACACCCGCAAAACATGCCTGAACAAGCACCATCATCGCCGAGAGATAGCCATTGTTGGCCGCCCCCAGCATGGCAAAGCCCAGCATCTGGATCGCGGCAAGACAGGGCAATGTTCTGATGATGAAGCCCTGGTGCCGAGTGAGCAGGGCCGTCCTTCTATTCCTTGTGTCCCTGCTCGGGCGATACCGCAGTTTTGCGGCCCTGCTCACACGATCACCCCAAACAACGCTCAGCAGGAGCCGCGCTGAAGCAGGACCGCCGGAAGCGTGCGTGCCATAATCAGGCTGTTGAGCATCACATTGCGCCGCCGGATATAAACCACATCCATGGCCACGCGGCGGCGATAGCTGACATTGCTGCGCCCGCTGACCTGCCACAGGCCGGTGATTCCTGGCCTGACCCGGCAATAATGGCTGAAATGATGGCCATAACGCTGCACCTCATTCTGCACGATAGGGCGCGGGCCCACCCAGCTCATCGTGCCGTTCAGGATGTTGTAAAGCTGCGGCAGCTCATCGATGCTGCTGCGGCGCAGGAAATGGCCGACGACGGTGATGCGGGGGTCGTTGAGCAATTTCTGGCTGCTTTGCCATTCGTCCCGCGCTTGCGGATCGCGCTCAAGCAGATCAGCAAGGCGGCGGTCGGCGTCCACGGCCATGGTGCGGAATTTGCAGCATCCAAAGATCTGCCCGTTGCGGCCGATGCGCTTGTGGATGAAAAACACCGGCCCTTTGCTCGTCAGGCGCACGGCCAGCGCCACCATCAGCATCAGCGGCAGCAGGATGGCCAGCGCCGCCAGCGCCAGCACCATATCGCAGCAGCGTATCCAGTCCCACTCCGGCGCAGGACGAAAAGAGATGAAGTGGGGAGATACCGGCAAAGAGGCCATGGCGCACCTTGTTGCAGTTCATGCTGAGGTGCAGCCTATCCAAAATGGAGACGTGTAGAATCGATGATCCATCCAAATTCGCCGGATTGGGCCAGAGAAATATCTGAACCTGATCCAAATCCATAAAATGATGATTTGATGGATGCAGATGATTAAAAACCGGTCAGAGGAATGTTGTCCTTCCGGCGATCGTGTCCTGGGGCGTGGTGTAACAGCGCCTATCCTCGGTAGAAGAACGGACTGGATCAGGCTGCCACGCCAGGCAGGCTGATGAGCGGGTTGTCGCTGACGGTGGCGAGACTTTCAAGT
>Ga0116227_10011226_pt1 | contig 15145 bp, 3 predicted proteins | sample S1TSphgellanicum_FD_89693 | JGI IMG/M metagenome (GOLD analysis project Ga0116227, IMG submission 89693) | Host-associated microbial communities from peat moss isolated from Minnesota, USA - S1T2_Fb - Sphagnum magellanicum MG | ecosystem: Host-associated > Plants > Peat moss > Unclassified... | reverse complement strand
GTGATGGCGCAAACCAAGGAAGAAGGCTGGGCGGCACCGGATGCCCTGCCGGAATGGACAAAGCGCTTCAAGCTCCATGGCGACATGCGGGCACGCTACGAGCGCGACAGCTTTGATCACAACAATTACAATGATTTCGTCAATTATGCTTCGCTGAATAACGGCGCGGCCTTCGATGCGAATAATTACGGCGCAGGCAGCAACGCACAGACCAGCCCGCCATTTCTCAACACCACCGAGGATCGCGACCGCGCCCGAATCCGTGCGCGGCTGGGGGTTCAGGCGTTCATTGATGACGGGCTGACCGCGGATTTCCGTATCAGCACCGGCTCCGACCAGGGCCCTGTGACCCCGAACCAGACGCTTGGCCAGCCCGGGGATTTTTCGAAATTCGCCGCCTATATCGATCGTGCGAATCTCACCTATACCGGCATCCCCGGGCTGAGCGCATCCATCGGGCGGTTTGCCAATCCGTTTTCCACCACCGACCTGATTTTTTACAGTGAGCTCGGCTTCGATGGTCTGGCCGCGCATTATCAGCACGATGTCACGCAGGATACCGGCGCGTTTCTCACCGCCGGCGTGTTCCCTATCCTGAATAGCGCTTTCGACTTTTCGACGAATTCCGATCAAAAATTCAACAGCGACAATGGCTATATGCTGGCGGTGCAGGGCGGCGGCGAATGGCGCGTGCGGCATGATCTCACCGCGAAGATCGCGGTGGGTCTGTTCGACTTCACCGGCATACAGGGCGCTGTCTCGCAGCCCTGCGAACCGCAGATCGGCACCAACGCGCCCTATATCTGCAACACCGACAATACGCGCCTGCTGTTCCAGCAATTCGGCAACACCGTTTATGCCATACGCAGCATTGTCAACACGCCCGGTGCGGCCAATCCGGTCAATCCGCAATATTACGGCCTTGCCTCGCGTTTCGCCGTTCTGGAGGCGCATCCGCAGCTGCTGATCTCCTCATATGAGCCGTTCGACATTCTGCTCGAGGGCGAATATCTGAAGAATCTTGCTTTCAATCGCAACGCCATCCTCGATCATGGTCCTGTTCAGGGGCCGGTAGGGCCGGCCAATAATCTTGGCAATAACGGCTACTACCAGGGCGGCGACACCGCCTGGATGGTCAAGGCCACGTTCGGCAATCTGGCGATCCATAATCGCTGGGACTGGAACGTGACCGCCGGCTACAAATATCTCGAGACCGATTCCACGCTGGACTCGATCAACGATGCCGATTTCCATCTCGGCGGCACCAATGCCGAAGGCTATCTGCTCACCGGCAGCCTTGGCGTAGCAAAGAACACGTTCCTGTCGCTGCGCTGGTTCAGCGCGCAAACCATTTCCGGCCCGCGCTATGGCAACAACGTGATGCAGCTTGATCTGCAATCGAGCTTCTGATGCGACTGACCGGCAAAATTCTCTGTTTGATCGCGGGCCTCGGCGCCGCCGGCCATGCATATGGGCAAACCAACGAAGAGAGGCTGCGTGATGCCTTGCGGCAATCGGTGGCACAGATGCGTGCCGCCGAAGACCAGGCCGCCCAGGCTCAGGCTGATCTGCAAAAGGCGCAGCAGGACCGTGCCGCTTTGCAGGCCCAACTGGACGCCGCGAACGCAAAACTGGCCCAGGCCAAACCAGCCGCGCCGCCGGCCGACCTCGCCCGCCTGAATGAAGCACTGGCCGCCACCCGGCAACAGGCGGCCGCCTTGCAAGCCGCCCTTGTCAAAAACCGAAGTGCCTACACCGATCTTGCCGGCAAGGCACAGGCGCAGGAAACGCAGGACCAGATACTGAGTCGTGGCCTGCAGGGCCAGACCCATGCGCTGGAAAGCTGCAAGGCCGAGAATACGCAGCTGATCGCGCTTGGCGAAGATATCCTGCATCTCTATCAGACGCAGGATTTCCGCGGCCTGCTGATACGCAGCTACGAGCCGTTTATCGGTACCGCCAAAGTCAGACTCGAAAATCTGGTGCAGGACTATGACGACAAGATCCGCAACCAGGAATACATCGCCGGGCCGGCCAAGCGATGAAGCCGGAGCGCTCTGATAAAGCCTTCCTTCCCGGCAAAACAGGAACATTCCTGGTGTGCCTGCTGGCGCTCGGATCAAGCTTCGCCCGAAACGTCGCGTGCGCCGCCGACGATGCGGTGGTGGCGGAGCGCGGGGGCGACCATATCACGGTTAGCCAGGCCCGTGGGCTGGTTGGCACGCTGGATCGGGATGCACAAAAAACCCCCGAGTCTACCAGCAGGCTTGCCGATCTGCTGCGCAACCTGCTGCTGCAACGTGCGGTGCTGCAGGAGGCGGAGGCGCAGAAATGGCAGGATCGGCCGGAGGTCGTGGCACTCTTGCAGCGCGCCCGCGATCAGCTGGTGAGCCAGAGTTTTCTCGCGGCCCAGGCAGCCCTCCCTGCCGGCTACCCAGACGACGCCGACATACAGGCGGCCTACGAACAGAACAAATCAAAATTCATGCGTCCGCGCAGCTATCAGCTCTCGGAAATCTTTCTGCCGGGCGCGGCAGCCGATCAGCCTGGCCTGCGCCGAAGGCTGGCCGATGTCGCGCGCCTCGCATCACGCAAGCGCGGCGGCCTGTCGGAGGCCGCATCATCGCAAAACCTGCATGTGGCCGATCTCGGCTGGATCGATGAACCACAATTGCAACCCGGCGTAAGAGCCGCCATTAGCGGCTTGCAGGAAAACGCAATCAGCGACCCCGTGTGTTTGCCGGCGGGCTGCCACCTGCTGCGCCTGATTGCCACCCGCCCCGCGGGGCCCGCGCCGCTCGCGCAGATACGAGAGGCGTTGGTAAAGGCGCTGCGCCAACAGAAACAGCAAGCCGGCGAGCGCGCCTATCTCAACGCGCTGCTCAGCAAACAACCCGTCCGGATCAATGAAATAGCACTTTCGCAAGTGATGAGATGAGGCGGATGCTCATCATCGCCGCGGGGCTTTTGCTGCCATTCCCGGCACCGGCACAAGCGCCGAACCCCCAGCCGAGCCCAAAAACCGATCAAAGCTGCGTCGATGTCGCTGTCGGCAACGCGCAAAGCTATGACTGCATCAACCAGCAACTCGGTGCGCTCGCCGCCCAGCAGCATCACGCCGCCGCACCCGATGCGCCCTATGCCGCCACGTCACCCGCCAATGTCACCGGCCAATTCGATGAAGCGGCCACACGCAACCGGCTTGGCAGCAATTTCGGCCATTCGGTAACGCCGGAGCGCCCCGCTTACGCGCCCGCAAGCCCCTTTCCGCGCCGCCAGTAACGAACCAGAGGTCTGCCCGCCCGTGAACAGACACCCTCATCAGGCACATTCCATACGTGCCGTCTCCTCGCGCCGGCTCAGCTTGCTGCAGGGCGTCAGTCTCACCGCCCTTTTGCTCACCTCCGGTGAAGCGGCGGCAGGCGCCCCGTTCCGGTCGCTCAACCAGGCGCTGTCCGCGGCCAAAAGCGCCATCGCCGCCGCCGGCACCACGCCGCAGGCCGGCATCTCCGCCGCACGCACGGCACAGCTCGGCGCCCAAAACCTGGCCGCTGCCGCCACGCGTTTCCGCAGCCTCGCCGAGTCCCTCGCCGCCGTCAGCGCGCAAAACGCCCCTGTGCCGAACGGGCTGGCCCCCGGCGGCCTGCAATTCCTCTCCGGCACCGGCGCCGGTGCGCCCGTGCAAGCCGCCGGCACCACGAATGTGACGATCACCCAGACGCAGCAGCTCGCGCAGCTCAGCTGGCAGACATTCAATATCGGCGCGAACACCAAACTGACCTTCAACCAGAGCGCAGGCGGCACGCTGGCCAGTAGCTGGGTGGTGATCAATTCGGTCAGCGACCCCACCGCCAATCCCAGCACCATCCTCGGCAGCATCTCCGCGCCAGGCAAAGTCTATCTGCTGAACCGCAACGGCATCCTGTTCGGCGCCGGGTCCAGCATCAATGTCGGCGGTCTGGTTGCCGCCACCGCCGACATCGCGCAGTCGCAATTCAGCACCGATGCGAACGGGCAGGCCAATTTTACCATCTACGGCGCGCAGGATGGCAACGGATATGTGCCAAGCTTCATCAATGGCAGCGACGCCGGCATCACCGTCGCCGCCGGCGCGCAGCTCGCAACGCCGGCCGCCACCGGGTCGGAGCGCGGCGGCGCCATCATGCTGCTCGGCGGCAACGTGATCAATGATGGCGTCATCACCACGCCGCAGGGCCAGACCATTCTGGCTGCCGGCACCCAGTTCACCTTGCGTCAAGGCAGCCAGGGCTCAACCACGGCCGGCAATACCACCAGCACCACGCTCGGCAGCGAGATCGCGGCCCTGAACACGCCAGGCGGCACCGGCAGCTTCACCACAGGCGCTGTCAGCAATAACGGCATCGTTGTTGCCGACCAGGGTGACATCACCTTGGCCGGCGAGGCGATCACCCAATCCGGCGTGCTGCTCTCCACCACCACCGTCGATACGCGCGGCACCATTCATCTGCTTACCCCCACGGCGGCGAGCGATCCCGGCACCACCAGCGCGTCCATCGTGCTGGCGCCGCAATCCGTCACGGAAATTCTGCCTGAGGATGATGGGCAGACGGCGCTGGATAGCCAGCGTGCGGCCGATGTGGCGGCCTCGCTCCTGCTGAATGCGCAGCGTGTTACCCAGGGCATCGCCTCTGCCGCCAACCCGCAGCTTGCCAACCACGATACGCTGCCCGATCAGTTTGGTGAAAGCCGGATCGAGATATCCTCTGGTGGCTCAGTGGATTTCGCACCGGGCTCGGTGGCGCTGACGCCGGGTGGCCAGGTTGCGGTTGCCGGCGCCAAATCCATCCTGGTCGAATCCGGCGCCACGATCGACGTTTCAGGCAGCACGGATGCGGTGCTGCCAGCCAGCGTGAACGATCTGCTGGTCAATGTTCAGCCCTACCAGTTGCGCGACAGTGCCGCCAACCGCGGCGGCGGCCTGAAATCCACCAATGTCTATGTCGATGCGCGCACATTGGTGGAAATCGCCAGCGGCGCTTATGGCCCCAGCGCCGCCAATCCGCTCGGCAACATCTACACGCCTGGCGGCCTGTTCGAGGTCGGCGGCTATCTCGGTCTGGTGCCGCACGGCATCGATGAATGGACCGCCATTGGCGGTCAGGTGATCTTGCAATCCGCACAGAATGCCGGGCTCGCCGGCGGGTCGGTGATTACCCAGCCTGGCTCGGTGATCAACCTCACCGGTGGTCTGGTTAGCTATGCGGCCGGCCCGGTGCAGCAGAGCTATGTCATTTCCAGCACCGGGCTGATCTATAACGCGAATGCGGCCCCCGGAAACCTGACCTATACCGGCATCTATACCGGCGAAACGTTTAATGAAAACCGCTGGAATATCCACGAAACTTTCGTCAACCCTCTGCTCACCCCGGCCACTGTCATCGATCCGGGCTATGTGGTCGGCCGCGATGCCGGAACACTTACGGTAAGCGCCGGCAGCTCGGTGTTGCAGGGAAGCATCGATGCCGGCGTCACACTCGGCCAGAACCAGACGGGCGCCCGCCCAGCCATCGTGAGCGATCCCTATCTGCTGGCCCAGAGTGTCGTGCCCTTGGCCGGCAGCCTGCTGATAGGCGATTACGCCACCGGAACGCTGCTTGGCGGCATTACCAGCAATGTCGCTTTCGCCAGCAACGCTGCCACGGCCGCCACCGCCTCGACGCTGTCGATCGATGCCGGCATGATCGGCCAATCCGGCCTGGCGCAGCTTGCGGTCACCACGACCGGCGACATCCAGGTCAGCGCCCCGCTTGTTCTCGCCGATGGCGGCACGCTCACTCTGAACGGCGTCACCATCGAAGCCGATGCCTCCATCATTGCGCGCGGCGGCAGCATTACCCTGTCCAACCTCAACCCGGTCACCGGCCAGCCGCTCGCAACGCCCTCCCCCACCGCCCCCAACAGCATCTCGCTCGCCAGCGGCGCCACGCTGGATGCACGCGGACTCTGGACCAACGCCCGCCTCGGCACCGGCACTTCCACACCCTCCACCCTCGCTGGCGAAGCGCTGATCAATGGCGGCAGCGTCACCTTGCGCGGGGTGGGCGGGGTGGATCTGGCAAATGGGTCGCGGATCGATGTCTCGTCCGGCGGTGCGCTGCTTGCCAACACCACGCTTGTCAACGGCAGCGGCGGCAACGTCACCGTGGTTGCCGATGTTGATCCCACGGCCGGGGCCAGCCTTGGCACCGCGCCCGCCATTTTCGATGCGGCGCTGGCCGGGTATGGCGGCAAGGGCGGCGGCACGCTCAGCCTGAGTGCCCCGTTCATGGTGATCGGCGACACGCCTGTTTCCGGCCTGCCGGATACCGCCGTGCAGCTTTCCGGCGCCACGCTCAGTGCCGGCTTCGCCAGCTACGTGCTGGACGGCACGGCCGGGCTTACCGTGCTGCCCGGCACCCAGCTTAGCGTTGCCATGCCGGTCTATGTCGCGGGCAATACCGCCGATCTGCCCACCGGGGGCGATCCGCGTTCGGCCTACACCGTCACCCTGCCGCAGCTCTTCATGCCCGTGCGTGGCGCCGATACCGCCACCCAGCGCGGTGGTGCCAGCATCACCCTGCTGTCGGATACCGCTCCTGGCACCATTACCGGCCTCGGCGGCACGGTCACCATCGGCTCCGGCGCCTCGATCACCGTCGATCCGGGTCAATCCATCGTCGTCGATGGGCGTGGCCAGGTCACCATCCTCGGCGCGCTGGTGGCCCATGCCGGCCTGGTGGAAGTTGCTGATTCGCGCAGCGATGCGCTCAGCACCAGCACGGAGCCCGTGCTGTCCAACTACCTTGCCGGCCTGTCCGTCTGGCTGGGGCCGCAGAGCCTCATCGATGTGTCGGGCCAGGCCAATCTGTTCACCGATGCGCTGGGCCGCAGTTTCGGTACCGTCTCGGCTGGCGGCACCATCGCGCTTGGCGGCTATGGCGGCCTTGGCAATGCCAACAGCACCTGGGCGCAGGTGATCGAGCGTCCAGGTGCGATCCTGGATGCCGATGGCGCGCAAGCCAGCGTCGATGTCGTGGCCGGGGAGACCCTGGGCGGGCTGCAGGCGCGGAATGCGGCGGTCAGCCTCACCAGCAATGGTGGCACGATCATCGCCCGGTCGCTGTCCGGCATCGCCCTGGATGGCACACTGACAGCGCGCGCCGGCGGCGCGGGGGCGGCCGGCGGCGCGCTCTATCTCAGCATCGACCCGATCAATCTGGCCGCCTTCGACAATATCCCCGGCGATCTGATCGGGCCCAGCCAGATCGTTATCACCCAGGCCACCCAGGCGGTGCAGCCGGCACAACTGGCGCCGGGCGATGCCACGCCCGATTCGACCTTCGGCCTGGGGCAGATTTCGGCCGCACAGATCCAGTCCGCCGGATTTGGCGCGCTCAATCTGTTCGGTGCGGATTTCATCAATTTTGCCGGCAGTGTGGCGCTCTCGGCCGGCACCTCCATCACCCTCACCGGCGGCGCAATCGGTGACTCCGGCACCGGCGCGCAGGTCGCCATCACCGCCCCGCATGTGGTGCTCGGCGGCTATACGGGCGATCTCGCAACGCCACCCGCGCTCGACAGCACCCCGCTCTCGGCGCAATCCGCGACGCTGAGCGTGCAGGCCGATCTGCTCGATTTCCAGGATGCGATCACCCTCGGCGGCATGGTCGCCGTGGGTGGATCTGCCTCGCCGGACGGATCGGTGCCGCCCACCGTTTTCCATCTCGGCGGCTTTGCCGACGCCGATTTCAGCAGCGCCGGCGATGTGCGTTTCCTTGGCCAGACCGGCACCGTCTCGGCGGAGATCGCCAGCCAAGGCAACCTGACGTTCCGTGCCGCCCAGCTCTATCCGGCCGCCTTCGAGACCACCACGGTGCTCGCCGGGGTGGATACCAACCCCGCCGATTCCGCCCTGAACGCGCTTGCTGCCGGCACGCTGACGGTGCTCGGCCTCGGCGGTGCCGCGCCGCAAGCCCCTTACTCCATCGGCGGCTCGCTGGCGCTGGTCGCTGGCCTGGTCCTGCAGGATGGCATCGTGCGCGCGCCGCAGGGCAGCCTGCGCCTGGGCTGGACCACCAATGACAACCTGCTTCTGGGCGGCATCGGCAATAACAATGCCACCACCACCGGATCGGTCAGCCTGGGCGCTGGCGGCATCACCTCGGTCAGCATGATTGGCCAGACCATTCCGTTCGGCGGCACGGTCGATGGGGTGAACTACCTCTATCCCGCCAATACCGGCGCCAGCGTGGGCTTGCTGCAATCCTCCCTGGAGGTCGATGGACAGTCGCTGAGCGTGCAGGCGGGGGCGACGGTCGATCTGCGTGGCGGCGGCACCTTGTCCGGTGCCGGTTTCGTGGTCGGCCGCGGCGGTTCAGCCGATGTCTTGCGCACCCCGTTGCTCAGCCTCACCGGCGGGGCCGCCGTGGCCCTCGGCCTAGCCCAGACCACCGCCATCCAGCCCGCCGGCAGCGCCGATCCGGTCTATGCCATCCTGCCGGGCTATGACTCCGATTACGCCCCGGTGGCGCGCGCGGGCGATGCCGCGTACAACACGCCCGCCACCGGCGAACAGATCACCGTGGGCGCCGGGCAAGTGCCTGGCCTTGCAGCCGGCACCTACACCCTGCTGCCCGCCTATTACGCGCTGCTGCCGGGCGGCTATCGTGTCGAGCTCACCAAAGGCACGGTTCAGGCCGACACCGCCGTGGCACTCGGCAATTTCAGTGTCGCCGCACCGGTCATCACCTCGATTGCCAATACCGGCATTGGCGGCCAGCCGCCGGTCGCCGCCATCTTCACCAGCGGCACCAATGTCAGGCAGCTCTCGCAATACGACGAAGAGAGCTACAACAGCTTCGAGGCCCAGACCGGCACCCAGTTCGGTGCGCCGCGCCCCGCCTTGCCGCAGGATGCCAAGACCCTGCTGTTGAATTTTACCGCGCCGACACGGCCCGTAACCACCACCGCGCTGAGCTTCGCGCCGTCTTCCCTGCTCGCTGCCCCCGATTCCGCCCAGGGTGGCTACGGCCTGACGGTGGAGATCACCAGCCAGTCCGGCATCGACGTGCTGGGTGCGGGCGATCGGGATAGTCACGACGATGTCGCGCTCAGCGCCGCCGTGCTTTCCGCCCTCGATATCCCCCGCCTGGTCCTCGGCGGCACTATCACCATCCCGCCGTCTTTGCCGAACGAAGCGCAGGTTACCGGCATCGCGCCCTCGGTCACCATCGCGGCCGGGGCTGATCTCAGCGCCGGCGACGTGATGATCACCACCAGCAGTGCCGGCACGATCGACATCGCCAAACACGCGACAATCGACACCATCGGCGCTGGCGGCACCGCCTATGATCTCGGCCAGGGCTTCTATTTCACCGATGGCAGTTTCAACCCCACGCCCATTCTGGACGTCTCGAATGGCCAGGATGTTTTTCTTCCGCCCAACGGCACCGCCAGCGGCGTCATCACCGTGGGCGACCACGCCTCGCTTCTGGCCGGCGGCAGCCTCGGCTTCATCGCCCCCGCCGGCACCGCGGTTACCATCGGCGATGCCGATCTGGGCGGCAAATATGTCTCGATCGCGGTGGCCGACATCAATATCGGCCAGGCCTCACCGACACTGAAAGGCGAACTGCCAGGTGGCCTCGATCTCTCGGTGCCAACCCTCAACGCGCTGCTCGCTGGCAATGCCGCCCTCGGCGTGCCCGCTGCCAGCCAGCTGACACTGACCGCCACGAGCGAGGTGAACATCCTCGGCAGCGTCTCGCTCGATACCGCGAACACCGCCCTGGTGCTCAACACGCCCGCCATTTACGGCTACGGATCGGCGCATGACGCCGCCAGCATTTCCGCGGCTTCCTTCACCTGGAGCGGCGTTGCCACCGAGCAGGCCTCCCAGCTGACCGGCGAGACCTCCGTCACTGCCCCGCCAGGCGGCCAGATCGCCGGCAGCGAGAGCCATGTCAGCGGCAGCCTGACCATCGATGCAGGCACCATCACCCTCGGCACAGGTCCGCAAACCCAGCCGCAGGCCGATCTGACACTCGCCCGTGTGCTCGTTGGATTCGACAACGTCACCCTTGACGCCACTCACGAGATCACTGCGAACAACCAGAGCAGCCTCACCGTGTTTGCCAGGCAGGCCACCTATGGCGTGCCAGGAAAGGGCGGCAACCTTACGCTCTCCGCGCCGCTGATCACCACCGATGCCGCCGCCGTGCTGGGTGTGACGGCTGGCGGTTCGCTCACGCTGGGGTCCGCCACTGCCCCTGCCAGCACCGCCAGCGTGACCACGCTTGGCGGAGAGATCGATCTCACCGCGGGCGCCATCGCGATCGACACCGCCATCGGTCTGCCGGCCGGGCGGCTGAGCCTGACCGCGCAAAACGACATCGTATTCGGTGCGGCCACCCATATCGATCTGGCCGGACGCAGCACGGCCTTGTTCGACCAGACCGCCAATAGCAACGGCGGCACTCTGCTGGCCGAAAGTACCGCAGGCAACATCACCCAGGATTCGGGTGCGGTGATCGACGTCTCGTCCCCCGCGGCCAGTGCTGGCGCCGTCAGTTTCAGCGCCCTGTCTGGCACCGTCGCCCTTGGTGGTACGCTGGAGGGCAGTGCCGCGCTTGCGGCGCAATCGGGCAGTTTTTCGGTCATCGCCGGCACCATGGCCAATTTCGACTCGCTCAACGCCACCCTGGATGCTGGCGGCTTTTTTGCCGCGCGCGATTTCGAAATTGCCACCGGCGACATCACCATCGACGGCACGGTTCGGGCAAAGAACATTTCGGTGGCCGCCGATCGCGGCAGCATCGACGTCACCGGCACGCTCGATGCCTCCGGCAGCGGTCCTGGCACCATTACGCTCGCGGCCGGCGAGAACCTGATTTTGGGCGCGGGCGCCCGCATCGACGCGCACGCCACCACCACCGCAACCGACAGCTACGGCGAGCCGATCGACGCCGAGAACCGCGCGCAAGTCACGCTCACCGCCGTCTCTGGCGTGCTCGCTCTGCAGGGCGGCGCCATCGATGTCAGCTACCCAGGCGAAAACACCACGGATGTGTTGCACCCCAATGGCAACCCGCAGGGCCAGGTGGTGTTCAACGTGCCGCGCCTGGATGCCACCGGCGCTTCCGGCACGCAGGCCGGCAAGACCTACGGCGATATCGGGCTCTCGGTCACCGGGACGCCCGACATCACCGGCGCCGCCAGCATCGCGCTCTACGCCAACGCCACCTACACGCCGAAGGACAAGAACGGCACCGTCGAGCAGGGCGGGAATGGCGAGGATGTTACGCCCGGCGCGGTGACGATCGCAAAGATCGGCGCCGACAACACCACATTCATGGCCGCTTTCGCCGGACTCGGCGCCGGCAGGCTCGGCGGCCTGACCGCCTATGGCAGCCTGTTCCATGTGCGCCCGGGCGTGATCATCCAAAGCACCGCGAAGACCGGCGGCGACCTGACCATCAGCGGCGATCTGGATTTTTCCGGTCTGCGCTATCAGTCCGGCAATGGCTACGGCACCGCGCAGACCGGCGTGATCGGCTCTGGCGAGCCTGGCTCGATTACGTTCCGCGCCGCCAACCAGCTGATTGTCAATGGCAGTATCAGCGATGGTTTCGCGCCACCGCCCGATACCAAGGCCAAAAATTATATCTCCGCCGATGCCGGCTGGGTGTTCATTTCGGACCAATACGCCTCCAGCCCGCTCGCAGCCGATGTGATCCTGCCCTCCAGCCTGACCGTCATCACCAAGGCGCATGGCAAAACGACGATCGCCCACCAGGTGGCGCTGGGCGCCGGCACCACCTTCGACACCACGCGTGCGATCTCGCTGAACTACGACATCATCGTCCAGCCCGCCTCGATCAATGCGAATGTCGTCATTCCCTTCGCGGTGAAGCTGGGGGCGCGATCGAGTGCCATTCCGGCCGGCGGCTGGGTGGCGACGGCGCCGATCACCGGCACGTCCGGCAATGTGATCTACGCCAAGGGCGATCTGATCCCCGCCGGCACCATTCTGGCGCGCGGCGATGTGCTGGGCGCGGGCAGCATGCTGCCGTTCCAGATCAAGGCGGCGGATAACACCGATATTCCCGCCGGCACGAGCCTGGATATCTTCACCGGACCGCTGACGCTGAACAAGACCACGGGATTGCTGCCAGTCGATGCGCTGGTGCCGGCAAACACGGTGCCGATCTTCCTCGACGCCCTGGGCAACCCGATCAACAAGCTGGAATTGCGGCCGGTGGAGACCATCGACGGCAACAAGGTGCAAGGCGCGATCTACCCGCTGGCCGCCCTGCTGCCGGCCGGCTCGCTCTCCTGGGATATGAGCCTGGTCGCCGGTGCCAATCTTGCCGCCGCCAACACCCAGGCCCTGCTGCCCAAATCCGTGCTGAACGGCGGCGCGCTGGCACCGCCGGCGAACACCGCCAACCAGGCCCCAGGCAGCCTGATCCTCGACGACCAGCACGATTTTGCGCCCACCACGTTGGCGCAGACCGATTCGCCGGCCTTCAGCGTGATCCGCACCGGCACCGGCAACCTGTCCCTTGAGGCAGGCGGCGATTTCGACCAGAGCTCCCTCTACGGCATCTACACCGCCGGCACACAGACCAGCCTCGGCTCGGCCGCCGCCGATGCGCCTTACCAGACCGCGCGCAACGATGCGGGCGGCAGCCGAAAAAACATCCTGCCTGGCAGCTCCGCCAAGATCGCGGTGTATAACCGGATCATCGACAGCACCTATCAGGCGTATTACCCGAATGATGGCGGCAATGTTCTGCTGCGCGCCCAGGGCAACCTGACCGGCGACATACTGGGCGTGGACAGCAGCGGCTCCTCCCGCGCACTCCCGTCCGACGCCGTCGGCAACTGGCTGTGGCGGCAGGGGGGGAGCGGGCTTGGCCAGCTTGGCGCCTGGTGGATCAATTTCGGCACCTTGGCGCAGACCAATTCCCCCGTGCCCAGCGTGCAGCTTACCGGCTTCCAGGGCATCGGCGCGCTGGGCGGCGGCAATGTGACGGTGATTGCCGGCGGCGATGCGGGCGAGTCCACCGATCGTGCCGGCCAGACCGGCGTGCAGCGTGGCGAGGGCATCATCGTGGCGATTGGCGGCACCGGACGGGTGCTCTCCGATGGTGCTCTGGTCACGACCGGCGGCGGCACCGAGACCGTGCAGATCGGCGGCACGCTCAATCCGCTGGACGCCACTGCCGGCAGCGGCGATGCGCTGAACGGCGATTTCATCAATCTGCGCGGCAATATCTCGATCACCGCCGGCGCGATCGGCACCATACAGACCCTGTATACCACCGCCGGCGGCAACGCGAACGACCCGCGTTCGCTCGATCCCTTCACGCCGGACTACAACACCAGCCAGAATATCGTGACCTCCTTGGGTGGCCCGAACGTGCTGCCGGGCGATGCCACCGTCGATATCTCGACGATGCGCGATCTGGTGCTGGGCGGCGCCGGCGATCCTGGCCGGGTGCTGGAGCAAAGCACCACCTTCGTCCCTGGCTCGGCGCTGGACGGTGTGAAAACGGGGGGCAAACCGACCACCGGCGGTGATACCGGGTTCAGTTTATGGACGTCGGATACCTCGATCAGCCTGTTCTCGGCCGGCGGCAACGTTACCCCTACCACCCAGCCCATCTCGCAGCTCGATCTTTCCGGCACGCTCGATCTGAACGACAACGCCACCGATTTCCGCTTCGTGTTCCCGGCCAATCTCTTCGTCACCGCCGCCACCGGCAGCATTGTCTATGGGGCGCAGAACAATGCGACGAATCCGGGAGAGGCGCTGGAAACCGCGCCCTCCGCCACTGGCGAAGTCTCGTTTCTGGCCGGCACCTCGATCTATGCCAATGGTTTCCCCATCGACATGTCCGGCGCTTCCACCAGCTTGCTCTCCACACCTTTCGATCCTGCCTATACGCTGACCACCGCCACCCGCTCCCCGGCCGTGGTTACGGATATTCTTGCCGGCGGCGGCACCGATCAGAGCCCGCTCGCCCTGTTTGCTCTGGAAGCCGACACCCCGACCGCCGATCTGCATGCGGCGGACCCGGCGCCGGCGCGCTTTTATGCGGCTGGCGGCGACATCGTGAACCTGATCAGCGGTGAGACCATCACCTACGCCGCCGGTAACGACGAGGCATTGTCGCAATGGGTTCTGGCCGCCAAGCCGGTGCGCATCCTTGCCTCGAACGATATCGTCAGCAGCGGCACACGGCCGGATGTGGCCCAGCAGGGCATTCAGCAGAACCAGGCGAACCTGCCGCAATATCTGCAAGGGGCGACCGCCAGCGGCGATGTGTTCCTCAACATGAACGCGCAATCGATCTCGGTTGTCTCCGCCGGGCGCGACATTCTGAGCGGTTATTTCTATGTCGGCGGTCCTGGCCTGCTGGAGGTTGATGCCGGGCGCAACCTGTTCCAGGGCGCCTATGCGGCCGCTGGCACGCAAGTGCTCGATTTTGGCGCCATACGCAGCCTCGGCGCGCTGCTGGCCGGCAGCCCCGCCAATTCCGGTGACGGGGCCAGCCTGGCGGTGTTGGCGGGCATTGCCGGCGCCACCGATGACAGCGCCTTCGCCAATCTCTACTTCAACCCGGCCAACCAGGCCGATCTCGCTCTGCCGCTCACCAGCCCCGCCAATGCCGGCAAGGTGCAGCAGACTTACGCCGCCCAGCTCGCCGCCTGGCTTGCCGCCAATTATCCCACGCTCAGCCAGTCGGGCGGCGCGCTGGCCGCCTTCGACACGCTGCCGGCGACCGACCAGGCGATTTTCGTCCGCGACGTTTTCTTTCAGGAGCTTCTGGCCAGCGGCCGGCAATATAACGACCCCAGCAGCCGCTTCTTCGGCAGCTACACGCGTGGCCGGACGGCGATCGACACGCTGTTCCCCTCACCCGCCAGCCCGGGCAGACCGCTTGGCGTGCCGGTGGGATATAGCGGCGACATCACCATGCTGAGCGGGCCGGTAGCGAACCTGGCCGCGGGCGGCACCACACTTACCTATGACGGCGGCATCGCCACCGAGGATGGCGGCACCATCCAGGTGCTGGACCCGGGCGGCCAGGTGGTGCTGGGCACGGCTGGCGGCCCG